>ENA-ORCS01000251-ORCS01000251.1-marine-metagenome-genome-assembly--contig:-NODE-251-length-48828-cov-34.765995_pt1 | contig 48828 bp, 50 predicted proteins | sample MGYA00237781_ERZ508513 | MGnify/ENA primary metagenome ERZ508513 (study PRJEB26184, sample SAMN06268793) | marine metagenome | isolation source: Eden Landing Ponds, San Francisco, CA, USA | place...
CGGAGGGATTCACGTTTGATGGATTTGATGACGAAGAGCTGTATGAGATACTGATGGAGTTCGTCGGTGATGCCTCACAGGCGTTCCTCGACCGGATTGATGGCGATGCAAACGAGAGCAATCTCGATCGCTTCGATTTCGCGTTGATGGTGTTGCTCTGTGCTGGTCACAGGTACGACGAGATTGCCCGTTGGCTGGATACCGACGAAAAGTACGTCCAGCGGAAGGAGAACGTGGTAGCTTGGAGAGCTTCAAAGTTCGAGAAGAATTTGGTAGAAGAGATCCCCCGTCCAGAGGGCCCAACATGGCCATCTGAAACGGAATCAGATGCTCAGGATGGGTGCTAGCTTGATAACAGACTCCCCGCGCTGAAGCGCGAGATTTTCTCCTCGAGTCTCGGTAAGCATCTCGGAGACGACTCAAGTCAGAAGGTACCATCCGGGATTGAGAGTACTCGCTTGTCGATTAAGCTGCTGCGTCACGGATGCAGTAACCGTGACACCGTCAGCTATTCGAACTGAACTCCCTGAGGTCTGATTGATCGTGGTCTAGCGGTTCAATGACCTGAGTATCGTCGTTGCCGGAGTATTGATCCGCGTCAAAATCTCGTCAGCATCTACGTACTCGCTCTTACGTAGAAACGTGGAAATACGTAGTAGAGTGGATGTTAGTGTGTTTTTGATATAGTGAATTCTGTCGGGATCTGCCGTCAAACAGCTCTTCGAGCACACAACTCTCATCGACAATCGGACGTTTTCCGCAGCGTTACACAAAATCGGCATATCTTAACCAACAAAATCCCGCTGCTGTAGCTTTCTGTTGGTTAATCATCGAGAGTAGGACCTTTCCCGAGACGGGTATTTATCCGTGCAATGGACCAAGCCAGGGTATGAGCGACTCGGCGTCTCCAAGCGCCTCTGTATCGCTATCTGAGCCCACTGACATTCCAGCAGTCCTGAATAGGGCTGGTATCGATTATGTTGGAGTTCATGACCAGCGACTACTTGCTATCTATCACACCGGTATCTTCAATGTAGTAACCGACTCGGAGCCGGTATCGAATGCGCACACACTTCAGGTCGAATGCTGGGAAACACCACTTCCGTCTCACGATGATGAGAGGTCACCACAGGAACTTCTCGAGGACTTTGCTGGCGTAGTTGACGCAGGCTACCAGAGGTAAACTACCCCACCCTACTCCCTCGGCGCTGTGCGCCTCGGTCCTTGAGGGTAGGGCTTTGATGTGGACTCCCGACAATCAGTCGCCAGTAATAGGCTGGTGACTCTCGCCGTTCAACGTCCCACCATTCACACGCACGTCTACTGGTGCGTCTCCGCTCCCCGACTTGGGCGAGGAACGGAGTCTGTGTGTTTGTTTCCGAACGTACCGCGTCCCGATGTTCTTCGCGGCGTTGTAATCCGCGTTCACTTCATACCCGCACTTCACACAACAGAACTGTTCTCCGTGACGATTGTCCGGATGCATGAACCCACAATCCGTCCGTGAACAGCGTTGAGACGTGTGATTCGGCTCAACTTGCTCTACGGAGATACCTTTCTCAGGAGCCTTGTACGAGACGTATTTGAACAGGCGTCGAAACGCCCAACTATGGTGCCACTTCGCCTGTGGGAGCCGCTCTCGAATGTCAGTCAAGTCCTCGAACGCGATCATGTCGCAGTCATGTTCGACGGCTTCCGTGACGAGTTCGTTAGCAATGGTATGGATGTACTGTTTGCGCCACGCATCTTCGCGCTTGCCGAGACGGAGGAGTGCGTTGTGCGCGGCTTGGGTGCCGCACTGTTGTATCTCTCCTCGTCGCTTCTCGAACTCACGGCACCAGTGGTCGTAGTCATCACCCTGCCAGAAGCGTCCAGTGGATGAGACGGCGAGACTGGTGACCCCGAGGTCGATACCAAGGACTGTTTGGTGCCCAGTATCTGCCGAAACCTCTGCGTCCTCACTGGCGTCTCCTTCGGAATCGTACTTCCGAGTGGTGATGTGAAAGTAGAATTCGTCGTCCACTGCGTCGTATTGGAGCGTACTCGCTCGGAACTCGAACTCTTCTGACAGCGCGTACCGTTCGTAGGGTGTGGGGCTGTCCGAGGGAAGCGCAAAGTCACACTCGACACGCCCGTTGACCGTTGAGAGTGAGATTTTGTTCCGGTAGAACGTCGCGCTCCGTTTGTCGTACAGCATACTCCACGACGTGAACTCCGGTTGATTCACCCGTTTTCCGTTTTTCCACCGTTCAACGCATCCTGTGACCGCGTGGACGCCGCGTCGGATGGCTTCTTGAACGAGATTCGCGGTGAGATCGGTTTCCTCACGGAGGTCGTCGTAGAGCGCGCCACGTGCGGTCGTGTTGACCGTGACGCATTCGGTGTATGATTCGTCAGACCAACAGAACTCGGCGGCGCGGTTGGCGCAGTGAAGGAACTGCCGGGCAGATTCGTGGAGGTCGTCGCGGCGCTCATCAGGGACGACGAGTTTAACGGGTGCGGAACTCCACTACCGCGACGGTGAGTTCTACCTTCACGTCCGAACAAAGGCGGACGTGGAGTCCGAGACTGCCGATGAAGGTGACGCCGAGCACAGCACAGTCCTCGGCGTTGACCTCGGCATCGAAAACGTCGCCGTTACCTCAACAGGCACGTTCTGGAACGGGTCGGAGTTGAACCACTGGCACCGCGAGTTCGAGAAGCGACGCGGGTCGCTTCAACAGCGTGGAACGCGAGCCCCCCACGAAACCATCCAGTCGGTCGGACGCACGGAGACGGGGCGCTACGACCACTTCTTACACACCGTCTCGAAAGAACTCGTCGCAGAAGCCGTCGAACACGACTGTGACGTGATCGCGTTCGAGAACCTGACGGGAATTCGTGAGCGGATACCGAACGCCAAGAAGTTCCACGCATGGGCGTTCCGAAGCCTGTTCGAGTACGTCGAGTACAAAGCCGAGATAGCCGGCATCTCGGTCGAGCAGGTGAGTCCCGCATACACCTCCCAGCGATGTTCGAAGTGCGGGACGACACTCCGAGAGAACCGCGAGACGCAAGAGCGGTTCTGTTGCCAGAAGTGCGGTTACGAAGTGAACGCCGACTACAACGCGGCGAAGAATATCGGCCTGAAGAATCTCCGCTCGGCGCAAACGTCGTCGGGCGGAGGCGCACCCGTAAACGTGCGCTTGAATCGCGGGACGTTGAATGTGAACGGCGATTACGAACCTGCCAGCGATGGCCAGAACAGGAGTCCACGCGAAAGCCCCGCCCTCAACGAAGCGAACGGCGAAGCCGTGAGCGAGTAGGGCGGGATAGTTTACAACGTGGCGGGCTTGAGACGAGCTCGCGAGCAGGAACGGCAGTTCATCCGGGCCAGGACATCAAGTACGTGGTCATCGACGACCAGAAAACCTCGCGAGACCGGGTCGCCTTGCCCACGAAGCGATCGAGACCTACGACGCCTCGTACTACGAGATGGAGCTAGTCCAAGCTGTCGAGAGCGTGCTTTCACCGCTCGGGTGGGATCGATCCAACATTTGCCGAGAGAGGGATCTGACGAACCCCCTCCCCCCTTTTTCGAGTTGTAAACTCATGATGCCGGGGAGGGGGAGAACAGCAAGAGGAACTGCAAAGCAGCCGATTGTGGCAGATATACCCGATAGAGAGGTTGAGTGTCTAGTCCTGTAACTTGTAGATAAAACAGGAAATTTTATATAGTATATTCTCTTACCATAACCGCACTGCGGACAAAGAAAATAAACTGTCTAGCTCAGCTAGACAAGCTAGACAATTGAGATCTCTAGATGTAGACGTCTTCTTCATTTCGACTGTGGTTCTAATTCCGCGTATTATCACATCTCACCGCATCTACGCCGGCATCTATTAATACATCGTTCGCTACACGGCGTCTGAAGTGGCCTGTTCCCAGCGACTTACAACTCGAAAAAGGGGGGAGGGGGAGGACATTCGAGATCACCAAATCCACCAGCAGTTATATTTGTTACTTGGTATTACTCTCATTCGTGAACTGGTCCTACGAGCGTCGGTCTTTTGCCACCAGTCTGATACTTACTACTCGAAAACGGGGAGTGTGAGAAAGACCGTATCACCCAGAGGATCATTCGCATGTGGATTTTGCTTCGAGGCTCATCTTGACTTACTTCTCCTTACAGCACGAATATGGGGTGGGTGGAAGCATCGAACAAGGTGCGTTACCGACCCTCAACGTCTTACAACTCGAAAACGGGGGGTCTGGGTCATCGAGGATGTTCGACGATAGCAAGCTTTGTCGAATCGTTACAACTCGACAACGGGGGGTAATAGATTCCGAAAACGGTATCTGACACACATAGTTGATACGGGGCTGTAGTCGTTGGATGGCCTGTTTTCGCCCGGTTACAACTCCCCAAGGGTCCATATTTTTATACCCAGAGTTCGAGGGGTTTCATAATGGGACGAGAGAGACGTAGAGCAGGATCGAATAAGCCGGAAGGTGAGGAGGATCGTGAATCTTCTTCTGCTGATCCTGAAAATCCTGAGTCGATGAATGAGGAGGTAGCGTCTCCTGGCACGTCACAAACGACCTTCGAAAATGGATCAGATCCCGCCGATTCGTCTCAAGAAGCAACTAACGGCGACGGTGGCGGCATCTCCATTCGTGATCGACTCCAAACCGAGTCGTCCGGTGGCGTTTTCGCGAACAAAGACCTCGTCCGGTCAGACACCATCATCGACGAGGACCGTATCGTCGGTCGTGACGACCAGCTGGGCCGTGTCGTCGACAACCTAAAACCGGTCCTCCAGAATGAAGGGATCCCGGATATGCTTCTAAGTGGTCCTTCTGGAACTGGGAAGTCGCTCATCATTCATGCGGTCTGCAAACAGATCGTCGAACTGTGTGAATCCCAAGATAAGACCTTCGGGGTCATTTCAATCAACTGTGAGGGGCCGAAGACCGCAGATCGGGCTGTCTATCGGTTAGTCAAAGCTGCTGCCGACGACCTCGGCGTTGATCCTGGAGTTCCCCAAACCGGCGTCTCAACGGATCAGAAGCTGGAGCGACTGTACGAAATTATGCGAGAGTATTACGATGGTGTCATCTTCATCCTCGATGAGATCGATATGCTCGAGGGACCGTATCAGGAAGCAGAGTACAATTCTCTCATCTACCAGCTTTCACGGGCTCGCAAACTCGCCGACTTTGATGGTCCTATCTCGCTCACGACGATCACGAACTACGCTGACTTTATGAAGGACCTCAACAGCCGCGCACAGAGTTCTTACAATCCGGACGATATCTTCTTCGACGATTACGATGCGAACCAACTCCGTAGTATTCTCCGCAACCGGCGGGACGCCTTCAAGCCAGACTCACTTTCAGATGACGTTGTTCCACTTGTTGCTGCGTTCGGCTCCCAAACGCACGGGGATGCGCGGAAAGCGATAGATCTCCTCAGGTGGGCTGGTGAATTAGCCGAGCGGCGTGGGGCTGACACGGTTATCGAGACTGATGTCCGTGATGCTCAAGAAAAGTACACCGAAAATCGCAAGCTACGCCATATCAGCGGCATTTCGACTCAAAAGAAACTCTCCATCTACGCTGTGGCGGCCACTGCCCACTACGCAAGAGAACATCCTGAGTGGATCCCTGCTGGACCTGCGTTCAAGACGTATCAATTCATTGCTGATACGATGGATACGGACCAGTACAGCCGCGAGACGTTCGTAAATCACGTTACAGAGCAGAGTACGTACGGTGTACTGGACTTCGAGCGTCGGGGCAAGGGGCGAGGCAGAGGAGTACATATGTATTTCTCCCTCTCCGAGGATCCGGAAACGATTATGGAGACGATCCGTGAGGATACCCGGTTCGAAGATCTAGCTCACGAAGAGGCGACTATCAGCGCGGTTGTCCGCGAACGGCTGAAGCAGTTCCGGAATAAAAACTAATATCGCCCGTATTCTCCTCGCACTTTTTTCTCGAAAACGGGGGGTGTTCGTATCCCGTGTGATGCGTTACAGCTCGAAAATGGGGGGTATCATTCGTCGGGATGTCTCGTTACTACTCGAAAACGGGGGGTGGGAGAGCCAAGAGATTTGACGTGCCGGTCGATGTACTGTGCTATCTCTTTTCCCTCTCCCATTTACAACCCGAAAACGGGGGGTGTGTTCTACGATTTCTTTGTTGTCGGTACCATCGATGATGCGGAGACAGTGGAGAAACGACGGAGATGCGAGGATGTGGTCCCATCGATACTGGCCTCCCTCTTCCACCGACCTCAAGTGACGACGGAAACGTGGGGTGGGTGTCTCCCCTCCTCGAATCTTACTCGTCCGAGTTGACCGGGCCTTTGTACTTGGAGGTCACTTTATCTCCCTCCCGCCACTGCCAGTAGTAGTAGCGATTGTCGTTGATTTCCTTGATCGTGATCGTCGCTTTGGCAGGGACGTCATCCGGGAGATCATCTGGTCGCTCTTCGACTTCGTCTTGATCTGCCGACTCCCCGAGACGGGCCTCTCGTTCCTTGTGCCCGGCGAGCGCTTCAGAGTACGTCGCAACGTCTCGGAGCTGCTCCGGGTCCGACTCGTTGAGCGTGTTGACGATCTCCGTCGGGAGGTTCGCCGGTGGGGTCGGGGGTTCGTAGGACATCGGCTACTCTCGTGTTAACCAACACGGACCACGAATCCATAGTTTTGTTGGTTAAGACGATGCGCTCTTGTGTAGAGCTGCGGAAAACGATCGATCGCCGATGAGAGTTATGTGTTTGAGGAGCTGTTTGACGGCCGGTCTCGGAAGAATTCACTTTGCCGAGAAAGCACACTAACAGCCGCTCTACTACGTCTTTCCGCGTTTCTACATAAGAGCGACTGTGTTAGGACGAGGATTCGCTTTCGAGCACGTCGATGAGCTCTTCTGCTGTGGAACTGATCCGTCCGAGCCGCTCGCGAACGACCTCGGGATCGTCCGACTCCCACGCAGCGAGGTAGAACGCCGACCCGCTGGTGTCCAACCCACAGTAGCGTCCGACGACGTACGCAACGGCTTCGGTCTCGACTTCGCGTTTCGCCCGCTCGGTGTCGTCGTCGACGTCGAAGTGGATCAGGGTGTGCGCGTACTCGTGAATCAGCGTCCGCGCGAGGTCGGCCTCGTTCTCCCGATCACGCACCTCGACGAGCGGCTGGATGTCGACGAGGCTTAGCTGCTCGCAGATGCCCTTCGCCTCACCGTGCGTTCACTCCTCGGCTGGAACGATTCGCACCGTCACGCCGAGCTCATCAGCGGTGACAGTCAACTGTTCGTCGGGGTTGCCGGCGTCCCCGGTCGCTTCCGTGTCGAGGTCGGGAAGCGGCTCGCCTTCGGTCTGGGAGACGTCGAACACCGGCGCGGGTTTGAATCCGACCAGGCCCTCGGACCACTCCTCGGGCGGCGTCTCGTCGTACTCACAGTCACTGTCCTCGTGGTAGCGCGGCGAGTTCTCGCACTCCGGGCACTGCTTGGTGATGATCGGCGCCCAGATCCAGATGGCCGACTCACCCTCCTTGACGTGGCGGTCGAACTCTTCCTGCCACGTCCGGTAGCCCGCCACCCGGCTCGCCTCGGGACACTGCCGCTTGATGAGGAATGTGTTCCGGTAGGAGTAGTCGTGGAAGCGACTCTGGATGTCGAGCCACTTCTGGAACTCCGCGCTGGCCTGCACATCGTCGCCGCCGCCGAGATCGTCGATCCACTGTTCGATGGGGCTGTTCATCTCGTCCGATCGCGTGTCGGCCTGGTCGAAGGAGGCCGACGAGTCGCTGGTCGTAGCCATTGTGTGCACCGAATCACGTTCACGGCGACTGCGTCTGTTCAGACCCCCCGCACCCCTCAGGGGCGTTCAAAAAACCGAGCTGCCGGTCAGCGGAGCTCGTGGCGTCTGTCCGCGAAGCCGACCGTAACGAGGTACTCAAGGAACTCGTCGAATCGTTCGATGTCACTGGGCGTGTCGGTCGCAAGGTGACGCGACCACTCGATGGCCCATTGGAAGGCGGGATCCGTTCCGCTGTTCCTATGAATGAACCGCCAGTGAGCCGCTTTGAGAACCACTGTCGGATTTGTCGGCGGCTGCTCGATGGCAAGCCCACGGGTACCCGACCCAATTCCTTCGTGGATATCTATGGGATCGACGTTACCCGATTGCGTGTTCGTGATATCGACTTGAACAATTTGAAAGGGGAGTATCTATTTTATTCTCTCTGACATGAGATCAGCGAATGTTCTCATAAGTACTCTGCGAACGCATTTGCGAGCTTTTCTTCGGCGCGTCTCAAATGGTGTTCTGCCGTTCGTCGACCCACACCCTCGGTTTCCGCGATCTCGCTTGTCGTCGTTCCACGGGGCATCTGGTAGTATCCCTGCTCGAACGCAGTAAGGAACACGTCCCGCTGCCGTTCGGACAATGACGGAAGAAACGTGCTGGCGGTCAGCACGGGGGTCTCTGATCTGACAGTTGCCAACTCTTTTTTCGACTCAACCGTCACTTCATGTTCTGCCGAGATATCTTTGTATAATCTGGAGAGGCTCGCTGGGTTGAGCGCCAGCACGCGGACGACTTTTGCGCCATATTCGTATCTGAGCGGAGGAAGGAGAAGACAGTCATTAGCGGCGAGATGAGCCTCAATATAGTCGTCTCCGTACTCTTTCAGGCAAGCTTCAGTAATCACAGTTTGGCCGCCATTATTTTTGATTCTCTCACGAACGCCTACTCCCGAACTGACGTGTTCGATAACTCCTTCTTGTTGGTCGCCGGCGATATGAAGTAAGTCACAGTGGTCGTTACACCATAGCTCTATCTGAGTGTTGTTTTGCGCCGTCGAGCTCGCATAGGGACTGTCGCTTTTGATCCGGAATACGGCCTTGTACATGGGATGGGTATCCCGACCGGTCATTTAAAACCATTTCCACAGGGAGAATCCATACTATCGGTTGACTACACATTAACATGAGTACACATGAAACGACAACAGACCGATTCTGACTCAACGCATGATATCGGCACCCCCTCTTCGGAGTGGCTCGATTACCAGGGCGCACCAACCGGAACGGATATCGAGTGTGAGGGGTGGCGACAGGAAGCTGCACTCCGAATGCTCAACAACAACCTCGATCCAGAAGTCGGAGAGAAGCCCGAGGATCTCGTGGTGTACGGCGGCACTGGTCGGGCAGCCCGGAGCTGGGATGCGTACGATGCAATCCTCTCGGAGCTACGAACGCTTGCGGACGACGAAACCCTCTTGATCCAGTCAGGCAAACCGGTCGGCCGGTTCAAGACGCATGAGCGTTCGCCACAGGTGCTTATTGCGAACTCGAACCTGGTCGGCGCCTGGGACGACTGGGAGCACTTCCACGAGCTCGAATCGAAGGGGCTCATCATGTACGGCCAGATGACCGCCGGTTCGTGGGCATATATCGGAACGCAAGGCATTATTCAGGGAACCTTCGAGACCCTGGCCGAGGCCGCCCGTCAACACTTTCCTGAGCGGGAAGGGCTCGAAGGGACGATCACGGTCACCGCCGGGCTTGGTGGCATGGGTGGAGCCCAACCGCTAGCCGTAACGATGAATCACGGTGTATGTATCGCGGCCGAGGTCGACGAAAATCGGATCGACAGGCGACTCGAAACGGACTATTGTATGGAGAAGACGGACGACCTTGACGAGGCTATCGAGCTGGCCGAAGACGCGGCAGCGAGCGGCGAGTCACTTTCAATCGCGCTCCACATGAACGCTGCCGACATGTTCGACGGCCTGCTTGAGCGTGACTTCGTCCCGGATATTGTCACGGACCAGACGAGCGCACACGACGAACTGGAAGGGTACTACCCCGCGGGATATACTGTCGAAGAGGCCGACGCGTTACGTGAGGCGGACCCTGACCGATACGTCGAAGAGAGCCTCGACACGATGCAACGTCACGTCGAAGGCATTCTCGGAATGCAAGAACAAGGTTCAGTAGCCTTCGAGTATGGAAACAACATCCGTGGACAGGTCGAGGAACATCGGGACGTAACAAACGCGTTCGATTTTCCGGGGTTCGTCCCGGCGTACATCCGACCCCTGTTCTGTCAGGGGAAGGGACCCTTCCGCTGGGTAGCCCTCTCTGGAGACGAAGCGGACATCCACCGGACTGACGAGGCTGTCAAGGAGCTCTTCCCTGAAAAAGATCAGCTGCATCGCTGGATAGACCTCGCACAGGAACAGGTCTCGTTCCAAGGGCTCCCCAGCCGCGTCTGCTGGCTTGGCTACCAGAGCGACGATGGCCTGACCGAGCGGGCGCGGTTCGCACTCCGAATCAACGAACTTGTTGCCGAGGGCGCGATCTCGGCCCCAGTTGTTGTCACGCGCGATCACCTCGATGCTGGCAGCGTGGCCAGTCCGAACCGAGAAACCGAGGCGATGCAAGATGGTTCGGACGCCGTCGCCGATTGGCCAATCCTCAATGCCCTGCTCAACTGCGCTGCTGGCGCCGACATCGTCAGCGTCCACGATGGGGGCGGTGTCGGTATCGGTAACTCACTCCACACGAACAACCACGTCGTTCTCGACGGTTCAGACCTCGCCGCTGAAAAGGCCCGTCGTGTGTTCACGACTGACCCCGGCATGGGTGTCATCCGTCACGCCGACGCTGGGTATGAGGAAGCTCTCGACGAAGCAACCACTTCGGACGTCCACATCCCAATGCGTGAGGACGAATGACCGGTCTCAATACACCGTCGGAATGGTCTGGGTCGTCATCTGACCCCGTAGATGAACAGTTCGGCGATGTCGTAAGCCCAGCCGACCTCGACATCGCTGACGAATTCGATGCAGTCCTCCTCGGCGAGCCGTACGACGGCGCAGTTATCTCCAGGCGTGGCGCCGCTGAGGGTCCCGACGCCCTCCGGAACGCGCTGGCAGGAATGAAGACCCATCACTTCGATATAGGCCCCGTCGGAAGCGTCGCTGATCTCGGGAATGTCGACGTCCCAGCAGGTTCAGTTGGCGAGGTGCAGGACGCGGTACGGGTGGTTACGGAATCGATTCATGCACTTGACGCACTACCCGTCTTCCTCGGCGGCGACAACTCACTGACCGTCCCGAATGTCTCCCCGCTACTCGAGGATTCGAGCGTCGGCGTGCTCAACGTCGATGCCCATCTTGACGTTCGAGAGGTCCGAGATGGTCCGACGAGTGGGACGCCCTATCGCCAGTTACACGAAGCCGGCCTAGACAGCTACGCCTGTATCGGTGCTCGACACTTCGAGACGAGTACGGCCTATCACGAGTACGTCTGTGAGAATGGAGGAACGGTCGTAACTGCCGAGGAGGTAACGGCTGATCTTCCCGAAGCCGTCGATCGGGCACTCTCCGGGCTCGACAACGTCGACCGAATCTATTGTAGTGTCGATATCGACGTGCTCGATGCGATCTATGATGGTTCTAGCGCCCCAACGCCCGGCGGGTTGCTGCCACGCGATCTGTTCCGCCTCATTCGTCTCGTCGCCAAGGACGAACGAATTGAGGGCTTCGAACTTGTCGAGTGTGCGCCACCGCTCGATACCGATGGACGAACTGTTGACGCTGCAGCACGCACCGTGGCACACTTCCTCTCGGGGTGGTCAGCATGACCGACCTTGTCGTCTACGGCGCGTCACAGGTTGCTACTCCGACGGATGAAGACGAGATGGTAACGTTCCGTGACGCCGCCGTGGCAATCGAAGACGGTATCGTCACCGCGATCGGGTCGACCGAGGAAGTTACACGCGACCACCCCCCCGAGAATGCGACGGACGCGGTCGACGCTGCCGGCAGAACGGTGCTTCCCGGGTTCGTCGACCCACACACACATGCTGCGTTCGCGGGCGATCGTGCCGATGAATTCACTGCAAAACTCGCGGGGGCGGACTATCAGGACATTCTTGCGGAAGGTGGCGGTATCTTACGAACTGTGCGGGCGACGCGTGACGCCTCTCGCGACCAACTCGTCGAGAACCTGCTCGCACAGCTCGACGTCATGCTCGCCCATGGGACGACGACCGCTGAGGTAAAATCGGGCTACGGACTCGACGTCGAGACTGAAGTAAAGATGCTCGAAGCAATCGACGAGGCAGCCAGCCGGCATCCGATTGACGTGGTGCCGACATTCATGGGCGCTCACGCCGTGCCTGAAGACACGGCTCCCGAAGAGTACGTTGACCGTGTCGTCGAAGAGCAGTTACCTGTCGTGGCGAAACACGATCTCGCCGAGTTCTGTGACGTCTTCTGTGAGGCGGGCGTCTTTTCGGTGGATCAGTCCCGACGTGTTCTCGAAGCTGGAGTAGAACAGGGACTGACGCCGAAAATACACGCCGACGAGTTTGATCGACTCGGCGGATCGCAGTTGGCTGCCGACATCGGGGCCACGAGCGCGGACCACTTGCTACAATCGACCGAGGCGGACATCACGGCGCTCGGCGAGGCAAACGTAACGCCCGTTCTCTTGCCGGGGACTGCCTTTTCGCTTGCAGCTGACTACGCAGATGCACCGGCCTTCGAAGGAGCTGACGTCCCAGTCGCTATCGCGACCGACTTCAATCCGAACTGTTACTCACAAAGTATGGAATTCACGATCGAACTCGCCTGCAACGGTATGCGTATGACACCTTCGTCGGCCCTCCGTAGCGCAACTGTAACGGCTGCGAACGCTATCGACCGAACGGACGGCTTAGGAACCCTTCGAGAGGGATCGCCAGGCGATCTAGTCGTCGCCGACGTGCCCGACTATCAGCACCTCCCGTATAATTTCGGTGTGCAAAACGTCCAAACGGTTGTGAAGAATGGTGAGGTGGTCCACGATGACTGCTGACCCGGTCGTCGTCGATGGGGAATCACTTACGCCAGGCGACGTTGACCGCGTCGCACGCCACGATGCCCCCGTTCAAGTCCCGGAGGACGTCCGTGAAGGTGTTCGGGAGTCGCGCCAGCGCATCGTCGACATCGTTGAATCCGGGGAGGCGGTCTACGGTGTAAATACAGGGTTCGGAGAACTCGTTCAGGAACGGATACCGGATAACGACATCGAAAGCCTCCAGCAAAACCTCGTTCGGAGCCACGCTGCCGGGACGGGCCGCGATCTCACCCGAGAAGAGGTCCGAGCAATGCTCGTTACCCGCCTCAACGCGCTGGTGAAAGGGTATAGCGGTGTCCGGGAACGGATCATTGACGTTCTCGTGAAGATGCTAAACGAAGCGGTTCATCCCGTTGTGAAGGCCAAGGGGAGCCTCGGCGCGAGCGGCGATCTCGCACCCCTCGCCCATCTCGCTCTCGTCGTCACCGGAGAGGGTGAAGCCACTGTGGACGGGGAACGGCTCCCGGGAGGCGAGGCCCTGAAGCGGAAGAATATCGACCCAGTGACGCTTCGTGCAAAGGAAGGATTGGGGCTCATCAACGGGACGCAACTGACTGTCGGGTTAGCCTCGCTCGTCGTGTGTGATGCTGAACGTGCGATGCAGGCGGCAGATATCGCCGGTGCAATGACAACGGAAGCGACGATGAGCACGACCGCGAGCTCACACCCCAGCATCCAGCGCGTCCGGCCACACCAGGGGCAAACAGAAAGCGCGAGAAACATTCGTCGGCTCACCCGACACTCCAAAATCGTCGAATCGCACCGTAACTGTGACCGAGTGCAGGACGCGTACTCGCTCCGCTGTCTGCCACAGGTACACGGTGCGGTACGGGATTCAATCCAACACCTTCGCGATGCGGTTGAGACGGAACTGAACAGTGCAACAGACAATCCGCTCGTGTTTCCCGCGGATGACGCTGATGATCGCGCAAACGGCACTGAGCACGCTGCCGTCCTATCAGGGGGGAACTTTCACGGTCAACCGTTAGCCCTGCGACTGGATTACGTCACGAGCGGTCTCGCGGAATTGGCTTCGATATCGGAGCGACGGATGGATCGAATGCTCAACCCCAACGTGCAAGAAGAGCATTTACCGCCGTTCCTAACCGATGGGAGCGGCCTTCGGTCGGGGTATATGATTGCTCAGTACACAGCAGCAGACCTCGTGAGCACGACTCGTTCACAGGGGCGTCCGTCGACGGATAGCATCCCTGTGAGCGGGAACCAGGAGGACCACGTGAGCATGAGCGCACAGAGCGCTTATGTCGCGAGGGAAACAGTCGAGTCAACACTCCGAGTTGTCGGTATCGAACTGGTCTGTGCAGCCCAGGCACTCGATTTCGTGAAGGGTCTCTCACCTGGAGTCGGGACCGACGCGGCATATCAGGTGGTTCGCGAACACGTCTCTCACCTTGATGAAGACCGGGCGATTCATCAAGACATCGAGTCGGTGTTCTCGCTCCTGTGCTCCGATACGTTATTCGACGCCATCGAAACAGTACTCGACGAGCCGCTGGCGTAAAATCAAAATCCGTTTTTTAGGGTCAAAGTTCACTAGCACTCCGGAATATCGAGAGAAGACATTTAAACCCCTGTCCAAGGGGAGATGGGTTCTATTAGCAATTTTCTGTGATGATTGTTCATAGAGGTATGATACACGGATGTTTCGGTTTTAGCCCGACAAGTTGTGTCGTCGCACGGCGAGAGGGGGGAGATACATCACCGTCTCTAGAACAGGTTGACACTACATATCGCCCGATAGAACGGGAAGCCGGGTTTGCTGGGTGGCCCCAGTCAGGTGTTTTACAGCCGGTGTCTGCCGGCATCGTTGTCCAAAACTACGCTATCAAGGGGGGGTGTTGATGGTCGAATTCAAGCCCCGTCTGTTCGAGGACATCGATCCGGCTGAGCGCCCCTCGCTCGAAGCTGCGTTAGTTCCAATCGCGGGGATGATCGTGTTCCTCAGCGTTGGTATCGTCGTCTTCGGCCTGGATCCACAGTTCCCCCTGTTTTGGGGAATTGCGTTCACCGGCTTATTCGCTCGTTACCACCTCGGATTGTCGTGGTCGGACCTGTACGAAGGCATTTCAGATGGGATCCTGATGGGAATGAAGGTTATTCTTATCATGTTCACCGTCTATACGCTCATCGCCACATGGATCCAAGCCGGGACTATTCCGGGTCTCATGTATTATGGGCTGGAGTTGTTCACACCCAAAGTGTTTCTTCCAGTGACGGCTGTCCTCTCGGCTGTGATCGCCTTTGCGGTCGGCTCGTCTTGGACGGCAGCCGGAACACTCGGTGTGGCCCTCATCGGAATTGGTTCGGGACTCGGTATCCCCGCACCGATGACCGCCGGTGCTATTCTCAGTGGAGCCTACACGGGTGATAAGCAGTCACCACTCTCTGATACGACAAACCTCGCCGCAGCAGTGACGAACACGGATCTGTATGAACACATCCATGCGATGCGAGCTGGGACGCTCACCGCATTCATGATCTCAGTTGTGTTGTACGCTGGCCTCGGATTGAGCGCCGCCGGAGATATTCCTGCCGGGCGCGTCGAAGCAATCCAAACCGCCATCCAGAGCACCTACGTCGTATCACCGATTGTTTTCCTCCCGTTAGTTCTCACTTTTGGGTTTGCACTGTATGGTATCCCTGCGTTGCCTGCCCTTGGGGCAGGAGTCTTTGCAGGGGTCGCCACTTCGATTCTCGTTCAGGGGACTGGATTCGGTGCAGCGTGGTCTGTCGCACAATCAGGGACCGCTCCCGAAACAGGAATGGAACTCGTGAACGGACTACTGCAGAGTAGCGGGCTGATCGGCGGCGCCTGGATTGTGACAATCGCTATCGCCGCCCTGTCCTTAGGCGGGATGCTCGACCGGACTGGCGTTCTCGCAGTTCTTGCTCATCATCTGGGACGCCTCTGCCACAATGTTGCGAGCCTAACTGGCGTCACCGCGCTTTCAGCTATCTCTATGAATATTCTCGCGGCTGAGCAGTACGCGAGTATCGTCGTTCCGGGAATGACGCTCGGAAACCTATACGAGGAACAGGGATTGGAAACGAAGAATCTCTCCCGTGCTATTGAAGCGTCGGGGACGACAACGAGTGCGCTCATTCCGTGGAGCAGCGGAGGATTATTCATGGCCGGGACGCTTGGCGTCCCCACGCTGGAGTACGCCCCCTACTACTTCTTTGGGTTCCTCTCACCGCTCATCCTGCTGCTTATGGGTCTAACTGGCTGGCAGATCACAGCTAAAGACCGTACCGAAACTGCGGAATCCAGGTCATCAACTGGTGGCGTTGAACAAGCAATGTCAGGTGAGGATTAGTCCTCACAAATCGGAGAGCAACGGAGTTCCACATAAATCATTGTCCATTTGGAACACCTTTCTCTTTGCTATCTTGTTTATATTACCTAGTGTGAACCGCACCGCTCACTGGTACGAATGATAGTCCACCCAGACAATTACCGGTTCCCGAGTCAAACTGGGGACGTAGTAGCTTCGAAATACAACCATACCATCACTCAGTTATGACAACCACACAGACTACAGAACAGACTCCCGATGACGAGACAGCACACACATCCGCGCTAGAAACAGCACGCCGCCAACTCGATAATGCGGCGACGCATGTCGATCTCGACCGTGGGATCATCGAACGCCTCAAACACCCGTCGAGAGTAGTCGAAGTTTCGATACCCCTCGAACGCGACGACGGTGAGGTTGAGGTTTTCACCGGCTATCGCGCACAGCACGATGACGTTCGGGGACCCTACAAGGGCGGGCTCCGATACCACCCAGACGTCACCGCGGAGGAGTGTATTGGACTGTCGATGTGGATGACCTGGAAATGCGCCGTCATGGATCTCCCATTTGGCGGGGGCAAAGGGGGTGTCGTCGTGAATCCTAAAAACCTCAGTGTCGACGAAAAGGAACGTCTCACACGTCGGTTTGCCGAAGAGATTCGAGATGAGGTTGGGGCAAAACAGGACATTCCAGCACCTGATATGGGAACCGACGCGAAAACGATGGCGTGGTTTATGGACGCCTACAGTATGCAACAGGGAGAGACAGTTCCGGGTGTTGTAACGGCAAGCCGCCGGTCGTAGGTGGAAGCTATGGTCGTGAAGAGGCACCCGGCCGAAGCGTTGCGATAATCGCCCGAGAGGCGATGGCGTACTATGAGAAAAACATTAAGGAGTCGACGGTTGCTGTTCAGGGGTACGGAAGCGTTGGTGCGAACGCTGCTCGACTTCTCGATGAATGGGGTGCAACAATCGTTGCTATTAGTGACGTGAACGGAGCGATCTACGATGACACCGGCCTCGACACCCAAACCGTTCCGTCACATAAGGAAGATCCGGAAGGCGTTTTGAACCACGATGTCCCGGAGACGCTCACCAACGTGGAGCTTTTGGAGCTGGATGTCGACGTCGTCATTCCAGCTGCAGTCGGGAATGTCATCACGACCCGTAACGCCGACCAGATTCTGGCAGATATTGTCGTCGAAGGATCGAACGGCCCGACTACTGCCGACGCAGACGATGTCCTCGCCGATCGAGGCGTCTGTGTCGTACCAGATATTCTCGCGAACGCCGGCGGCGTGACCGTGTCCTATTTCGAGTGGCTTCAGGACATCAACCACCGCCAGTGGTCTAGGGAGCGTGTCGTTAGTGAACTGGAGTCGGAGATGGTCTCTGCGTGGGATAGCGTCAAAGCCGAAGTCGAAGAATCCTCCCTTCGGTGGCGAGAAGCAGCGTACGTAGTTGCGCTTAAACGTATCGGGGCGGCGATAGAGGCGCGTGGTCTGTGGCCCTAATTTTCCACCACGAACTTCAACAGAGATCAATATTCTCAATATGAAAGTAGATTCGCTACAGTGGCGATGTGACAAATGCGGTGGTAAACCGGTAAGCGGGTCGAATTACTGGAAATGTAACCAATGAGAATGGATCTCGAACGAAGGTGCTGATTGATGTCGACAGTTGTAGCTGTGACCAAGTTTACCCAAGTCCGATGCAGCCGTTACTGTTTGGTTCGCTGTCTTCGTCGTACTGTTTGGCGCATCGGAGATGGCCCCATGGCAGCCTCTCAGTTGCTACTGGTCTGAGTTCTGCTACGCCAGATGGGACACTTCGTTTAGGTCCTCGACGTCGTCGAACTCACCGCGATCGACAGTTTCCAATCTTCTCCCGGCGCACAGAAGATTTTCACCCGTGACAACAATCTGGCAGTCGCGACGCAGCTTCTCGTCGACGTGAAGATTCTAGGTCGTGGCGGTACCGAATTAGAGGAGCAAGGCCTCCCCGTAGCGGCGTGTCTCTCGGAATTCTTGGAACTCGATTGGGTGTTGGAGTTCCTGCAGGACACCCCTCGAAGGAGATGCTGGTGAAGACCTCCTGCCCGCAGACGGGGGACCAGAGAATCTCTCTCCGCTCGGAACTGTTCTGCGTTTACCCGAAAAATGATATTAATGATTCTGGATGGCAGATTCTGAAGTGTTGCCCGCAACTAACACTCTTATCCATGGTTCAAATAAAGAGGTAAACAATGACGTACGAAGATCTCGACAAAGAGTTGGTAAATGCACTTCTTGGAAATGGGCGTGAGAGTTTGCGTAGTCTTGCCGAACAGCTTGATGTGTCTGTAACGACAGTTTCAAACCATCTGAGCGACCTGGAAGAAGCCGGTGCCATTGAAGGGTATTCTCCAATTGTCAACTATGAGCGGCTCGGCTACGACGTGACCGCAATTCTCCAGCTCAAGGTTGAGGGGCCTGGACTCCCGGATATTACAGAAGCACTTCACAATGAATCGCAGATCGTGAGCGTCTACGAGACGACGGGGGACTACGACATCATCGCGATTGGAAAATTCCTGAATACAGATGATATGAACGACCAGATCAAGCGAATATTGACTGATGCAGATGTCCAAGAATCGAATACAAGTGTTGTGTTGAATGTAGTGAAAGAATACGAGCAATTCAGCGTTGGCAATGACTAGGTTACTTTTGGGGCTCTGTTGAAATCTTATTCTACAGACACAATATGGGCTGAAACAGCTGTTGGCTGAAGGGTGCCAACAGAGTCATGATTGCGCAATTCGGCAACTCAGACACAAACGTCTCTTTGAGTCTTCATTAGTCATATTAGAGCGTAAACAAATAGGACGACTATGTCCTCACTACTACCTCTAAAACCTACACCCCGATCAGCATCTGATCGCGGATTAGAGCCTAGACTCATTGAATTTGAAGACGAATCTGCGGAGCAGATTCTATCGGCAGTCGCGTCAACAACGGCCCGTCGTATCCTTAATCGGATCTATGAAGAACCGATGACGGCGTCGGACATTGCTGCTGAGATTGACTCTTCAGTACAGAATACTAGCTACCACCTCGACCGGCTTCAAGACGCAGAGTTAGTGGAAGTCATTGAGACGTGGTATTCCGAGCAAGGGCGCGAGATGGATGTGTACGCTCCGACAAATAGCGCGCTTGTCCTTTTTGCGGGAGCAGAACGAACAACCCCGTCACTTACAACCGCGTTGCGTCGTGTCTTTGGCGCAGTTGGTATCGTCGGCGTTGTCAGTGTCATCGTTCACGCACGCTGGTCAGTATCAACACCCGTACCAGTATCTCGAGGCGGGGAACTTCCACAGCCGGATCCAACTCTGTGGGAGACACTCGTTACGTTCGGAACCGGCCCTGGCGGGTTCATTCTAGGAGTTAGTATGGTTCTAATCTTGTCTCTCTTTGTAACGTGGTACTGGCGGACGTATCGTCCAACACAGAGTCACACTCCCGCGTGAGTGCTTTCTGGGACTCAAAGACGCCTTTGAATCTGGGATAGGACGATGTCTCCCCCGTCTAATGGTAGTGTATGAAACGTAGAATGTTTCTGGCAAGTGCGGGGATTGGCCTCTCAACAGCAGCAGCGGGTTGTACCTCCCAAGCAGCATTGAGCGCATCGTCCGAATCAGACTCTGAACCAGAATCGAACACTTCCCAGAGCACACAAGACGATACTGACCAAATGTCGGAGCAGACACTTATCAAAGCCGGTGACACCGCTGAGCGAACTATCGGGACCGGATCGATCGAAGAGCGTGGTCTCAGAACAGCTCACCACGTCGCATTCGGGAATCCCACGGAGGAGACCCATCACGGAACGATTACAATTTCGACTGCCAGCGAGACAGTGTTTGAGGAATCGGTGGAGCTCCAAGCAAACGCGAGTATCGTTGCGTCGCTTACCGATCTCAGTACGTACACCGTTCGAGTAACGGTTCCTGAGTTAGATGCGACTGAAGTAGTCACTCTCGACCCTCACCAATTCACCTGTAACGTGACCAAAACGACGGTCAACGTTCAGGAGGATGGCACACTCGACTCAACGAGTATTTCCACGCGGATGGCGTGTCCCGGTGTTGTTTCCGACACAGCTCCCTCCGACGAGGTCGTGTCGCACACACTTGGTGACGATCCGATTCCCGCAGATACGGGGGAATTCACCCACACGTTCATGCTCCGGAATCCGTCGGAAGAAACGTGGACGGCCAGGATGCTCGTTGAGGACGACTCGACAGCGCAATTTGATGGACTCTACACGGTCGAACCTGAGAGTACAGTACTGATCACCCTCACTGAGAGCGGGACATACACGCTATCGGTTGATGTACTCGAAACAGAGATGACGGCCAGCGAGCAGGTAACGCCCGAAAACTTCGACTGTAACCAGTCGTCAACACGGGCAGAAATTGATTCTGAGGGAGAACTCACCGTGAATACTCTATCAACTCTCATGGCTTGCGGCACCGAGACACATTCGACGAACGAGTCGTCCTAGCAGAGGACGAGTGTATTCACATTGTTTCACTCAGCAAGGGTTGTTATATTCTTCAGTGAACAACTGTTTCAGAGGAGAATATTCCTGGAGAATATGAGTTCAACAGAGCCCCGTGTGTAAGTGCTAACTATCTGGGTGTGTGGTTTTGGTCGTCTGTGCTAAGCGTTCTGTGTATCACCTGTATTGACCGCCGCTGGGGCAGAATATGTCACTTATTGAGGATTTCAACAGAGCTACTTTCGGAGAATCGAGGAGAAAGTCTCGCGCTTCAGCGCTGGGGAGATGTCAAAACCTGATACACCCACCGGCGAGGTTCCTCCGTCTTTAGGTGCAGGAGGATGTCAGGATGGGAATCAGTCGATCTGTTCGACGTAGGCGTACTCGTCGGGGAGGGCGGCGGCGTCCTCGGGGAGGAGCGCGGCGACGAGGTAGTCGGCGTGGCTTCGGAAGTAGTCGACGACGCGCGCGATTCGGTCCGAGTCGATCGCTTCGAGCGAGTCGAGCAGGACGAACGGCACCGTCTCGTGAACGTCGTGGACGAGGTAGCCCGCGAGCGCGAACACGAGCCTGATCAAGGCAGGGATCGCAACGATTCCAGATCTGGAAACCCTCCAGGAGTGTTGCCTACGAGAGCGTCCACCAGAAGCGGACGCAGACCCTGTGCCGGCTCAAGTGAAGGCTAAAGAGCTACGGGAGCAGGAATCATAATGGATTAGTTGAATCCGTTGCTACGAGTAGCCTGGCTCTGGAGCTCGCCATGCAACCACAATTCCACAGATGGCGAGACCTCCAGCGAGGAGAAATGCCGTATCAAAGCCGGCTCTGTCGACAATAACCCCGCCTGCAATCGGTGCAAGGAACGCCCCCGCTAACCCAACACTAGTCTGGAACGCGACGGCTGTCGCAGCGACCCGTGAATCAACGACCTCCCGAACATACGTAAAGGACAGCCCCAGCGTAAGCTGAACAGCAAATCCGGTGAGCAGCAGGAATGTAACGAGCAGTGGAAGTGACCGGAACTGCGTGAACAGCAGTACGAGCGGAGCAGAAACTGCGAAGGACACAAAAACGATGGGTTGGCGACGACCCCCGAATACTCGATCAGACAGGAGGCCACTACTGATTCTGGAGACGACCCCGATTGCGGGGAATACGGCCACCAAGAGCCCGCTCACTGCGAGTGACAGGCCGAGTTCGGTCGTCAAATACGACGCACCCCAGCTATTCACGAACAAGTATAACGAATAGCCGAGAAACCCGAGCAACCCGACTGACCAGACCTTCCGGTTCCGGAGAACCGCACCAAACTCCTGAATCGAGGGAGCGGCTCCTCGGCTCGTTCCGATCCCTCGACTGGCCGGCCAGAACACAACGAGACCGATGACTGTGAGCCCCGTGAACGCGATAAAGATTGTAGGCCACCCGAATCGATGCGCAATCACTGGGCCAGTCCCTTGCCCGAGCGCAAATCCGACCGGGCCACTCGCCGTAAAGATACCGACAGCCGTTGCCCGGTTCTCGCTGGTCGCTGCTCGACTCACGATATCGATGCCCGCGTTCCACACGACGACGTAGGCGACTCCACCGAGTGCTCGTGAGGCAATTACTGATCGGTAGTCCCCTTGTCGTCCAGCGATCCACCCCCACGTTCCAGCCACGAGTAGTGTGAGAACGGCGAGTGCCATCACGTTTCTAGAGTCTGTCCGGTCAAGCACCGCACCAACTGGAAGGCTTACAATCACTGCAGTACCGAACATGATGCCGACGAGGAAGCCTGCGATTGTTGGTCCGATACCCAGCGAGTCACGAATAAGCGGGGAGACGCTCGCGGGCACGATCTCGTAGGCTGCCAACCCTGTCGAAATGAGGCTCGCGCCGGCGACGATACCCCACGTCGACTGATGTTTCTGATGTGGATCGCTATTAGTGGGTTCTTGATGCTGGGGGGTCGGTTGGGTAGTCATTACTCGATAATGTGGACGGATGGTGAATCACAGAAATCGGGTATCGACAGGTGCCTATAACGAATTCTGATGATAGTGTATCCATGTTGTGTATCGCTCCGCATACCTTTAAGGGTTAGATGGTAAATCCTTTTATTCTCTTACTGTTAGATGATTAACCACCAATGTACATTCATTCTGGCCTAGGCCAGCAGCAGAATTGGGGACGAATTCGAACCGGGCTCGAGGGAAGCGTTCCCTGTATTCAAGTGATCGAATAATGGTCGATTCCCAACCCGTCCTCAATTCGTCGACGGTACTACTCGTCGGAGTCAATGACTGGCTTACGCGATTCGCTGTAACGCTTGAGACACGGACTGACGCGACTGTACATACAGTTGGAACCAAGGCGGAAGCGAGTGATATAGTCCGAAATCGGATCATTGACTGTCTCATTAGCGGAGACACGCTCGAAGGGGCAACAGGGCTGGAACTCCTCAAGGAGATCCGCACCGAAACCACGACGCTCCCGGTCGTACTCTGTACCGCCGCTGGGAGCGAAGCTATTGCCAGCGACGCTATCAAAGCCGGTGTCACGGATTACATCGCGCTCACGGACCCGATAGAAGGGATGGCCGACGAACTCATCGAGCAAACTGAACGGGTCATCCGATCTGCACGGCGGTCGGCCACACAACGGGACCGCGCAAGACAGTTCGACGCCATATTCAACGATTCGCGGACCGCGACGTGGGTGCTCGACCCGGATGGTTCACTTGCGCGTGTGAACGAGACAGCCCGGGAAATGGTCGATGTGGATGTTGAAACGATCGTCGGTGAGCCGTTCTGGACGCTTCCGTGGTGGGCAAAGACTGGTACGAAGAGCACGGACGTACAACAAATCGTGGAGAACGCGTTCGATGGGAGATTCGGCAACGCGGTCGTCACACAGCCGCCACACGTTGGGGATCCACGCGTCATCGATCTCTCCGTGCGCCCAGTCGAGAACGAGCGTGGAGATCTCGTTTCAATCGTCGTTGAGGGCGTCGACATCACCGAGCGCGTCGATCTCGAACGCGACCTCCGACAATCAGAGGAGCTCCACCGCGTCACACTCAACAACATGACCGACACCGTCCTCATCACGAACGAGGCCGGCGAGTACACCTACGTCTGTCCCAACGTCCACTTCATCTTCGGCTACACGGCCGACGAGATTCACGAGCAAGGGACGATCGACGACCTCCTCGGTACGGACCTCTTCGACTGTGAGGAGCTCGCAGAAGACGGCGTGCTTAAGAACATCGAGACGACCGCGACGGACAAAGCGGGTCGTGAGCACACGCTTCTGATCAACGTTCGCGAGGTCTCGATTCAAGACGGGACACTTCTCTTCAGCTGTCGGGATATTACGAAACGCAAGCAACGCGAGGAGGCGCTTGCGACCCTCCAAGAGACCGCCCGTGATTTTCTGTACGCCGAAACGCATCAGGAAATCGCCCAGCATGTCGTCGATGACACACCTGTCGTCCTCGATCTGGATGCGAGTGCGTTCTATCTCTTCGATGCTGATGCCAACGAGCTTCGACCCACGGCCCGCTCGGCGACGATGAGAGAACTTACTGGCCCGCTCCCCACCGTACACGCCGACGGCGAAACGCTTTCAGGTTACAGTTTCGTAGAAGACGAAGCGCTGTTCTTCGACGACGTTCACGAGGCAGACCGGCTCGAAAACCAGGCGACTGATCTTCGCAGTACAGCCTACATTCCACTCGGCAACCACGGCGTGTTCGTTGCTGGCTCGGACCGAGTCGGCGTCTTCGACGACGTAACCCGGGAACTGGCTGATCTTCTCGCTGCAACCGCCGAGGCAGCCCTCGACCGCGTCACACGAGAGTCCCGGCTTCGAAAGCAAGATCGCACACTGCAGGCGCAAAACGAACAGCTCACTGCGCTGAATCACATCAACGAGACGATTCGGGAGATCGATCAAGCCCTCGTCCAAGCCGAGACGAGAGAGGAGATCGATCATACGGTCTGTGAGCTGTTGACCGGCGAGGACCGATTCCGGTTCGCCTGGCTCGGCACGATTGACCGGACCACCGACACCGTCGAGCCACGAGCCTGGGCAGGCAGCGAACAGGGGTATCTGGATAGCCAAGCGTTCGCCATCGACGCGTCAGCTGGAGAGCCAGCCGGGCAAACCGCGGCCACTGGCGACGTGACGATGGTGACGAACGTCGCTGCCGGACTCCGCGAGGATCCCTGGCGGAAAGCCGCACTCGCTCGTGACTACCTCTCTGTATTGAGCATCCCGCTCGTGTACAACGACCTCACGCACGGCGTGTTGACTGTCTACGCACCAACCCAGGACGCGTTCGACGACACGACGAAGGCTGTCCTCGCTGAATTCGGCGAAACCATCGCGTCCGCGCTCAGTGCTATCGAGCGAAAGAATGCACTGCTCACGACATCGATGACGCGCGTCAAATTCGCCATCGATGATCCGGCATTCATTCTCTCACGGCTCGCTCGAGACGCGGCGTGTACCCTCTCGTATCAGGGCGGCGTTCAGCAATCCACAGAGGGAAGCCACGTGTTCGTGACTGTCGACGACGGTGCAGTACCTGACGTTGTAGACGCCGCCTCGCAGTTGGTCGGGATTGACGACGTACAACAGATTAGTACGGATGGTGAGGGGAGTGTGCTCCGGCTGCGGCTTACCCAACCGTTTCTCGCCCTGGAGCTGGCCGATCATGGTGCTGTCTTCCACGAGGCAACCGCCGACCCGACATCCACAAGCCTTGTCATCGATATTCCGGACAGTATCGATGTCCGGACCATCACCCAACTCGTCCGAGAGACGTTCTCTACCGTCGAACTCCGTTCGAAGCAGACGCTGGATCAGTCCATGGAACGCGACTTGTACTCGAAGTTCCTCGAGAAACTGACCTCACGGCAACTCGAGGTGATCCAGACGGCATACTACAGCGGGTTCTTCGAGTCACCACGCGAGAACACAGGTGAAGATGTTGCGGAGACACTCGGCATCTCCCCTCCGGCATTTTATAAACACTCTCGGACTGTCCAGCGCAAACTGTTCGAAACGCTCTTCGAGGAGCACAATGTCTCAATTTCGGGAACCGAAGAGTTCAATAACTAACCCTATATTTCAGGAAGTATTTTGTGGTTAACAGCTGAATATTTCCTTATACACTTATTACACTTACATAGAGTGCCCCATATCACCGGCTGGCACTCGTGAACCCACTATGATAGATGTCGACCCTGAATCAGACGAAAAAACCCCATACGAATGCTTCGAGTGTGGCAGCATCATCACCGCAGAAGACAGCCCGGGCCAATGTCCCGACTGTGGCGGCCCGATGCGAAACCGGCGAATGTCACTTGAATGATCATGGCATCAAAATCTGAGAGCACCCACAACGAATCGGACGACGAGGCGGCAGAACCAATCGAACCTGAGTCGGCACTCGAGACCGCCCGCCGTCAGTTGGATCATGCTGCCAGTCACTTGGATATCGACCCTAGTATCGTCGAACGGCTCAGATATCCGAAGAAAGTCCACGAAGTAACAGTCCCAATCGAACGCGATGACGGTACGGTCGATGTGTTCACCGGATACCGAGCTCAACACGACAGTGTCAGAGGCCCATTTAAGGGAGGGCTCCGGTATCACCCCGAGGTGAGTAGAGACGAGTGTGTCGGACTCGGCATGTGGATGACCTGGAAGTGCGCTGTTATGGATCTCCCGTTCGGGGGTGCCAAGGGTGGCGTCGCAGTCAACCCGAAAGAGTTGAGCTCGGGAGAAAAAGAGCGACTCACTCGTCGGTTTGCCCAGGAAATTCGCGATGTTATCGGACCGAATCGCGATATTCCCGCGCCGGATATGGGTACTGATCCACAGACGATGGCGTGGCTGATGGACGCGTATTCGATGCAGGAAGGTGAAACGATACCGGGAGTCGTCACCGGGAAGCCACCAGTCATCGGGGGGAGTGAAGGTCGTGAGGAAGCGCCTGGACGGAGTGTCGCGATCATTACCAAGCAGGCCTGCGAATATTATGGGAGCGATCTCGAGGGAACGACGGTAGCAATCCAGGGGTACGGTAGTGTCGGTGCGAACGCCGCCCGACTGCTTGATGAGTGGGGAGCAATGGTTGTCGCAATCAGTGACGTGAACGGCGCAATGTACGACCCAGACGGGATCGAGACGGCGACCGTCCCATCACACGACGAAGAGCCTGAAGCCGTCACGAAATACGCAGACGACGTGATCTCAAACGATGAGTTGCTCACACTCGATGTTGACGTACTCATCCCTGCCGCCCTCGGAAACGTGATCACCGAAGCAAATGCGAGTGCGATCGCCGCTGACCTCGTCGTCGAAGGCGCAAACGGTCCCACCACTTCGACGGCGAGTGTGATTCTCGCAGAACGGGATATTCCAGTGATTCCAGACATTCTCGCTAATGCTGGCGGAGTCACGGTGAGCTACTTCGAGTGGCTCCAGGATATCAATCGCCGGTCGTGGTCGCTCGAACGGGTGAACGACGAACTCAAAACGGAGATGCAAGCCGCTTGGCAGGCAGTCACAGACGAATACGAGCACCGCGATGTCACGTGGCGTGATGCAGCCTATATTGTTGCGCTCTCACGGATCGCTGAATCCCACGAGGTACGGGGGCTCTGGCCGTAGGGAGATGGACTATCGCCCATTCAGACGGATCCGACAGCCAACTACCCCGTTTGAACGGGGACTGTTTCGACTGTATCAACTCGTTAGCCCCGGGACTATCTTCATCACTACCTGCTTTATCGGATACGTCGTCATCGGTTTCAGTTTATCTTTCGTCGGAATCTATGAACCAACGTACTCCGTTATGGGTTTCACTGACCCTTTTTTCACGAGCTTGTCATTTCTAACAGGGCTATTCATCAGTACGATGTCGGGGACGCTTGCGGCGCTCACGCTTTTGCTTAGTCCCAACGATTCGAAGGCTGATTTCGTTGTCGTGGTGAGTTTCATTACTCTTGGATTTGGGGCCGCTACCATGCGAGTCACATTCGGAGCCGTCCAAGCATGTCTCGTTGAGATAGTAAGTAGTCTTTTATAAAACAAAAATAGTTTGAAATACGGAAGAAATTGGTTACTTGAATTGAGGCGCTAAGGCCCCTTCCTCAACGAGCAAGCGGAGCGAGCGAGTAGGGAGGGGATACAGCGCCGCACAAGTATCAAACACGTTCGACGTTCGGCCTACAGGCCCACCACCATTCTTATTATATTGCTCTCAAGAGCTGCTCAGGTGGGTCCAGACGCAGGGCCTGCTACCGATGGCTGGTCGGTTCACTGTACAGGATACTGATCAGTCCCATCCGTCTCGTGACTGATCACGCAACAAGCCCGTTGCGTGGTTCATGTTCGGGTGTATCATCTCTACTCGCTGAAAGCACCCGCCACGAGCAGTGGGAAGACGAGCGTCGCCTCTGCTTCGACCTGCGTATAATTTGTCCGGTCATCATCTTTGATCTTCCCCCACGATACTGCCTCGTTCGGGGGTGCGCCAGAGAGTGACCCATCCCCTTCCATACCGGTCGAGATATAGACGACGTAATCTGCCCCACCGCGGAACAAGTTCGTCATAATCGCGTGGTGTTTCGGCACGCCACCTCCAACTGCGATCAGACCCGTCGTATCGGCGAGCATTCCGTCCTCAATGAGCGAGTCGTAATCATCGAGAATCTCGATGCCGACCTCCGAATCGTACCCCTGTCGGTAATAGTAGAGAAAATTCCCAACCTCGGAATCCGTCAGTGCCGGACAGTAGACGGGAACATCATTGTCCGCTGCTTGTTTCAGAACCGAATCCTGATCGTCGAGTGTCTCCCCTAACTCGCGGGCAAACGCCGTCGGCGTCCGAACCTTTTCTTCAGCGAAGAACTCCTCGAAGAAGTCGTACAGGAACTCCTCCAACCAAACGTAACGGTCGGAAGGAACGAATAGATTCCCAAGACGGTTGATTCCCTGTTCCCGGAGAACCGCTTCGTCCGCATCCCACTCTCCCATCTTGAACGGCTTCGCCGTTTTGATAACATCTTCCGCCAGAGACCCCGCGGTCGTGATAAGTACGTCGACGTATCCTTCGCGGACGAGGTAAGCGACCACTTCACGCAATCCCGACGAGATGATATTTGACGTATACGTGAGATATATCGTGGCATCGGCGTCTTGCATTTGCTCGGCGATGTCGATAGCCTCTGCGAGTTGCGTCGCCTGAAAGCCCGTCGTCGCATAGGCTTCCAGCATCTCCTGAAAATTGAATTCTCCACGGAAGTCATAGCCTTGGACGTCTGGCGTCGCCAACTTTTCGTCACTTCCGGGAACAACGTGTTCATGAGAGCCGTCGGCCATACTGGCACTTTGCAAGATGCTGGTTTGAATCATTCGAGATTGGTCGCCGATTCTCGATACACACAAGTCCAGCATCGGCTAACTACTTGGTATGTCTCAGCCAACGGTGGCTGTTCTTCGGCCCGACGACAGCCGTATCGATGAGGCGGTCGAGTATCTCCAGTCACTCGGTGTATCCCCGATTCCAGACCCGATGCTGGCAATCACGTCAACCGATCAGATTCCACAACATAGGGACTACTGTATCTTCACGAGCACGACCGGCGTTGACCTGGCTGCGACAGCAGGATGGGAGCAACGGGAAACCACTGTTTGTGCTGTCGGTGAGCAGACCGCGACCGCATTACGCAATCAGGGCTATTCAGTCGATGTCGTCCCATCGACGTTCACGTCGACAGGGCTCGTCGACGAGTTATCTGCCGATGTCGAGGGCCAAACCGTTGAACTCGCCCGGAGTGCACACGGCAGCGATGTGCTTGTTGAAGGACTGGCAGCAGCTGGGGCAGTCGTCAGCGAAACGCACCTATATCGTTTGGAACGACCTGAGACTGCGGGACAGTCGGTTTCACTTGCGGGAGACGGTGAGCTGGACGGGATACTGTTTACATCACCGAAGATCGTTGAGCACTTCGTTCAAATTGCGATTGAACGTGACGCTGTCGCTGCACTACAACGCGGTCTGAAGGAGACAATTGTTGGAGCGATAGGAGAACCGACAGAACGAGCTCTCGGTAAGCATGGAATCGCTGTCGATGTCATGCCTGATACAGTGAATTTCACACGGCTTGCCGAGGTCACCGTACATCAAATCCAGCAGATCTGACAGTAAGCTCAGTCTATCTTCAATCTGCTAGATGGTGTCATAGGACTAGTAGTTGCGACTGGCCGTCTCAATGGGCTGTGTTGAATCGCCATACAGCAGCGAGGTGGTTCGCTAAATCAAAGGAGCTGAAGCGGGAGACTTCAGTTGATCATGACCCAAATCTCCCGCTTCATCAAGGAGGTTGTGCCGGTTGCTCAAAGAGTTACTGGCGATGGAGACGAATCCGCCGCCCCGGACGGTGGCGGCGGATTCGCCGACTACGCACTCGTTTCTTTCCATTGTCTCCGGATCTACCTCAACACATCCTACCGAATGACGATCGACTTACTCAAAGAGATGCCACAAATAACTGGGGAGATCGGTCTCAGCGCGGCCGATCTCTCCGTGCCGTCCACGTTGTGTAAGGCGTTCGACCGGATCAGTATGACCGTTTGTCGAGTACTGCTGCGCCAGTCGGCGCAGCTGCACGATCTCTCAGAACACGCCGCGATCGACGCCACGTTCTACGACCGCTCACCAGCCAGCCGCCACTACTGCCAGCGAATCAGCTACCGCGTTCAGAAGCTCAAAGTCACAAAACTCGTCGATACAGCGTCTCAAGCCGTCCTTGACGTTCACTGCTCAACAAATCGGGAAGGGAGCGACGCAGACCTCGCTGAGCAGATCGCCCGCCGGAACGCGGGCGATCTGCGGTCTCTCGCGGCCGATAAGGGCTATGACAAGCAATCGCTTCGTGAAGGATTACGCAAGCTTGGGATCAGACCGCTGATCAAGCACCGCATCTTCGCTCCGTACGACCATGCACACAACGCCAGAATCGACGATAAACGCTACAATCAGCGCTCTATGACCGAAACTGTGAACTCGGCTGTGAAGCGCTCGCCCGGCTTCGCCGTGCGAGCGCGGTCATGGTTCCGTGAGTTCCGAGAAATCGCTCTGATGTGTGTCGTCTATAACATCAAACGCTTCGTCAAACAGTGAATCTCTCCGCCTTACAGCGATTCAACACAGCTCTTGTATCACAATTTTGTTTTGGAAAGTAATTTTGGGGTGAATACCCCATATAGATGGTGATCCAGCAGGAATCTGGAACCCCAATACACTCTCAACTGCTATCCCCAGACTCCTGTTTCGTCCGGCAATGTTTCGTGGGGTACTGGGGCTCGTCTCCCTGTATTTGTCGTCCGCTAGAGCTTGGGAATCTGTGATGCGTCAACCGGGTTCTGTGTCGACCGGTTCGGGGCATCCTGTTCATCCCGCAGCTGGAGGTACGCCGATGCGATGATCGCGTAGTACGGCACGAAGAATGCCGTTGTGAGAACGATCGTCACAATATCGGCTACAACCGGTAGGCCGGCAAGAGTCAATAACGGCGTAACAGCCCCGATGATACCGCCAAAGACCGCAGTCACAACGACGAGGATACCGAGCTTGAGCCGAGATCCACGGGCCAACCCCCAGCTCCGCTTGAGACTACTGATGATTCCTCGATCTTCGACTGCGACGGCGAAGATGAAAAACAGGAAGGACGCCGCGAGGAACAGCCCCGGGAGAATCAAGAGGACAGTACCGAGCATGATCGAGACCGTGACGATCAGTCCGCCGATAAGTGCGAAGACCGTAGTCCGTCCGAGCCGTCGACTCGACGTCGCAGGGAATCGTAACATCTCGCTCTGCGGTCGAGCAAACGTTCGCGAGAGAATGACGAAGTACGTCGAACTCAACGTCACGAGCACGACGAACAGAGCGACACCGACACTTCCGGGGATCGGAAGCGCGATCCCGGCGTTCTGACCGAACTGTTCGGCAGCCTCTGGTGGGAGAAGCCCCAACACGGCGCTGTTGGCGCTCGTTTGAAGCCCGAACTGGATCGCGAGAAATCCGAGTAATAGGATTCCGCCAGTTCGGGAGACTGTTCGGCGGATACCGTCGCTAACCGCATGGCTGAGTTGGAGGGCCATACAGATTCGGTGTGGTCAGTCTGTACAAATAAAATAACCGAAGACGCTGAGAAACGTAAAATTCGTTTATACTCATCCGAATCCACTTGAATACGTCAAACAGTACTTTCGAGTTGTAGACCTCGTGAATTGGTCGCTACTCGCCCTCCGAGGGCAACAATTTCGTCGGATAATCTGGAACAGCCGGCCGCTGAGGAGTCACTCAAACGAAAATTTTTGGTCCATCCCAACCGCTTAGTGGAGGGTGTGAAATCACAATTATGAAACGGTTGCCTCTGTTTAAACATCCAGGGAATTACATGTTCGTCCTGTAATTCCACAAAATGAAGACCCTCCCGAAGTCGCAGAGTCTCCGGTTTACTGAGAAGGCGATCCATCTGGCGCGTCGAGCGGTCTCTCGATACTCCTCTAAATTCTCTAAACATCGCGATACACTTCCCCAACACGTTGTTCTGCTGTGTCTCAAAGTCCGGAAGAACACGATCTATCGTTGCCTGATTGACGAATTAATCGAGATACCACGTATCCGTCGTGTTCTCGGGCTGGCTGAGCTTCCTACGCCATCAACGCTTTGTAAGGCGTTCAACCGGCTTGATATGGCTGTGTGGCATGTCTTATTGACACTCTCAGAGACGCTACTTCCGACAAGCGGAGTTGTTGGTGTTGATGCGTCAGGATTCGACCGTAGTCACGCTTCGAAACACGACACGAAACGCGCTGAACTCACGATTCAGCAGCTCAAGGTGACGTTGCTGGTCGATGCGAAGGTAAACGCGATTCTCGATTTACACGTGACGGCGACTCGGAAACACGATAACCAGATTTCTCCGTCGTTGATCAAGCGCAACCCCGAGGATATTGACATTCTGCTCGGTGACAAGAGCTACGACGACCAGAATATCAGGCGACTTGCCCGGCAACACGAGGTTCGGCCACTGATTAAGCACCGTGGGTCACCATCGCCTGTCTCATTCATAATGTAGACCGATCACTCTGAGCGGTCAATACAGGTTGAACAGATATCGGAGTCTACTCGCTCTTTCCTGGTGTTGTTCTATCTATCCTGCTGAGGCTGGGGAATTCGGTACTACTCGCTACTGGTTCGTTGTTCCACGTACTCGCGCGTCTCTCCGTGCAACACGTATTCGACCTGCTGAAGTTCATCGATCGACCCCGAGCCGGTGACGAACATCGACGTACAGGGCGTGATTCGGTGAGATAGGGTGTGATCTCTTTTCGAAATGAGCGACTATGACACGACGATCGCGTACAATACGACACAGAGGCCAATGACAGTCACGAGACCTCGTACGAGCAAGACGACGCCGCTCCCCGCGCCGGTTATGTCCGTAAGTAGAACCGCGATAAACACGCCTGTTGTTAACAGACCGATACCGATGGCGAGTGCCCGCATCTTTGCGGAGCCGCTCCGTCGATAGCCGCGATACGCCAGCGTCGCGACGAACAGCCCCACGAAAGCTGTCACACCACGAGCTATCAAACCAACGCTGAACGGGTCAACCAGTAGCGAACTGTCTGCTATCACCGTACCCCACCCCCGTACACCGTCCACAGGATCGTTGCGAGCCCGAGCAGTTCGCATCCGCTGACGAGTACTGAGCGACCGGTACTCCCGACGTCTGTCGCCGTTGGCAACCCGACGCGAAGCACTTCGGGTACCGTGATCAAGAGGATAAGGCCGACTGCGAGCCAGAGCATCCCGCGGTGAGCCGGTCCGCGACGATAGCCGCGAATCAGAACCGCAGCGATAGTTACCGACAGTACTACCGAAACTACGGAGAGGACGAGCACGCCGAGTGCGATGAGCGGGTCGGCTCCGGTCGTATCCACCTGTCCTACGAGCATCTCAGGACAACCCCTCGAACAGATCCGTGAACCGATCGGCGGGATCGGTCGAACGCGTCACGGCTACCTCGTAGCTCCCGTCGGTAAACGTGACGGTAACGTTCTCAACGGTCGCCGCGTACCGCTTGTAGTGGTGGCCGTCGGGGTCGAACTCCTGCCGTTCGGTTACGAGGTCCGCATCCTGTAACCGGTCGAGACGGCGGTACGCCGTCGCGTCGGACATCTCACAGGCCGTACAGAGTTCATCGACTGACATCGGTTCAGTTGTGAGGTGTGCGAGGATCGCTCGGGCGTACTCGTCGTCGAGTAACGCCAAGACGGTATCCTCGTCCTCGCCCATGTCCATGCCAGAACCGGCGACCAGTAAAAAACCCGCCACAGCTTCCGGACCGGAAGCCGTGCGTGGGATACTACCTACATAGCGACGCTTGGACCGAGTATGTCGTTACGATCGACTGTCGATGGAATCCTTCCGACCACCCTCTCGAAGCGAGTCCGCCAACTCTGCTGGCCGGTCTGGAGCACCGAGCATCACCGGTTGCGGGCACCGTTCCGCGCGCTCCTTCCAGCAATGTTGACATTTGTTTCGCTCGCAATTGTTCAGACGATAATTCGGGACAGATTCGTCCATCCCGTCCGTGAGATTCTCGAACTGACCGGAATCGCCGTCATCCTCATCGGCGCGGTGCTTCTCAGTGCGCGGATCATCGACCGACGCCCCGTGAGCGGATTCGGCCTCTCGTTCGACCGAGACTGGTGGCGCTCGTTCGTCGTCGGTGGCCTCGTCGCCACCGCGATCAACGGCGGCGCTCTCGTCGTGGCGCTCGGTGCCGACTGGGCCACGTTCACAGGCGTGATGCGCGGGTCCGGCGACCTCCCCTTCCTACCTGCGATGGGGATCGTGTTCGGATACGTCGCTTTCGCGGCCGCATGGGAAGAGTTCGTCCTGCGCGGGACGATGGTGAAGAACATCGCCGAGGGGTCGAGCGGATTCGTCCCCCAGTGGATGGCCGTTAGCCTCGCAGTGGCTCTCAGCACGATCGCATTCGCGTTTCTACACGGCGCGAAGGTGACGCACCTCAGCCAATACGGGTACTATCTGATCGCCGGACTGGTACTGAGCGGGGTATACGTCCTGACGGGCGAACTCGCTCTCAGCATCGGATTTCACGTGTTCTACAACTTCACCCTAAGCGCGATTTTCGGCCTCGGTCACTCACAGCAGACTCCGGAGCTCCTCGCCGTCGACATCGTCGGTCCATCGCGCTGGATTGGCGAAGAGGGACTCCTCTTCGTCAGTTTCGCCGTCCTCGGTGGCCTGTTACTGGTCGCGTATATCCTCCGGCGTGACGGGAAAATCGAACTCGACGACCGCGTAACTAGGTACGGTAGACGGTAACCCACCACAATCGATATCCATGCCAACCGCATTCCCCTACGGAGCACCCGTCGAGCACACACCACGTGAACGGACGAGCGTCGTCGTCGACGATGAACAGCCGACCGACGTACTCCAGACGGTTTCGTCGGACACTGCACAGCGGATTCTGGCGACGCTCGACGGCGACCCGTCGACGGCCTCAGATATCGCTGACGCTGTCGACACATCCGTCCAGAACGCGAAGTACCATCTCGACCACCTCCGCGAAGCCGACCTCATCGAAACGGTAGGCACGTGGTACTCTAGAAAAGGAACCGAGATGACCGTCTACGCACTCTCCGTGGAGGAGATCGTCATCCAGTTCGGCGACTCCACTCCAGACACACGGCGGTGAGCCGCCAGTGGCTGTTTTGTCTGCTCTCCGTTGAATCTGAAGAAGGCAGTCGGACGCATTCGCGCCCCGGAGCAACCGCGCCACCGATCGACTGGGATGAAGGTGTCTTCTGCGAGTTTCCGGCCCAGAAACGGGTGTTCTGACTTTAACTGTCACCCGAGACGCCGATCGAGTATGTCGTATACGACCGAGAGTGCGGCCGGACGGAGCGTGTTCCCCCGCCGGACGACGATCGAACACGTCCCGGAAGAAAGCCTCAGCGTCACACGGGTACAATCGTCCCAAACATAAAATGGCGGATAGGAGTCGGCTTGAGAATCTGTCGATGGTGTGAAATCGATATCTCCAAATCTTACGGGCGCATCAGTAGACCCACATTTGTACAACCGCGAGTCGAACGAGAATGCTGTGATACCGTCTACCTGTATCTCGAAAGTGTCCGAGTCACCCGGTGCAAGTTCTAATTCGTCTACTTGGACATTCGGTGGCCAGTTACCCTCTCCCGAACAAGACGGACCGCTCCCAAGGCATCCGCCCAAAACTACGGATGCCGTGGGTACGGTTCCGGCGAGGAATTGGCGTCTTTTCATTGGAACGGCTCTGTTGAAATCCTCAGCAGCTGATAGTTTTTCACCCAATCGCTCAGTACAGGGTAATTACGTACCGATGTGTCGCTGAGATTGTTCTTTTGGATAGTGTTTCAGTATAGGTTGAACAACAAATCAAATTCGACATCTGATAGAAGCACACAAAAGATATACTACGCTATTCTGAAAATATTGATATGGTCCCTCTATCAGCTATTCAAATAGGTATCCCGATCGCTATTTTTCTTATCGCGGGAGTGATCGTTTTCCTTCGGTCCGATCTGACACGCTACCACATCCCCGTCATCATGCTCGCTCTGTTTGCGCTCACCAGTGGACTGATGATCCCTGTCGGGGCTGAGATGATACAATCGGATGCCGAGAAGCACGATTACCGAGTTGAATCTCAGGCAGAGGAGTGCGATACGACTGCCGATGAACGAGTAGCTGAGTTTAGTGAGCTGTCGCCAGCTGCTCAAGACGTGTTTCTCTCGGCACTCCGGTCGGACGAGGGACACACTACAACCGTGCGTCCAGAGGAATACAAGATCTCGACTGATACAACGGAAGAGAATTATATCGTATATGAATCAGACTGCTATTCATTAGTTGGGTTTCAAAGAGGGACTTGGGGCCACGGGTTACTACGTATGGGACTGAATGTGGTTGGTCTCCCTGCAACGATTGGGGTCGCTTTGCTAACTGTCTTCAGCTACCGCAACAAGAGCTTTAGAACCCCAGTAGCAGCTGTTTCTGGATACATCATAGCAGTTGGACTCTATACCGTTGTCGGACTCCGCATCCTAATACTAACCAGTCTCCTCTTCGCTGCCGTGATGTGGATTGTACTGGAAGATTTCGAACCTCTAAAAGAGTGAAACGGTAGTAAATTGCCAAATCCAGTCTAGAGATTTCCCTGCTGTGTTTACTCTAACACCCGTTCACTCTCGGTCTTCCACTGTTCCGCTTCTTCTGTTTTGACGAGTTGATCGAGACGTCGCTCAAATGCTTCGTCATCAATTTTGCCTTCCGAATATCGTCGTCGAAGCGTTTCAATTGGTGTCTCATTTGTGTCGTCCATCTGCTGGTCGTCCTGTGGACTGGATACTGGAGCTGCATTCGCCTGACGAACGACCCCTAGTGTCAATTGTCCGGAGATCGCGAGTATTACCGTACTGACAAAGAGAAATAAGAGACCTGCCGAAACGTTTCCACCCAGTCCGATGAGTCCGAGCACAAATGCTGGGACACCGATCAAACAGCCGATAATAGCAATTGCAGTTCGACCAGCGGGGCTCTGGGGGGCATAGCGGTGGACCAATTCGTACATAGTACCTTCATAACTATTTCACAAGTTAAAAATCGGGGAAGTGGGATGAGATTCCTCTAAGAGATAGCTACATGCTTAATTAGCAAGACAGAACGCTCGCCAGTTCGCTGCTTTCAGCGATCGGTTGTTTCAGACGAGAATAGGTCTAATGAATCGGATTTCAACAGAGCCAACAATTCCATTCTCTTCCGTATTTACAGGGTAAAAGACATCAATCGCCCCGTCACAGAATCTAAACGGCCTAATTCTAATAAACTGAGACTACCCACAAGTTTAGATACAATATTACTCCAACGTCAACACGCAATGCCCTCCAACAATCGCCGCACGTTCCTTGCCGCAAGTACAGCTGTTGGACTCGGTTCGCTGACCGGCGTGAGCGCACTACAAACGCACGGTACGAGTACAACCTCCACGGCAGACGATAGCGACGGAGAGGACTCCCTTGACACCTGGCTCGCAGCCGCGAATGATCCACAGACGCACCGGATCCGCGATCTCCGGTATGACGACCCGCCGACAGTGTACCTCGGCATGTCGAATACAAACTCGTTCTCCCCGCCCGCGATCAAGGTGACACCGGAGACCACGGTAACGTGGGAGTGGATCTCGGACGACGTTGAGTACAACGTTGTAGCGATCGATGGGGCTTTCGACAGTGGGCAGCCGCTTTCGGAAGCTGGGGAAACATTTGAGCACACCTTCGACGCGGAAGGGACGTACAAATATGTCAGCGAACCGTATGCCGATGCGGGGATGCGAGGTGTCGTCGTGGTTGACACCGCACCATCGAGCGAGTATCCAACTGTCGATGAGTGGCTCGCTGGAACAAACGGATACGACGGGACCATTACGGATCAAACAGACACTGACCTTGTCGAGATCACCACCGGAGCGAAGGGTAATGGTGGTCACTTGGCGTTCGACCCCCACGCAGTGAAAGTCTCAGCCGGTACGACAATTCGGTGGTCGTGGACCGGGAATGGTGGCGCACATAATCTCGAATTCAGAGATGGTGACTTCGGTAGTGAGTCGATTCACGTTGAGTCTGGCGTCCACTTCGAAGAAACGTTCTCCAAAACCGGCGTCTTCAGATACGGCTGTAAACCCCACCATGCTCTCGGACATCGTGGCGCCATCATTGTCGAATGATCGATAGTTCACATTGATTCCGAGGACAGAACCCCACGACTTTAGTCCTGTCTCTTACCCACATATCGGGTCGTTGTTGCGGTCAATAAATCCGACCGAAGCCTCGATATCTACAGACATAACACTTCTATAGGACGATTTTGCTGATCTCGTTTACCACATTCAGCAACCCCCCACTGCCGATATCACCGCCCGAATCACTCCTCACCTCGATATTCTGAGAATAGATTGGGTTCGACAGGGCCTGAAACGTCTGTTTGGGACTCAGTGAACTTGTGGGTAAGAGACAGGACTGAAGTCGTGGGCTTTCTCCTCGATTTCGTGTAAACGTGCGCTTGAATCGCGGGACGTTGAACGTGAACGGTGGTTACGAGCCTGCCAGCGATGGTCAGAACGGGAGTCCACGCGAAAGCCCCGCCTTCAACGAAGCGAACGGTGAAGCCGTGAGCGAGTAGGGTAGGGTGGTTTACTCGCCAAAGACAACGACTCGCAGAGTGGGTGGACAGCGCTGAGACTAGCTATTCCGCGCGGGCACGTCACCGAGGGCTCCGAGACCGTCGATGTGGGTAGCAGTGAAGAACACCGCCCCATCGACCAACACTGGTGGTGAAGTCACCTGATGGTGGAAGCCAGGATCGAACGCGTAGTGCCAGCGCATCTCTCCCGATTCCCGATCGAGCGCGCTGATCGTCTTCTTCCCGGGGGCGAACTCGGGGCTTCCGACCGCGAACACGACCGTATCCGTTCCGATACAGAGCCCCGGTTTGTACACCGGAGTCTCGCGGTGCCATCGCTCCGCCCCGGTTTCACCGTCGATTGCGACGGCACCTACCGAGCTCGTAACGAATACGGTACCGTCGTCGACGGCGACCGTCCGGGGGATGACGTCGTCGTCCTCACCGAACGAACGAAGTTCGCGGATCCGATCGCCGGTTTCCCTGTCGTGAACGACGAGTGTTCGGTCATCAGAGACGAACACACCTTTCTGGGTGACAACGGGTGCGGCGGACTCTGGTGTGGCCGTGAGTTTGCTCCGCCAGCGTTCCGACCCATCCTCCAGTGCGAAGGCAACGAGAGATGGTGATCCATCCATGTCTCCAATGGCGAACACGCGCCTGTCGTCCACGGCAGGCGCACACGGGAGTCGGATGACCGTGTAGGTTTCCCAGCGTTTCGCCCCATCGGCTGCCCTGAACGCCTCGATACCGATGTCGGAAGCAACCAGCACGGTCCCGGTGGCTTCGTCTGCGACGAGATGTTCGAACCCGTCTGTAGGTTGCGTCCAGAGCTGCTCGCCTGTTTGCGGATCAAGCGCAACGAGTTCCGTATCGTACGCCACGATACATCGATCGTCGACGACGATAGTCGCGTTCTCCCCGCTGGCGTCAAGGGTTGTTCGCCAGAGTTCGGTCCCATCCTGTGCGTCGAACGCGATCGCACTCCCCTCATGACTGGGATCGAAGTTCGTCGTGTATACTGTTCCGTCGGAAACTGCGGGCTGCCAGCGTGTGAACGCCTCTGATGTCCATGCCAGATTTCCCTGGGAGGGGACAGCGACGTTCGGTGCGGATGTATTTGCCCCGTTGGCTCCGTGCTGTGTCCACGCTCCCGTCGGGGTTTCCGGCAGAGGTGTATCCGGATCCACCAACGGAAGCCTCGACAAACACCCTGAGAGTGTACTCGCGCCGACAACCGCTGTCGACAGGAACGTCCTTCGGTTCATGTCTGATATGATGGATTCTCGGGATGATGATCGCCTAGTGGCCCGAAATTTCGCTATATTCGGTCTTTCGGTGGGATGTTCTGACCGTCCTCGATTTGGCTCTACCGACAATCGAGATACTGAGTACGGACGATCGAGGACGAAGCCTCATTCACTATCACACGTACCCATATATCGGGGGCTGGCACACTTTCATCCACCGATAACTCAAACTGATGTTTTTCTTTCCAAAGATGAAGGCGAGTGTCTCGGGGCTTGACCCTGAGGTGTGTCTCTCGGGTTTCAGATCCGTGAGAGCGCAGCCCACAAGAGCGCGCCAATCGGAATGAGAAAGAATGGCCCAAATACAGCGAGAATCCCGAGTGCTTCGGTCTGGCTGACTTTCGATGTAAACAGCAACCCAATTGGAATGGCCCCAAAACACAGAATTAGTCCAACGGACGCAGCAATAACCGCAGGATCCCGTGCGGGACGCTCTTCGCGTCGCACCGGAAGATCAAGGGTTTCAATCGCTCCATCGAGGTCAGTTACAGGGCCAAACTGTACCTCGTTGCTCGCCGCTGTGTCAACCCCAGAGATGATGAGCGTCCCGGTTCCGAAGATTCGATCCGGGATCGCATTCTGTATCGAGAATTTTGCTCCGGATCGAACCGGAACAACCCACTGCGGGGCCTCAAGGAGCGTATCGTAGGCGACGAGCATGTCGCCGCGTCGCTGATACTCGATGGTACCGTACCGAAGATAGTAGCTCAGGAGCCGCACAGCAACGATGAGGAGTATCACTCCGAGCCCGACGGCAATCCAGACGATGTTTCCAACTCCGACGGCGGCAATGAATCCGAAGACCACAAGAATGCCGACACGATTTGCGAATCCAAGCCCAACCGCCGAGAGCCCCCCAAGGAGGACCGATTTGGGACTCACAGTAACGCGTGCCTGTACTGACTCAGTCGGGAGGTCAAGTTCCGGCTGTGGTCGGCTGAGGTCATCATCGTCACCAAGACGTTCAATAAGCCGATGAATTGCGGTGCCGAGACGTCCGGTAGTACCTTGCGAGATAGCGAGTATTGTTTTCGCTCCAACAAAACCGACAAGTAGTGCGAACCCCGTCTCTTGGCCGCCTGCTGCTCCGAGCATCGCAAGCAGCATGACGATGAGTGTCAACTGGCCAGGCGTTCGCAGTATCTCTCTCGCAGAGACGTCGGTATACTCCTGCTGTCCAAGATAGTCTCCAAAGAACTCGGCACCGTGTGCGAACACCAACGCACCAATTCCGAGCAGAAAATTGGCTGACAACACTGCTGGACGATCGACTGACAGCCAGTATAGCGCGCTTGGTGGGATAACTGAGAGTGCCCATGTTCCAAGCATCGAGAGCCCGAACGGGATGTTTCGTGGATAGATTGGTGGCCATCTCGGTCGGGGATGCCACCCGCCCCGCTTCTCCCTGAGTTCGTGTAACGGTTCGATCTGGCCAACAATGTCGGGCGAGCCACGCTCAGCAAAAAGTGCTTTTATGACTCCCAACAGGACTGTGCTGAACGCTTCTATCCAATAGACCACAAGCAGCGCCCAGAGATCCCATCCCCAGGCCACGACACCGACGAGAGGGACGAGATTTGCACCGATAAGGACAGGGTTTGTAAGCGACCGGGATGGTGGAGTGGAGGCCCCTGCGTACATACTCAACTACGTCGCATCGCCCACTTATTGTGGCTCTTGAATATATTGTTTGATGGCTCTGTTGAAATGGCTCTGTTGAAATGGCTGTGTTGAATCGCTGTAAGGCGGAGAGATTCACTGTGTGACGAAGCGTTTGATGTTATAGACGACACACATCAGCGCGATTTCGCGGAACTCGCGGAACCACGACCGCGCTCGCACGGCGAAGCCGAGCGAGCGCTTCACAGCCGAGTTCACGGTTTCAGTCATAGAGCGCTGATTGTAGCGTTTATCGTCGATTCTGGCGTTGTGCGCGTGGTCGTACGGTGCGAAGATGCGGTGCTTGATCAGCGGTCTGATCCCGAGCTCACGCAGACCTTCGCGGAGAGATTGCTTGTCGTAGCCCTTATCGGCCGCAAGAGACCGCAGATCGCCCGCGTTCCGGCGGGCGATCTGCTCAGCGAGGTCTGCGTCGCTTCCGTCTCGATTCGTTGAGCAGTGAACGTCAATGACGGCCTACGACGCTGTATCGACGAGTTTCGTGACTTTGAGCTTCTGAACGCGGTAGCTGATCCGCTGGCAGTAGTGGCGGCTCGCTGGTGAACGGTCGTAGAACGTGGCGTCAATCGCGGCGTGTTCGGAAAGATCGTGCAGCTGCGCCGACTGGCGCAGCAGCACTCGACAGACGCTCATGCTGATCCGGTCGAACGCCTTACATAACGTGGACGGCGCGGGGAGATCGGCCGCGTTGAGGCCGATCTCCCCCGTTATTTGTGGCATCTCTTTGAGCAGGTCGATCGTCATACGGTACGATGAATCGAGGTAAATCCGCAGACAGTGAAGGGAAACGAGTGCATAGTCGGCGAATCCGCCGCCACCTTCCGGGGCGGCGGATTCGTCTCCATCGCCAGTAACTCTTTGAGCAACCGGCACAACTTCCCCGATGAAGCGGGAGATCTGCGTCATGAACAACCGCATTCTCCCGCTTCAACTCCTTTGATTTAGCGGCCTACCTCGCTGCTGTATGGCGATTCAACACAGCTGTTGAAATCCTATTCGTTGGACATATTCTCGCTTGAAACAGCTGGTCACTGAAAGGGACAGAGCTACCGACCGTCTCAGAATACCACCGAAATATTTCAGATACCTACCCAAACTGAGTACTTTCGCTACTCGAATAGTAATTCAGGAACTGATGCGAGGAGACCGAGGAACATAATGAGAATACTAACGGCGAATATTCGAAGTATCCCGGCTGACCGTCGTCGCTCTAGAGGCAACGATTCGGCGAACCCAGAGAATCCAAGCGCGAGACCAGTAAAGAGAAAGAAGTGGGAACTATTGAGTACGATACTAGTGTACACCCACGTGAGCAGGCAGATGGACGACAAGGACAAAAAGATGAGTCCTTTCCTTCGCCCATCTGGCTTACGAAACAGTTTCCGCTGGAATATTCCCATGCGTACAACCAAGAGTTCGACCCGATAAACTGTCCGGATGAATAAAAAGTAGTCTTTAGTAATTCTCTCCTCGTATTGAGCCCCACTGGATCAGAAAATATCACTTTTTGAGGACTTCAACAAAGCCTGTTTGATCGAGAATCTCCTGTACCCCTCTCGTTCAACCTGACAGAACCACTTTGTCGTAGACGAGAAAAGATATCCGATTCACAACCTCTGTCGCTGTGTCCGTGATGCGCAACTGAGTCTAGCTGCCTAGCGCTCTGGCGGTCGTGTTCTCTGTGTCAGCGGTGCTGTTTGTCGGTGTCCGGATCTCGACCGATTCGTCGTCGTACACAGTCATGGTCTCGATCACAGTGCCGTTCTCAGCAACTCGTTGGACGATAACTGTTGGCGTCTCTGTAGTCGTCTCACTTGGATCCGTCTCTGTGGGTGCCTCAACTGGGGTCTCACCTGCGAGGAACTGTGTGATCGCATCTGTCTGTTCAAACGAATCGACATCACCGGATCGTGCGTCGACAAATGCAACGTATGCAATCCCGCTGTTGTCCTCAGGGACGACGCGTACTTGCCAGTACTCTCGATCGTCGATAACTGTAAGGATCGGCTCGGCTGGCGTAAAGCGGTCCCAATCTGTTTGTGGCGCTGATTGCCTTACGAGGTCCGCTGCTCGCTGGGGGCCGAACAGTGAGTCGGCTGGCACGTACCGTTCGAAGGTTCCGTTTTGACCGTCGATGGTCCACAGCTCTTGGAGTCCCTGCGCGTCGCCGTACGGTTCGACGGCGACAACGTACTGCGGGCCCGATTCAGAGAGGATGAAGAACGGCTGGTCGTTTCCGTCCCCGGGAAGCGGTGCAATCTCGATCTCGTCTTCGTGGCTCGTGTACGTGTTGAGTATTCCGTTGCGATACTTCGTTGCTGCGACCGACTGGAGCGCAAGATCTTCTGGGTACAGTTGCTGGTCGTCAAGAATCGGGCTGGCTGCGGCCTCGGAGGGCGAGAGCGTATCGATCGAACCACTTGGATCGATGACGGCGACGCCTCCCCACTGTGGTGTAGAGTGCGGAAGTGGCGTCAGATGGAACTGTGGCTCCGAGTACGGGACGGCAATGTACTGCGTATCGTTGTGAATGACCATCTTCGGGTCACCGTAGTCGACAAGATACGCCTGCGATTTGAGGAGTTCCCACCGGTAGTTTCGATGGAAAATCGTTCCGACGCCAGTCTCAAGCTCGCCATCAACGGACCGTACATTCGCCTGCTGGGTCGTCATGTCGACGAGCACAGTCCCAGCCTGTCGTTTGGTGATCTTATTGAACAGGCCGTCTGGAGCGAGCGGAGCCGCCCAGTAGGGAGTCCCGTTCACCACGCTGATATCTGTGTCACCGACTCGGTACTGCGGCCGGTTGAGCGTGTTCGATGCGTACCGATCGGCAACCGCCCGCGTGACGATTCGCGGGTTGTCGGCATCGACATCGTCAAGTTGCTCAACGGTAGCCGTCTGACTCATCGTTTGGTCGCTCAAAGTGACGCCAGCGACCGCGTTGGCGACGGGTAGCAGCGCAAACGCGGCGATTACGAGTACGACCACCCCGACACGAAGTGGCGTAATCGTGTGGTCACTGCTGGAGAGCACATTAACGACCGTCTCAACGCGATCGCCCGACCGTGTAGTGGCCCACGCAGCGACGCCGCCGGCAACGATGCCTAGCAACAGCAGCGGCGTCGTGTACACCGTATAGACGACCCCGTGGAGCCACGGCCGGAAGAACCACGCCATAGCGACAGCAACGATTCCAACAATTCCAAGCGGAATCCACGGTGGGGATGACTCGTGCTGACCCGAGTTGCCTTGTGGCCAGTCGGTGAGATTGTCATCGGATGACTGTTCGTCTGAATCGTCTGACGGGGGGCGTGTTGACATTGATTTGGACCGTGAGATTATGATTCTGAAACTCGCACGAGCAGAGTTGTGAGTTAGTACGCTCGAATCGGCAGGTGCTCAGGACAACTCACGGGTTGGGAGGGGAAACCTAATCGAGTCATAAGATCGATTGAATTCTACCAGTAAATAAGTATTGTACAAACGACATCGCCTGAATACCATAATTCAGATAATACTTAGGTTGAAACAGCCGGTCGCTGGGGATTGCGAACTGGCCAATGTCCTGTCTTCGGCTCTGTTGAAATCCCATTCTTCGTATATATTATTGATGGGAGCAAAAGAATGGGCACAGTGAGGGCGATTATAACTAATTCCGGCCCGCCGGGAAATTGTGATCGCGTTAAGTTTGGCATGAATTGTGGTAGACGGCGACGGCTTCGAGCGGATTTTGAGCTGTTTCAAGCGCGACATTGCTAAAACTATTTTCGAACGATGATGTTCGTCGTTCTATCTTCCAAAATACACGTTCGATGGCATTCCGATTTCCATGTCGAATAACTTGAAATCGATAGCCGTCTTCAGCGAGGACTGAGCCGAGATAGTCTGCGTCATCGACGAGAAATTCGACGTCATTCAGCTGATAGCGCCGGTGTAGCTCGGTTAGAAACCATCGCGTTGTCTGCTTATTTGCGGTGAGATAGAGGCCCACGTGAAGGATCTCGTTCGTCTGTGGATCAACCGCACCGTACTGCCAGAACTTCTAGCCGTGGAGGCGGATCATCTTCTCGTCAACCGCGAGTTGATCCTCGGAGACGGTCGATATCGGCTGTATGTCGGCCTTATGAACCCAGTTATGGATAGCGACGTGACTCCGATCGATCCCATACTTTTTGAGATGCCTACTTACCTCACGGAGTGACATACCGGCCAAGTGACAGCGGATCCCTACTTCAATCGCCCAGCGCGGCGTTCGATCTCGCTCCACAGATGACAAGTCGATCCACGCGATACGTTCGCTGAGGCGGTCGAATTCTGACATAGACACTCAGAAATCGTCCGCCTCATCCCCTAACTTAACGCGACCACGAGATCGTCGCGGGTATTGAAACCGCTCTCAACGCATGATCAGCGAGACGCTTCTGACAAATGTCTCGTTCGCGCTCACAGCGGGTGTAGAAACGTTTTTTCACCGTGTGCCTACCCCCTGCTGCCGGGCTACGTTGGATTCTACGTGAACTCTACTGACACCGAAAGCGCCTCTGTCACAGGCGCGGGGATTCGGGGAGTGGTAGCCGCGTTGGGCGTACTTGCGACGTTTGCGTTGCTGGGCGGGGCCACGGCGTGGGTCGGCCACGAGACACTGTCAGATATCACCATTTTTGAGACACTGGTCGGCGGATTGCTCATCATCTTCGGATTACTTGTCGCATTCGACCGCGCTCCATCACTGTCGGTATCACTTCCAAAGCGCCGATCAAGCGTTCTCGGCTTCGGTCTTTTTGGCGCGGGATACGCATTAGCTGGTGCCGGATGCGTCGCCCCAGTCTTCTGGCAGTTGTAGCCCGAGCAATCACCCTCTGGACCGAAGCAGCGCTGCTCGTATTAGGAGTCTATGCCGGTGTTGTTGCTGTACTAATGGCTGCAACAACCGTCGCAACTGGAGTCAGTATCATCAGTAACGCAAATCGCGTAATGGCTCATGCCGGATGGCTCAAGCGGCTCGCCGGCGTTGTGATGATCATAGCTGGGATCGGTCAACTCTATCTATCAGTTATCGTATACTGATACGGCGATTGAGGTGTACAAAAAGTACGGTTCTAATAATAGAATACTATTGTGGTGAATGCTCCAAACTGGGAACCGTTGGGCTACTCATAAGCTATTGTGCCGTAGCGTAGGGCGAATGGGTCCAATCACACTACTGAGTGCCGTCGACCCAGTCTGGGCGACGTTCCTCTCTCCGGAACTCGCGAGTCGGATGCAGTTCGGATGGACAATCTCCGTTCACATCATCTTCGCGTCCCTTTCGATCGGGCTCGCACCGTTTATTATCTACTTTACTTGGAAAGACGTGCGGACGAACGAGCAGCGGTATGCGCGATTGCGCTCGTTCTGGGTGAAGGTTTTCGCCGCCGGTTTCGTGATGGGTACAGTCACCGGGATTCCGATGAGTTTCCAGTTCGGCACGAACTTCCCACAGTTCGCCGAGGTATCCGGTGAACTGATCGGCGGCCCGCTGGCCTTCGAAGCGAAGATGGCGTTCTTCTTAGAGGCCGTCTTCCTCGGCGTGTTGCTGTATGGCCGCGACCGTGTTGAGGACCGAACATACCTCATCTCGTCGGTGCTCGTCGGCTTTGGCGCCTGGCTGTCTGGGTTCTGGATCCTGATCGTCAACGCTTGGATGCAGACCCCACGGGGCTACGAGATGGTCACCCGGAACGGGATGGAAGTCGCCAAACTAACCGATCCGTTCGCCGCGTTCCTCACCCCGCGAATGCCCTGGATGTACGTGCATATGATGAACGCGTCGGTGCTCGCGGTCGCACTGCTGGTCGCGGGCGTCTCGGCGTACATCGTCTGGAAAAAGCCCGACACTGAAGCCTGGAACACCGCACTCAAGCTGGCTGTCGTACTCCTGATCGTCTCCGCACCGTTCCAAGCGGTCCACGGCGACGCCTATGGCCGCCACGTCGAGGACACCCAGCCACAGAAGTTTGCCGCGATGGAGGCTCACTACGAGACGGGGCAGGCCGACCTACACCTGCTCGCGTTTCCGAAGTCACCTGAGGCACTTACCGACCCGCGAGCCGAGAACCTCGTCACCGTGAGCCTCCCCGCAGTTGGGTCGTTTCTCGCCAGTGGCGGGGACTTCGACGCCGAGGTCATCGGACTGAACGAGTACGAGGAGAACCCCCCGGTAGCACTCGTGTTCTGGTCGTTCCGTTTCATGGTCGGGCTCGGGTTCCTGTTCATCGGGCTCGCGCTCTGGGGCGGGTTCCTCATGTACCGAGGCCGGTTGGCCGACAGCACACGCTACCTGAAGGCGATGATCGCTGCATCACCGTTCGGCTACGCTGCGTTGCTCACCGGCTGGTACGTCACCGAGATCGGCCGGCAGCCGTGGGTCATCCAGGGCGAGCTCAAGACGAGCGAGGCGGTGTCATCGACGCTCACCGGGGCCGAGGCGACACTGACTCTGGTTGCGTTTGTCGTGCTTTACGTCGGGCTGATGCTGACTGCGCTGTACATCCTGAAGTGGCTGGTCCGGGAGGAGCTCCGGTCACTCGGCGTTCGAGAGTCGAGTGGTGGCCGCTGGCACGGCCCGATTCCGTGGGTGAGTAGCGATGACTGACACGCTGTTGCCCGTCGACGCGTACCTCGTCGAGTCCCTGCCGGAGATCTGGTTCGGCGCCGTGCTGTTCGCGTTGGGGATGTACGTCGTCCTCGACGGGTTCGACTTCGGTAT
>ENA-ORCS01000252-ORCS01000252.1-marine-metagenome-genome-assembly--contig:-NODE-252-length-48801-cov-3.647833_pt1 | contig 48801 bp, 55 predicted proteins | sample MGYA00237781_ERZ508513 | MGnify/ENA primary metagenome ERZ508513 (study PRJEB26184, sample SAMN06268793) | marine metagenome | isolation source: Eden Landing Ponds, San Francisco, CA, USA | place...
CCGAATCTCCGGCGACCAGGTAACGATTCCGGCAGACAGCGACGACATGAACTGCTCGTTGTAACATGCTCAGGACGCGGGGACTCACGAAGCGGTTCGGCGGTATCACGGCGGTCGACGGCGTGGACTTCGACCTCGGGTCGGAGCTGTGCTCGCTGATCGGCCCCAACGGCGCGGGCAAGACGACGTTCTTCGACCTGCTGACGGGCGCACTGGAGCCGACAGACGGACGGATCGAGTTCCGCCACGACGGCGACTGGGTGGACGTGACGGCGACGCCCCCGGCGGAGATTGCGAGCCTCGGCGTCCACCGCTCGTACCAGATCACGAACGTCTTCCCGACCTCGACGGTACTCGAAAACGTCAGGGTCGCCGTACAGGCCCACAGCGACCACGCGGCGACGTTCTGGCGGACCAGCAACGCCTACGAGGCGGATCTGACCGCGGCTCGCGACATCCTCGAACGGGTCGGGCTGTCCGAGCGGGCCGACGACCTCGCACAGAACCTCAGCCACGGAGCGGGCCGACAGCTCGAAGTGGCCATCGCGCTGGCCGGCGACCCGGACGTGCTCTTGCTCGACGAACCGAACGCCGGTGTCAGCTCCGAGAGCGTCGACGACATCGTCGCGCTCATCGAGGACGTGGCCCGAGACCACGCGGTCCTGCTCGTCGAGCACAACATGGACATCGTGATGGAGGTCTCGGACCGCGTAGTCGTCCTGAACCAGGGGCCGGTGATCGCCGACGGCGAACCGGACGCCGTTCGGGCCGATCCGGCCGTCCAGGAGGCCTATCTCGGCGGCTACGAGACCGGCGACCTGAGCGAAGACAGCGACGAACCGGGCGAGCCCGAGGGGGTCGCGTAGCGTGGCCCTGCTCGACGTAGCCGACATCGAGACGTACTACGGCGAGAGCCACGTGCTCGAAGGCGTCTCCCTGTCGGTCGAGCGCGGCGACGTGGTCGCATTGATGGGTCGCAACGGCGTCGGGAAGACGACGACGCTGCGCTCGATCCTCCAGTTGACGCCCCCGCGGTCGGGGAGTGTGACCTACGACGGGACCGACCTCGTCGGCCGCCGGACACACGAGGTCGCGGAGATGGGCGTGGGGTGGATCCCCGAGGACCGGCGGATCTTCTCGCAGCTCACCGTCGAGGAAAACGTCCGCGTGGCCGTCCCCGACGGCGAGGACGTCGACGCCACCGTCGAGTTCGCCTTCGAGACGTTCTCCGAACTCGATTCGCATCGCGGTCGAGACGCCGGCACGCTCTCGGGCGGGCAACAGCAGATGCTCGCCATCGCCCGAGGGCTCGTCGGCGAGAACGACCTCCTGCTGGTCGACGAACCCAGCGAGGGACTGGCGCCGCAGATCGTCGCCGACGTCGCACAGGCGCTCGCCGACGCCGCGACGGAGACGACGCTCCTGCTCGTCGAACAGAACCTCCCGCTGGCACTCGACCTCGCCGACCGGTTCTACGTCCTCGACAACGGCCGGGTCGTCGACGACGGTGACGCCAGCGAGGTCTCTGCCGACGACGAACGCCTCCGGAGGTATCTCTCCGCATGACTCCCGTCGACCCGGCCGCCGTAGACCTCACACTCGGCGTCCTGCAGAGCGGGACGAGTTTCCTCGACGGCTTGGGACAGTTCCTGCGTCTGGACACGCTCGTCTCGGTGTTCGTCGAGGGACTCGCGAAGTCGGCCATCTACGTGATGATCGCCGGCGGACTCACCCTGATATTCGGGCTGATGGGCGTGCTCAACTTCGCCCACGGCACGCTGACGATGCTCGGTGCGTACGTCGCCGGCGTCGTCATGGTGCTCGTCGTCGGCAGCGCGACCGGTCAGATCGGCCGGGTGCTGGCGTTTTTCGGCGCGCTCGCCGTCGTCTTCCTGCTCGTCGGCGGCTTCGGGAGCGTCGTCGAGGTCGGCCTCATCCGCAAACTCTACGACCGGCCGCCGATCGCCCAGATACTCCTCACCTTCGGCGTCGCACTCGTGCTCGAAGAGGCGGCCCGGATCGTCGTCCTCTTCTACGGCCTCCAGCCGACCAGCGAGTGGCAGGAGGCGCTCGGGACCAAGCCCGCCCTGCTCGCGACGCGACACACCATCGGCCCGCTCTCGATCCGCGGGCTCGCGCTGTTCGAGATCGCCATGGGCGTCGTCACCGTCGCGGGCATCTGGGCTTTTCTCACGCGGACGCGCTACGGCCTGTTCATCCGGGCCGGGAGCGAGGACGCGGAGATGGCCGAGGCGCTCGGGATCGACGTCCGGCGCGTCTTCACCGTCGTGTTCGCGCTCGGTGCCGGCATCGCCGGCATCGCCGGCGCGGTCCTCATGTGGGACCAGATCTGGGGTGCGAACGTCCCGCTGGCGGCCGAGACGCTGCTCCCGGCGTTCGTCGTCGTCATCATCGGCGGCCTCGGGACCTTCCGGGGCACAGTGGTCGGTGCACTGATCGTCGGCATGGTCGACGCGGTGACGACGTGGTGGTTTATCAACGTCGTTACGTGGACGTGGCTGCCCGACGTCGCCGTCTTCCTCATCCTCGTCGGGATGCTGATACTGAAACCACAGGGCCTGTACGGGGTCGAGGAGGTGGGCGGCCATTAGCTCCGCCGACGCGGACTCCTCGACGGCAGTACTCGCCCGGGTCCGGACCGCCTGGCCGGTCAGGCACCTCCGCGACCAGCCCGCACACCTGCTGGTCATCCTCGCGCTGGTCGCCTATCCCGGGTTCTATCACCTGGTGACGAACTCGCCGGTATCGGCCGAGGCCGTGGCGCTCCTGCCCCGGATGCCGACGATGATCGCCCTGCTGTACTTCGGCCTGTTCGCGATGTCGTTCGACTTCATCAGCGGCTACACCGGCTACCTCTCTTTCGGCCACGCCGCCTTCTACGGCACCGGCGCCTACTTCGTGATCCTCGTCGCCAACGGGAAGATCCCGCTCCTCCCACCGGGAACGCCCTTCATGATCTCGCTCGTTCTGGGCGGCCTGCTCGCGGCTGTCCTCGCGCTGCTGATCGGGCTGGTCTCGTTCAGGCTTTCGGGCGTCTACTTCGCGATGATCACGCTCGGGTTCGCGCAGGTCATGTACGTGTTCGTCCGGGGCTGGGACTACGTGGCGAGCAACCCGCGCGACGGCCCGACCGTCGGCTCCACCCACTCGGAGGGGTTCCAGATCGGCGTCCCCTACGTCGACCAGTTGAACCTCGCCATCGGATCCTTTAGCGGCGACGAGGTCGAACTCCTGGGCCACACGCTCGGGACCTACACCACCTCCTTCTACATGGTCGGGCTGGTCGCGCTGGTGTCGTACTTCGCGATGCAGCGGATCGTCCACTCGCCGTTCGGTCGCGTCATGGTCGCTATCCGGGACAACGAGGAGCGCGCCGAGGCCGTCGGCTACGAGACGTTCCGGTACAAGCTCGGCGCGTTCGTCGTCAGCGGCTTCTTCGGCGGTATCGCCGGCGGCCTCTTCGCCGGCTACGCTCGCTCGGTCACCCCCGAGAGCACGTTCTACTTCCTCACCACCGGCGACGCGCTCCTGGCGAGTATCATCGGCGGCTTCGGGACGCTCGCCGGCCCACTGTACGGACACCTCTTCGACGAGACGGTCCGCGAGTTCCTCTCGAACGAGGGGCTGGGCGGCGGACTCCTGCCGTACCTCCGCGGCAGACTCGGCGAGGGGCTCCTGAGTACGGAGATCTTCGGCGGGCTCACCGTCGAGGGGGCGATCACGGCCGCGCTCAACGGCCACGCGGCGCTGTACGTGGGTATCGTGTTCGTCCTGTTCGTCCTCTATCTCCCGAACGGCATCCTGGGGTCACTCCGTGCCCGCGTCGGTGGGCGACTCTCCCAGCGACTCGCTGACCGACTGTGGGGGGACCGATGACGGTCCACCTCACCGGCATCGGGACGCACGTTCCCGACGACCGACTGACCGGAGCGGAGATCGCCGAACGAAGCGGCGTTCCCGAGGACATCGTCGTCGAGAAGATGGGCGTCGTCGAGAAGCGCGTCTGTCGCGGAGAGGGTGACCACCCGAGCGACATGTGTGTCGCCGCGGCACGCGAAGCGCTGGCCGAGGCCGGTATCGCTCCCGAGTCGCTCGACGCAGTGCGCTATCACGGCAGCGAGTACAAGGACTACGTCGTCTGGAACCTCGCGGCGGACGTCGCCGACCGCATCGACGCGACTGAGGCCTACGCCTCCGAGTCCTACGCGCTGTGTGCCGGCGCGCCCGTCGCCGTCCGCGAAGTCGCGGCCCAGCTCGAAGCCGACGCGCTCGACAGGGTGTTGCTCCTCGCCGCCAGTCGCGAGGAAGACCTCGTGGACTACGACGACCCAGACACCTCCTTTACCTTTAATTTCGGGAGCGGCGCGTCGGCGTTCGTCCTCGAGAGCGACGCGGCGGTCGCGTCCGGTGTCGACGGTGCTCGGTCACCCGATAGCGACCGAACGCTCGCGACGGTCGAGGCGAGCGCCGCAGTGACCGACGGGAGTTTCTCGCGCGACGTGGTGATGCCGGGCGGTGGGACCCGACACCCGTCCTCCCGGGAGACGGTCGACGGCGAGATGCACGCGCTCCGTGTCCCCGACCACGAGTCGATGAAAGAGCGTCTGGGCGAGGTGAGTCTCGCGAACTTCCTCGAGGTGACCGACACCGCGCTGGAACGGTCCGGTCGATCCCGGGAAGACCTGGATTTCGCCGCGATCACCCACATGAAACGTTCGTTCCACGAGTACCTCTGTGACGAACTCGGCCTCGGCGAGCGCGAGCAGTACTACCTCGACGAGTACGGGCACGTCCAGGCGGTCGACCAGGCGCTGGCGACCAGCGAAGCACGCACGCGCGACTGGTTCGACGCCGGCGACACGGTCCTCTATCTCGCCGCCGGGACCGGCTACACCTGGGCCGCGACTGTGCTGGAGTGGCGATCCTGAGGACGTCACTCGGCCGTTCGACGGGAATCCCGCACTCGGCGCCGACCGGCTACTAAAAATTTACTCGTTTCCGGATTCACATCACTTATACGGGATGGGGTAGCCCGTTCCCACATGGACCTCAGGACGTACTTCGACGATTTCACCGAGAAGGACTGGCCGAGAGCGGACGAGGGGACGGTCAGGTTCGCGATGGTCGGACTGGGCTGGTGGACGATGGACCACGCCATCCCGGCGACGAACAAACTCGAGCACCTGGAGACGACGACCGTCGTCAGTTCGACGACGGAGAAGGCCCAGGGAGTCGCCGACGACCACGAGACGATAGAGCACGCGCTGACCTACGACGAGTTCCAGGACGGTGAGGCGGTCGACGCCTACGACGCCGTCTACATCGCGACGCCGAACGCGCTGCACCTGCCGTACGTCGAGACGGCCGCCGAGTACGACAAGGCCGTCCTCTGTGAGAAGCCCATCGAGGCCAACGCCGAGCGCGCGGAGCGACTCACCCAGGCAGCGAGCGACATCACCATCGGCCTGGAGTACCGGATGCACATCCAGCCGGCCGTCCGGACGATGCGCGAACTCGTCGCCGAGGGGTTCATCGGCGACGTGACGCACGTCCACGGCGACATGTCGCAGTTGCTCATGGAGATAAACGACAACCCCGACCAGTGGCGGCTCAACCCCGACCTGGCGGGTGCGGGCGGGTCGGTCACCGACCTGGGGGTCTACTCCATCAACACGACGCGGTACGTCATCGGTTCGGACCCCGTCGCTGTCACCGGTGCCACCTGGAGCGGGACGGAGCCGTTCACGTCGATCCCGGACGAGCGGTCGGCCTTCACCGTCGAGTTCCCCGACGGCGTCCTGGGGTCGTTCACGGCCAGCCAGAACGCCCACCGCACGAGTCACCTGCGGGTCGTCGGCACCGAGGGCGAACTCCTGCTGGACGACGCCTTCCTCGGCGACGAACGCGTGCTGACCGTCCAGCGCGGTGACACCACGATCACCACCGAGTTCGAACAGATCGAGGAGACCGAGCGGTCGCTGGAGTTCTTCGCGGACCACGTCCTCACCGGGACGCCCATCGAACGCGACGCCGAGCACGGCCTCGTCGACCAGTACGCCATCGACGCCGTCTACGAGTCCGCCGAGCGAGGCGAGCGCGTCGAACTCGACTACTGAACCGACGTACGACTCGATCAACCAGCAGTCCTCACGGGGGACCAGTACCTTCAACGGTGCGCCGGCGAAACGTCCGGCATGGCACCCGCGAAATCTCACACGCTGCCGAGCGGCGACGAACTCCCGGCGCTGGGCCTCGGGACCTGGCAACTCGACGGCGACACGGTCAAAGAGAGCGTCCACGCCGCGCTCGATGCGGGCTACACGCACATCGACACCGCAGAGGGCTACCGGAACGAGGCCGAGATCGGTAAAGCCCTCACCGAACACGACCGCGACGACGTCTTCCTCACCTCGAAGGTGCTGGCGAAGAACCTCAACTACGACTCGGTCATCGAGGCCTGCGAGGACTCGCTGGCCCGACTCCGCACCGATTACCTCGACCTCTATCTGATCCACTGGCCGAACCCGGCCATCTCGCTGCGCGAGACCCTCGACGCGATGGCGACGCTCCACGACGAGGGACTGGTCCGCAACGTCGGCGTCTCCAACTTCTCGGCGTATCAACTCTCCTGTGCCCACCACATCAGCGACGTCCCTATCGCTGTCAACCAGATCGAGTTCCACCCCTGGCTCCAGCGACCGGACATCGTCGATTACTGCCGCGAGACCGACACCGTCGTCGAGGCCGCGGCGCCGCTGGCCCGCACGGAGATCTTCGAAGACGAGGTCGTCCAGGACCTCGCGGAGACGTACGACGTCTCGCCGGCACAGGTCGTCATCAGGTGGGGCATCGAACGGGACATCGTCGTCCTGCCCAAGTCGTCCTCGCCCGAACACGTCCGCTCGAACGCCGACCTCGACTTCGAGCTGGACGAGGCCGACCTGGCGGCGATAGACGAGCGTGACCGCGACCACCCCGTTTACGACCACCCGGCGCGGGACTGGTCGAGCGACGTCTACGGTATCAACCAGTAGTCGAACGCCCGGCTACTCGCTGGCGATCAGGTCGTCGGCCACCATGTCCATCAGCTGGTCGGCGAGGTCCGGGTCGACGCTCGCGACGTCCTCGCCGTCGTGGAGGCGGTCGTTGTGTGCTTCGACCGTCTCCGCGAGGTCGTCCAGTGCCACCCGCGTCTCGGTCCCACACTCCGGACAGACCACGGGAACGTCCACGTCGTCGGTCTCTGACATACCACTCTCTCGAACCCCCGTCGTGAAAACTGAGACGGTTCGGCCCGGTCGCCGGAGACTGCCTCGTTCCGTACCGAAACCCGCCGAGCGTGCCAGCTATCGGCGGTCATCGACCCGTCGACGAACCCTCTCGAGTTCCTCGCGAGTGTTCACGTTCGTGACTGCACTGGCGAGTGACGACTCGACGCCCGCGGCATCGACGCGTTCGACACGGTCCAGTCGGTCGAGGAGTCCGCGTGGTCCCTGGCTGCCCAGTTCGGTGGCCAGTTCCAGCACGCGGTCGCGCCGGTAGAGCGCGAGCATCGGCTGGTCGTGACCAGCGACGACCGGGACGACGGCGTCGACGTCGGCGGCGACACGACCGACGAGCGCCTCGACAGCGTCGACGGTGACCAGCGGCATATCACAGCCACAGCCGAGCAACCACCGGGAGGACGAGCGTCGAGCGGCCGCGAGGAGACCCGAAAGCGGCCCGTCGAGCGAGGGGGCGTCGGTCACCACGGTCAGGTCGTTAGCGTCGAGTCCGAGCGTCCGTGCGAGTCGCTCGCTCTGCCGGTCGGTGGCGACGGCGAGTATCGGCACCGGGTCCGTGGCCGCCGCGACGGCGTCCAGAACGTGGGCCAGCAACGGCCGGCCGTCGAGGTCCGCGAGTGCCTTGTCGCCGTCGCCGAACCGCTCGCTGTCGCCCCCCGCGAGGACAACTGCCTGTATCCTCGGCGTGTCTGTCATCGTCCGGGGTACTCGTTCCACGTATATGTCGCTACCCCCCGGGTGAGTGTTCCGGTCGGTCGCTAGCTACTTGAGCGAGGACGCCCCACGTCGACCCATGCAGGTGCTCGCCGTCGCGGGACCGTCGGACTCGGGGAAGACCACGCTCGTCGAGCGACTCGTCGAGCGGTTGCGCGAGCACGGCCGGGTCGCGACGGTCAAACATCTCCGGACCGATCCCGCGGTCGATACCGAGGGCAAGGACACCGCTCGCCACCGGGCTGCGGGGGCCGACGTCACCTACGGGATCACGGACGATGCCGGCTGGTTCGCGACAGGACGCGAACTGACGCTCGCGGAGACGCTCGACGACCTCGCCCCAGAGTACGACTACGCTCTCGTCGAGGGCTACAGCAGTGTCGACCTCCCGACGGTCGCGCTCGGTGGTCGCGACCACGCCGGCGAGACTGTCGTTAGCGCACCGGAAGCCGATGCCGTCGACGTCGATTCGCTCGTCGAGAGGGTCGAGGACCTCGAACCGTACGAGTCACTGGGGTCGCTCGTCGCCGAGGTCGAGCGCTCGCCCGACGCCCGCTACGCGGGTGCGATCGCGACGTTCACCGGTCGCGTCCGTCGCCAGGAAGACGCCGGGGACCCGCCGACGGAGTACCTCGAGTTCGAGAAGTACGAGGGCGTCGCCGCCGAGCGGATGGCCGATATCCGCGACGACCTGGAGGACCGCGAGGGCGTCCACGAGGTTCGCATGCACCACAGAACCGGCGTCGTCGAGTCGGGGGAGGACATCGTCTTCGTGGTCGTCCTCGCGGGCCACCGTCGGGAGGCTTTTCGCACAGTGGAGGACGGTATCGACCGCCTCAAAGACGAGGTGCCACTGTTCAAGAAGGAAGTCACCGTCGAGGAGGAGTTCTGGCGTCACGAGCGACCGGAGTAACTGTGTAGCGGGACTGCCAGGTGGCTCGACGGGTGTTCTCAGCGGGTTTCGTCGAGCGAGACGAACGACCCGTCACCGGCGGCTACCCACTCGGAAGCGAGACGGGATCCGCTGGTCGGGAGCGGCGATATCGTACACGTTCGTTCGACGCCGACCCTCGTGACGTTCGCCACGAACACACAGCGCTGTTCGTGGCCCGGTGGGTCGCCGTCGGGTTCGGTCTGTCCACCTCCGCCGTCGGACTCGGAGTCTCTCGCCATTGCAGTCACTGTCTATCGGTCCTGGAGGTCCGCGGGGATCTCACTCCTCCAGGAGCCAGCCGAAGCGACGTTCCCAGAAGGCCTGGTCGGGGTGTTTCTTGGTCCGTCCGTGGGTCTTTGCGTCACGGATCTGTCGTTCGACGACGTCTCTCGCTGCCCCGAGCGCCTGCCGGGCGCCGTAGCCCTCGCCCGATCCGACGAACATCCCGCGGTCGGTGTGCAGGCGGACGCGCGCGAGAACGAGCGGCGTGCCGCGGAGACGCTCGGTGTGTTTCTGGAAGTGGATCCGCGCGTCGAGGACACTCATCCCGCCGTCCTTGTCGTCGAAACCGTCGACGACGGCCACGACGTCCTCGTAGCTCATGTCGTCGACCAGGTCGCTCCCGTACACCTGGACGGCGCGGTTGCCCTCGGCTTCCCAGGTCAGCGCGTCCAGCACGTCGGTCTTGGTCACGATGCCGAACGGTTCGCCGTTCTCGGTGACGACCAGCGAGGACGTCCCGGTGTCGAACATCCGATCGACGGCGGTTTCGAGCGTCGCCTCGGGGTCGATGGTTCTGACGGGTGCCGTCATCACGTCTCGAACCGGCAGGTCGAGTATCCGCTGGCGCTCGCCCTCGCGGGCACCGTACCCACCCCTGCGCGCGCGTCCGGCGCTCTTCGAGATGGACCCACCGAACGAGTCCGTCCCGCTCGCGTCACCGCCCCTCGGCTGGCGTTCCGGTCGAACCGTCAGATCGACCACGTCGAAGAGACTCAGAATGCCGACCGCCGTGTCGTCCTCGACGACGGGCAGGTGCGTGATGTGGTGCTGGCGGAAGTCGTGCAGCGCCCGGCCCACCGTCGTCTCCGGCGAGACGGTGATCAGGTCGGGCGTGTGGGCCTCGGCGACGGTCGCGGCCGAGAGGAACGGCAGGACCGCCGCCAGAACGTCGTCGACCGTGACGACACCCACCAGGTTCTCGCCCTCGAAGACCGGGAGCACCCGCGAATCGCTGTCGATCATGAGCTGTGCCACCCGGCGGACGTCCTCGCGCGGGTCGAGTCTGGGGACGTGCCAGACGAGTGATCCGACCTTCTCGTCGGGCTGGTGGTGCGACGTCGCGAGCTGGCGCCGGGTGACGACCCCCTCGAACTCCTCGCCGCGCACCACCACACCTCTGACCTCGGGGTCAGCGAAGGTTCCCGCCAGCTTCGAGACGGGCGTTTCCGGGTCTATCTCGACGTGGTCGTTCGAAACGATGTCTGCGATGTCCATGGTCTGTAGATTCCGTTCTGGCGGTCGCACGCTGTTCGCGAGTCGACACCGCCCAGTCAGGCGGCGATCAGCACGGGTCGGCCCGCGTTCTGGACGACGCGGTCTGTCACGCTCCCTATCTGGGTGCCTTCCGAGTGGGAGTGGCCGTGATAGCCCAGCACTACGAGGTCGGCGTCGACCTCGTCGGCGTACTCGATGATCTCGACGTAGGGCTTGCCGTGACAGACTCGTTTCGTCACCTCGATACCGAGTGATCTGCCCCGTTCGACGACCTCCGAGAGTTCGTTCTCGCCCCAGTCCTCGACCGCCGTCGTCTCGAGTTCCATGGTACTCAGTACGGGTTCGGAGTAGCGGTCCGTGTCGACGACGAACATGGCGTGGAGTTCGCTGTCGTGTCGCTCCGCGTGTTCGAGCGCGTGCGTGACCGCCCGGTTACCGTCCGTACTCCCGTCGGTCGCCACCAGTATCGTGTCGTACATACTCCCAGAGAGGTGCAGTTCGACAATCAACACGCCGCTGATTCCCACCGTGTGAGAGTCACCGATTTGGGTTGTTCGGTGGGCGAGAGTCACGGTTCGGTTGTCTCTACCCGAAGCCGTGAGATGACTGCCATATCGAACGTGAATTCCACGAGGACCGAGCAGTCGAAGTCGACCAACTCACGACAGCAACACGGCCCCATTCGGATTTGAACCGGATGCAGACATTCCTGCTCGCTCCCTCCGTTCGCTGCGCGGGCCGTGACTGGCAGGGCTCAAATTCTCGAGGCTGCACGCTTTGCTCCTCACGTCCGTTTGTCGCAGAAGACTGGGCCCACTCGGATTTGAACCAAGGACGAAGCGGTTATGAGCCGCTCTCTCTAACCAGACTGAGATATGGGCCCTCGGTCCCCCGTTTTGCTCGATACCTCTTTAGCCTATCGCGTCGTCGACGAGGTCACAGACGAATGACAACCTGCCGATACGCACCCTCGCCCGCTCTCATCGGTTCGCAGTCTCACGTATCAACGCCGCCAGGTCGTCCCAGAAACCGGCCTCGTACTTCTCCGCGTCGTCGATGGTCGGGCGGGCGTTCGTCTCGTTGACGACTGCACGGTCGTCTGTCACGAGGAGATCGACACCCAGGAACGGAATGTCGAGAGCGGCGGCGGCGCGTTCGGCCAGGTCTCGCAACTCCGCGTCGAGGTCGACGCGCGTCGCCACCGCTCCCCTGTGGACGTTGTGCTTCCACTGGCCTGCAGCTAGCGCTTCCTCGGGCAGTCGGCGCTCGACGGCGCCGATGTACTCTCCGTCGAGTACCATCACCCGGTAGTCCGTCGCTCCGTCGACGTACTCCTGGACGAGAAAGGACTTGTCCCCGGTCGCCTGGAAGTCGTGGACGAGGTCCAGGTAGTCGACGACACCGAGAAACGAGTCCAGATCGGCGGCTTTCGCGACACCGACCCCCCGGGTCGTCGAGGTGGGCTTGACCACGACGGGGTCGTCCAGTCGTTCGTAGGCGTCGACGAGGGCCGACTCGTCGGCGGGATTCGAGACCAGCACTGTCTCGGGGACGGGTAGACCCTCGCTGGCGAGGCGTGCGATAGTGTCGCCCTTGTTGCGCGAGCGGAGTATCGCCTCGCGGTCGTTGACCCACGGCACGTTCAGGACAGCGTCCGCGACGCCCCCCTCCATCAGGCGCGGCGGGAAGACGAACCCGACGTCGAAGGCGTCCCAGGGCGGGTCCGAGAGCGCGACCGTCCGCTCGGCGGTCTGGACGTATTCGACGTCTACCGACCGCTCGGCGAGCGGGGACTGCATGCGCTCGTAGGTCTCGGCGTCGGTCGCGACCGCCAGCCGGAGCATACCCACGCTTGTGGCGAGCACAAGTTAACGCCACCGTCCTCGGAGTCCGACCACTCGCCACGCCGCCACGCTCCCGCTCACCTGCCCCAGCGATGGTCGAGGACCGCGTACGCACCACCGAGGACGATCCCGTAGATAACGTGCCAGCCGACCAGCGGCGCCGAGATGTTCGGCACGGGTGGCGGAGACCCGAACCCGATCAACCCCAGCCAGACGGGCATGGCGAATCCCGCCCCGGCCAGCGCGAGTACCAGCCCGTAGACGACCCCGGCAAGCACCGTCTTCCATGCCCACTCGCTGACCCGGTACAGCGACGGGTCTGAGAGCACGACTGCGAACAGGACACCGAACAGCGTCCCGTGGAGCAGGTGGGCGACCCACCCCGCGACCAGGCTCCCCTCGAAGGCGTACAGACCTGCAATCGCCTCCTGCAGGACTCGCAGGTCCCCGATTGTTATGCCGACGCCCATCACGACCGTCGCCGCGAATCCCGACACCGCCCCGACTCGCCAGTGCCAGCTCGCCTCGAACGGTTCCCCCACGTCGGCCGCCTCGCCAGTACGTGCCGACATCGTGTTAGTCACTAACACACGCAAACTCAAAACAGTGTCGCCACCGGGGGACCGTGACGGTGGATCGAACGGACCGGCCCGATACACAGGTTGGTGCCGTCGCTGTCGGGGTCGGGTCGGTGAGAAGTCGAGCGGTTGCTTACGCGATGAGCAGTTCTTCGCCGCGTTCGACCTTGATGCGGCAGGGCGGCGTGATCTTGTTGTAAGCGCGACGGTAAGCTTCCTTGACCGCTTCGGCCTGATCGACGTCGCAGTAAGCGGTGAAGAGACGCTCGCCGGCCTGGATGCGCGCGGCGGTGCCGACGATCTTGCCGAAGGCCTGGCGCATCCCGTCGGAGACACGGTCCGCACCCGCACCGGTCGCCTGCTTGTTCTCGCGGATGACCTGGTGGGGGAACTTCCGGAGGACCATCTTGTAGTTCTCCTCGCCGAGTTCCTTGATCAGGTACCGGTTGGCCGAGAGACGCGAGGCCTCCATCGACCCGTGGCGGAGCTGGACGGACTCCTCGACGACGAGGCTGATCTGGACAGGGTAGTCGTCGGGGTCCGTGTTTTTGTCGCCCATCTGGTGCTGTGCGATCTTCGACCCCGGGATACCCGTGATGTACTCCCGGCGAGTGTACGCGGGCTTGTCGATGTCCCGGTACATCGAGGCGGGTTTCTCGGACATAGTCTTGCCTTCGACAAACCCAGCCGCGAGAATAAACCCTTCGAACCGAACCGGCGGCCACTCGCTTGACTGGACCAGGTGGGACCGCCCCTGGCGCCGGTCAGAACGCTTCGGGCGAGATGGAGAGATCCGCGAGTCGCTCGGCCAGGTCGTCGGCGTCGAGGACCTCTAGTCCCGCCTCGTCCGCCCGACTCCGCGCGGCCGCTGTCATGGGAGCAGCGGTACAGACCGCACCCACGTCGGCCTCTTCCGCCCGTTCGATGTAGGCGGCGAACCGCTCGACCGCCGGTACGTCGACCTGCTCGACCGCGTCCGGATGGACGGTCCAGACGGAGACGGTCACGCTGACCGGCCCGTCCGTCCCGGCGAGCAGGTCGTACTGCCTGCCCGTGCTCGCGCCGAACACCGCCGTCGACCAGCCCGCCGACTCGAAAACCCGTGCGACCAGCGACGGGAGCGCTTCGGGCGCGACCGCCCCCGGGTCAGTCACGGACTCCGGACCCGCTCCCGTGTCGTCGCTTCCGGTTTCACCCGCCGGTCCGACGCTGCTCGACTCGGTAGCGGAGCCACGTTCACCGTCCGCTTCATCGGTTTCCGACCGTTCGACGCCCGGGTCACCGACGATAGTCTGACTCTCACTGACAGGGTGCGGCGACCCGCTCGCACCTGCCTCGGTCGCGTCGACCCCCGTGTCCTCGGTAGGCTCGGCCGTCTCGTCACCCTGGGAGACTGTGTCAGCGTCTCCGCCGTATTCGGAAACCCCATCGGTTTCCGGACGTGCATCGGGTACGGATCCCGATCTGTCAGAGCTGTCCGGCCCTTCCGGCGCTTCCGACTCCGAAACCGCCGCATCTGCGGATTCCCACGTCTCTGGGACGTCTGGTTCGGACGTGTCAGGTGGTCCCGGCACGCTTTCCGCGGGCGGTCCAGCGGGTTCCGACCCGCTGGTGGCGGTGGGGCCGCCGCCGACTTCCGCACCGGTCTGTCCGGCGACGTCCGAGTCGTCTGAATACTCTTCCAGTTCCGCCTCGATGGCCTCGACCTCGTCGAGCGCGTCCGGGGCTCGTTCGGTGGCGACCGCACGGGCCTCCGCGAGTGCCTCGGCGGCGAGTTCGTCGGTGACACCATCGGTGTCGGGACGCTGCGCGCCGTCCGCGTCGTGCTCTGTCAGGTGTTCGCGCGCGAGTTCGCAGTACGCTCCGACGAGTTCGCGAGCCGCGTCGGCGAGTGATTCGCGCAACTGTTCGGGGTCGCCGCCGAACCGGCGGTCGTCTCGGCCCCAGTCGAGCGAGAGCGCCGTTTCGTACCGGTCGACGGCCGTCTCCCACCACTCCACCGCCGCACCGGGGTCCTCGGCCGCGGCGGCGACCTCGGCCGCGTGGGCGGCACGCTCGACCGGAGCCCCCGCGAGTCGGTCGTGCTCGTCGGCGAGCGTCTCACGACGCCCCTCCAGCAGGTCGTCGGCCGGTTCGTCGGCGTCGACGGCGAGCGCGGCGGCGTAACCCTCGTCGGCCTCGTCGAGCTCGTCGAACGCGGCCTCGTAGTCCTGGTCGTCCCAGCGGACGTGTGCGCGCTCCCGGGCCTGCTCGGCGGCCTCGGCGTGAGCGCGACGTTCGATGGCCGCGAGTTCCTCCCGGACCGCCGCCGTCTCCGCTTCGATAGTTCTGCGGGCACCCTCCAGTGCGTCAGCCGCCTCGCGAGCGTCAGAGAGTGTCTCTTCGACGTCGCCGACGGCCGCGAGGACGACGTCGGCGTTGCCCGCCTCGAAGGCCGAGCCGAGACGCTCGACCGTCTCGCTGGCCTGTTCGACCTGGCGCTGGGCGCGGGTCCAGACCCCGACGGCCGCGTCGAGGTACTCGCGCACGGGGTCGAGCTCACCCCGACAGGGAAATCGATAGCGCTCGTCGTCGACAGTCTCGACCACGAAAGCGCCGCCGATCAGCCCGTCTTCCGTGCGTACGTCGACCACGTCCGGCAGCGACACCGACAACGTCCGGTCGCCTCCCTCGTGGCCGACAGCGAACAGCACCCGGGAGTCCGTGACCACCGCCGCACCGCTGTGGCCCCGGTCCGGGGAGAGTTCTTCGGTCCCGTCGGGCCCTTCGACAGTCACCCCGTGTTTCTTGTTCCGAAGGACGTACCGGGCGGTCTCGTCTTCGCCGAGGTGCTCGACCAGCGGCGCCTCCGCCAGCACCGCCCGCCCGATGAGGCCGCCGCTCCCTGCGTCCCTGAGCACCGACGCGTCGCGGCCCGCCTCGTGTAGGTCTGTGACGTGGTTCATACACCCCGCCCTCCGTCTGTTAGCCAGTAGATTGACAGGGTGACGTAAAAACCCTTGTGTGCGGTCGCCGACGTGAACAGACGTTCGGTGACTCGGGGGTTACTGGTGGGCTTTTGAGCGATCAGCCCCTAGCCGTGTCACGATGAACCGACTCGTAGACGGCGAGTGGCGCACCGACGCCCACGAGACGACGAACGACGACGGCGAGTTCGAGCGCGCGGACACGACGTTCAGAGACACCATCCGGGACGACCCCGACGCGCGACACCGGCCCGAAGCCGGCCGCTATCACCTCTACGTCTCCTACGCGTGTCCCTGGGCACACCGAACACTCCTGGTCCGGGCGCTGAAAGGCCTCGAGGACGCGATATCGGTGGACGTGGTCGACCCGTTCCGCGCGGAGAACGGCTGGCAGTTCTCTCCCGAACGTGAGGGCTGTACGCCCGACACCGTCAACGATAGCGACTACCTCTACGAGGTCTACCAGCGAGCCGACCCCGACGCCAACTGCCGGGTCACGGTGCCGGTCCTCTGGGACAAACAGGAAGAAACCATCGTCAACAACGAGTCCAGAGAGATACTGCGGCTGCTCGACACGGAGTTCGACGGCGTCGCCGAGCACGACGTCGACCTCTATCCAGCGGGCTACCAGGAAGAGGTCGACCGGATCATCGACGACATCTACGACCCGATCAACAACGGCGTCTACAGAGCCGGGTTCGCGGACTCACAGGCGGCCTACGACCGGGCGGTCGAGGAACTGTTCGACGCACTCGACCACTGGGACGCGGTCCTCGAAGACCAGCGATACCTCGCCGGCGACCGCCTGACGGAGGCCGACATCTGCATGTTCACGACGCTGGTCCGGTTCGACCACGTCTATCACACCCACTTCAAGTGTAACATCCGCGCGATCCACGAGTACGACAACCTCTGGCCGTATCTCCGCGATCTGTATCAGACGCCCGGCGTCGCCGAGACGGTCCGGCTGGACCACATCACCGAACACTACTACACGACCCACACGTCGGTCAACCCCAAGCGCATCGTCGCGAAAGGGCCAAACCTGGAGTTTACGGCGCCCCACGACCGCGACGAACTCCCGGGCAGTCTGCCGACCGAACTGCTCCCGCTTGCCTGAGACGGCCTATTCCGACCCACCCTCGCCGGCCCGAGCAGCGGTCCGCCGGTCGAGGTCGACGCCGGTGTCGGTCCGGACCGCCACCGCGGTGCCGTCGCCGAGCGCGACCGTCACCGCCCGCTGGCGGCTCCAGTCGAACGCCAGGCGGTCGACCCTCCGACGTATTCGACCGCGGCGGAGGTCGCCGGTGTCGAAAGGCCGGAGAGGCTCCACCCCGTCGCCGAAAGTATGACTCGCGTCTCGGTCGGCGGTCGACTCCACTTCGGGTTCCAGAACCTCTCGCTGGCCAAGAGCCGCCTCTACGGCGGCGTGGGCGTCGCCGTCGACCGACCGCGACTCGCGGTGCGTGCCGAACCTGCCGAGGGCGTGACCTGCGACGACGACGCCGCGACGCCGTACGTCGAGCGCGCGGTCGCACACCTCGACGTGCCGGGTGCGGCCGTCAGCGTCGACCGCGACCTCCCGCGTCACGTCGGACTCGGGAGCGGGACACAACTCGCGCTCGCCAGTCTCGTCGCCGTCGCGGGCGCCTACGACCGGACTGTCGACCCCCGGGAGCACGCACCGGCACTCGACCGCGCCGGCCGGAGCGGCATCGGCGTCGCGGTCTTCGAACGCGGCGGGTTCGTCGTCGACGGGGGCCACCCGACGGAACTGTTCACGACCGCACCCCCCGAGACCGGCGAGTGGACGGTCCCGCCGGTCGTCGCGCGCCACGAACCCCCCGAGGACTGGCGGTTCGTCCTCGCAGTCCCCGACGCCCCGACCGGCGAGAGCGGCGAGGCCGAAGACGAGAGCATGCGCTCGGTCGTCGAACGGGCCGACCCGGGCATCGCCGAGGAGATCGCCGGTCTCGTCACGCAGGAACTGTTGCCGGCGGCAGCGACCGGCGACCGGAGCGCGTTCGGCCACGCCGTCGCACGACTCGGGCGGCTCAACGGCGCCTGGTACGCGGACGAACAGGGCGGCGTCTACCGCCCGCCCGCAGGAGAACTGGTCGACACGCTCTCGGAAGACCCCGCCGTCGCAGGTGCCGGCCAGTCCTCGTGGGGACCGACCGTCTACGCAGTAACCGCCGCCGACTACGAAGACTCCGTCGCCCAGACGGCCCGCGATGCGCTCGCGGCCGCCGACTGTCGGGGTGACGTCCTCGTCACGAAACCACACAACGCTGGCGCCACCGTCACCGACGAGTGACGGCCCGGACAGAGCCGTCGCGACGGACCGGTTCGTCTCCATCTCGTTATTAGGAGTGAAACTGTGGGCACAACAGGGAAGGGCTCGCGGGCGAGTCCGAAGGTATGGACAATATCCCCTTCGGCATACGGCAACTCGATACGACGATCGGTGGGGGGACACCACCGGGGAGTGTCGTGCTCCTGGCCGGCGAGGGGGGCGCGGGTTCGCGGGAGTTCATGCACACGAGCGCGCTGCTCAACGCGCTGGCCGAGAGTGACCCGGAGTTACACGAACTCTACTACGGCGACCTGGCAGCCGGTGCCGCCCCGCCCGAGGAGGTTCACTATCTCTCCTTTACCGCCAGCGCGGAGCAACTCGCCGACGAGATAGCGCTGACGATGGACCGGGAGATAGTCGACGCGGGCTTCGAGGAGGTGACGGTCCACGACCTCTCGGAGCAGTACTTCCACCAGAGTCCGATCCCCCGGGACTGGTACGCCGACCGGACGACAGACATCACGGAACTGCGTTCACACCAGGAGCGCGACGACATCCTCGGTTCACTGGGGGACCTGCTGACCGAGTACGCACCGGGTAATCTCGTCGTCATCGACTCGCTGACCGACCTCGTGAGCACGGCCGGGCGCGACCAGGCGCTGGACTGGTCCGACCTCGCGTTCCTCGTCAAGGGTCTCCAGAAAGGCGCCAGCAACTGGAACGGGCTGATCCTCGTCCACGTCAACCGTGAGACGGTCACCGACACCGAGTACGGCCAACTCGTCGACGGCGTCGCCGGGACGCTGGAGTTCGAGTGGGCAAGCGGCGGGAGCACGCGCGCACGGACGCTCGTCGTCAAACAGTTCCGCGGCGTCCTCTCGGCTATCGCCGACGAAGACATCGTCCAGTTCGAGACGGAGATCGGCGACGACGGCTTCGACATCAGCGACGTCAGGAAGATCCGCTGACTGACCCCGTCCCGGAACCTGCGAAGCGACGAGGACGCCGGTCCACGTGTGACGATATCGGATCGATTTTCGAGAATGGGCGGGGAACCCTTAACTGTCTACTCGCACCAGAATGCCGTAATGGCGAGCGAGTCCTCGGAGGAACGGGTCCTTGCGGCCCGGTTGCCGCCGGCTGTAGACGAGTGGCTCGACGCGAAGGCGGCCGAACTGAACGTCGACCGCGAGGCGGTTGTCGTCCAGTTGCTCTCTTCGTATCGCGCCGCGTCCGAACTCGGTGACGACGACGTGTCTGGCTCCTTCGACGGCGATATCGAAGCGGAGGTCCGGTCCGTGGTCGCGGACCGACTGCCCGACATCGCGAAGGCGGTGAGCGAACAGTTCGACGGTGGTGACGTCGACCCGGAAGACGTCGAGGCCGTCGAGAGTCGACTCGAAGCGGACCTCGACCGCGTCGAGCGCGACTTCGAGGAGAAGATCCAGGACGTCCGGGACCGCGTGATCCAGGTCAAACAGGAGACCGACACGAAGGCGGACACCGACCACGACCATCCCGAACTGGACGAGCTGTCGACGCTGGCCGAGGAGACGGGCGACCTCGCGGCTCGACTCGACGGCCTCGAAGACCGCCTCGAACAGAGACAGCGCGACACTGAGAGCCTCGAAGAGCGAGTCGCCGACCTGGAGACTGCCGTCGACCGACTCGACGACGTCGAAGAGAAGTTACAGACGGTGGCCTGGGTCGTCAGCGACCTCCGGGAGGACGTCGAAGCCGACGCGAGCGGGCGGCGGGCGGTCGAGGGGCTCAAACAGTCGGCCGCGGAGGCGGACATCGACCGCGCAGTCTGTGACAGTTGCGAGGCGCCCGTCGACATCGCGTTGCTCACGGAACCGCGCTGTCCGCACTGTAGCGCCGCGGTCAACGACGTGGAACTGCCGGGCGGGCTGTTCGGCAAACCCCGACTGACCGTCGCGAAACAACTCGAGGGCGGTGGGGAAGACTCGAACGTCCCCGACGCCGCCCGGCGGGAGTGAACCGTGTCCGACGACCCCTTCGAAGACCTCGACCCCGACGACTACCGCGACCGCGAGGGGAACCCCTTCGACGCGTTCGACGGAGACGAGGGCGACCCCGGTGAACGCGATGTCGACGAAGACGAGGACGAGTTCGAACCCTCGGAGGACCCGTTCGAGTATTTCGGTGGCGAGGACTCCCCCGACACCGCGGACCCGACGTCCCGGCCCGTCGCCGGGGACGACAGGTCAGTTGGGACGGAAGAGCGGGCCGTCGACGTGTCGGGTGACGCGTTCGGCGACGTCGACGTCTCGCGGGGCGACCCCTTCGAGTCCGCGGACAGTCCGTTCCGCCAGGTCGACGTCGAAAGCGTGGACCCGGACGAGGTCTGGGAACGTTTCACCGGAGAGGCCGAACGGACGGAGACGAATCGAAACGACGCTCTCGGCGGCGAGGAGGTCCCGGAGGACGCCGCCGACGTCGTCGAGGTGCCGAAAGGCCGGTTTTGCCAGACGTGTCCGCACTTCTCGACGCCGCCGGAGACCGCCTGCGGTCATCCGGGAACGGAACTGTTGACGTTCGTCGGTAGCGACGAAGTGCGCGTCTCGAACTGCCCGGTCGTCCAGGAACGGCGCGAACTCGGCGAGACATACGACTGAGACGGTCCGCTGTAGCGATTTCCCGGTACGTCGCCGAGCGTGCGATTCTTGTGGCCCGCACCACTTGGAACGGGTACTCATGCAGTTCTGTGACGAGTGCGGGTCGATGATGCACACCGACGGCGACGAGATGCTGTGTTCGTCCTGTGGCGAGACCGTCGCCAAGGACACCGAGCGCGCAGCCGAGTTCGTCAGCACCGACGAGCAGAGCGGCGACGACGTCATCGAGACCGAGGAAGGTGCCGACTTCGAGGGGAAACCGACGGCGGATGACGTGGTCTGTGACGACTGCGGTCACACCGAAGCGTGGTACACGATCAAACAGACCGGCGCCGCCGACGAACCGCCGACCAGGTTCTTCAAGTGCAAACAGTGTGGCTATCGCTGGCGAGAATACAGCTAAAACCCATTCAAACCTTCGAAAACGGCACTTCCGCGTTAGCGGTCGTGGAAAGACAACGTCTTTGAAATATCTACGGGACAGACAGGTTCGACGAGTATTGAACTCACCGATCGACTGCGTCTTGAGTACGTAGGGGCGGGGGTTGACAGTCGGAAGGGTCATTCCTCTCGTCGATACCACACCATCGCCAACCCGAGGACGATGACAAACAGGCTGGTTAGAACTAAGTGTATATCCGCTTGGATCCGTTCGAACAGACCAGATAGCGTTCCGGGTCGAGTTGCCATGAATACTATGAAACCCATTCCCCCACCTACGATGACCATCCCGAGCATGGTGAACATGGAATCCCGTGGTTCCGTGTCCATATGATACCAATAATGATGATATCTTATAACACTTCCGTGGGGTGTGACTCAGATGTGAGTTACACCGACTACGTCTCGGTCGGTCAGGTCGAGTACCTTCTCCGTAGATGACGTTGGCGGTACATCACAGGTTTCATCGGTCGATGTTCGACAGCGGTCGACCCATCAATCTTCCCAGTCGATGTCGGCGCTCCGGTCGGTGTCACGCAGAACGAACGGACCGATGGCGAGCGTACGTTTGGCGATGGTGGCGATCCTGAGTACGTAGGCGAGCAAGAGGGCGAAGGGCAACACCGCGACTGCGACGGCGCCGCTGGTGAGCCAGACCAGGTTGTCGACGCCCAGCGTCGCACCCCTGACGACTGTCGGGTCGTTGCCGTAGAGTACCATCCCGACGGAGACGAGCAGGGCCGGGACGGCGGCGTAGAGCATCACCCGGGAGAGGTCGACGAGTTCCCACCGGAAGTACAGTGTCTTGACGTGCTCGCGGGCCGGCCCGAAGAAGGTCAGTGACTCGACGAGGTCCTCGAGGGCCGCCTCGGCCGCCGGCGAGAGCGAATCGTGGCTCTGACGGAGACGACGAGCCTCGTAAACCTTCCAGGAGTAGTTGAAATCGAGCGCGGCCGAGAGCACGTCGAAGGTGCCAAAGCCGGCGTCGTCGAGCCGGCCGGTGACCGCATTGGCGTTCCCGACGACGCTTTCTGCGAGTGTCTCGGCACGTTCTGCGAACTGCTCGTCGTCGCTGTCGGCGGCGGCCGCGGCGAGGTCCTCGGCGCTGGCGGCCGTCGAGTCGAGCAGCGCCCGGAGGAACTCGGCGGGTTCGGGCGGCGCGACCGGTGCCTCGACACTGTCCTCGACGTCGCGACGGAAGGACATCGCGCCGGACATCCGTTCGCGCTGGTCGCCGACGCCACCGAGTTCCTGCGAGAGGACGAGCTGGTTGAGCGTCACGACGAGCGTGACACCGGTGATGATGGCCGTGAGAAAGCCCTGGAACGCCGTTTCGACGGGGTCGCTCTGCGACATGGCGTCCCGGAGCGCCACGGGTCCGACGGCTCCGAGAGCGACCAGAGTGACGAAGACGACGACGACGATCGCCCCCGTGACCACTCGGCGGTTCGCGTCGAGCAACAGCCACAGTTTGACCCGGTTCGCTGCGGCCCGTTCCCGCATCGTGTCGTCCGGGCTCTCGACATCCGTCTCCGACATACCGCTCCGTTCGTCGAGACCCGATAAATGTTCGTGGGTCACCGCACGGCTCGCGGGAGGTAGCTTTAAGTCGAGTTGTTGACTCGTTGGGGGTATGCTCGACGATATGGACAGCGGCGTCAAGATCCTCGTCCTCATCCTGGTCGTCGGCGTCGTCCTGGTCCTGGCTGTACCGCTGCTAATCATCCTCGCGGCGGTGATCGCCTCGTTCGTGCTGGGACTCGGTAACGAAGCGGTGCTCCTCGTACCCGTCTGTGGCCCTGGTCTGGCTCGTCACGTTCGTGCTCGTGTCTCGGGCCTCCTCGACCGGTCGACGCTCCCGGAGCGGATGGAAGCGGCCGACGGCACGACGGAGTGAAAGCCACTTGTTCGTCCCGTCCGGAGAGGGGGGTGTGAGCGATCAGGTCCGCACCGTCGAAGTTCACCCCGGCAAGGAGGCGGTCGTGGACTTCGATCCCGAACTCACCTTCGAGTGCGTCGAGGAGTGTACCTGGTGTTGTCACCACGGCGTCTTGCTCTACGAACCCGACCTCCTGGCGCTCGCCGACCGGGCGAGTCTCGCCGAGACCACTACCGAGTTCCGCGGCCAGGACTTCGTCCGCAAGGAGGAGAAAGAGCGTTCCGAGCACGTCGGCGACGATGGCGCCGCCTGTTATTTCCTCCGGGACGACGGCCTCTGTGCGCTCCACGCCGAACACGACTGGAAGCCCGCCCGCTGTTCGGTGTTCCCGCTGGAAGTCACCGTCGCGGACGGGAGCGCCACGCGGCGAGACGGCGGCGATATCCACGTCTCCGTCCGCGAGTCCGCCCACGAACACTGCGAGGGGCTGGGCGTCTCCGAACGACGCGTGATCGAGCACCTCGACGCCTTCCTGCCGGCCGTTCTCTGGGATCTCGACGACCCGGAGACCCGCCGGGAACTCTGAGCGTCCGGGGGAACTGCCGACCGGTGACGCCGCCCCCATCGAAAGTTACAAGCCCGAATCGACCCAGCATATTCGCAAATGTCTGGCGACAACCTCTACGAGAGACTGGGCGAACGGGAGGGTATCCGGGCAGTGGTCGACGATTTCTACGACCGACTCGTCGAAGACGAGACGCTGGGACCGTTTTTCGAGGGGTCGGACATGGAGTTGCTCCGTCGAACCCAGACGGACTTTCTCTGTGAGGCCGCAGGTGGGCCCGAAACTTACGACGCCGCACCCGTGCGAGAGGCCCATCTCGACGTACCGTTCGAGCCCGGACACATCGAACGTGCGATCGAACTGCTGTACGAGAGTCTCGATGCCTTCGACGTCCCCGAGGAGGACGCCGACGCCGTCGTCGGTGCAGTCGCCGAGTACGAGGCGGACCTGCTCGCGAGTCCCGACGACGGGAGCGAGTGAGTGGACGCGGCCATCCTTTAAGTCATTCTCGCGACAACGGGGGTAAATAAGGCGAACCGGCCTCCGTTCCTACCGCTCACTGATCCCCGAGCCGCTGGTTTCTATAGGGTGGCCGTCGAACGACGAGGAGATGACCGACGGTTCTCCGCGCGGGGAGATGGGCCTGGCGACGGCCGCCGAGCCGATGGACCCGCGGGCCGAGCGTGACGTGAGTACCCGGCCGGGCGACGGTGCGCTCGGTCGCGTCGACGCCGCGCGCGACGAGGTAGTCAGGCGCTGGGACGTGACGACCCCGAGTGCGACGATGATCGGCCGGCCCGAACACCCCGACGAGGACGTCGACGAGAACCTCAGACGCCTCCACGACGAGCACCATCCGGCGATGGCCGGCCACAGCGGACGGATGCACAGACTGGAGAAAGCGCGGATCACCCACGCCTTCTGTAACCAGCTCGGACTCCGTCCCTGGGAACGCGACCGGGCACTGGGTATCATGGTCGACCTCGATCTCACGGTGTTCGGCAGCCAGCGCGCCATCCCGAAGGTGGCACTGGTCGTGATCAAACACGTCGTCGACGACGAACGCCAGCGCGTGCTCGGTCTCGACGACCGGGAGTGGCTCGCGAGTCTCCCGCCGTCGGAACTCGAAGCGCTCCACGACCGGTTCGACTCTCTGACCGACGACGCCGCCTACCGGACACTGCTGGAGACGTTCGGCCTCGAAGTGACGAACGTCAACCGCCTCGAACGCACGCTCCGGGACCAGCTCGACGAACAGGACCTGCACGGGGCCGTCTTCGGGCGCAACCCCCACCGCGACCCCGCCCTCCCGGCGTTCCGGTCGACGGGACAGGACGACGCCGAAGACAGGGCCACCCCGGGAGCGGTCGACGCTCCGGTCGTCGACGTCGAACCGGGACCCGAAGCCGGTTCGGACACCGAGTCGGAGTCCGGACCCCGGTAAGACCGAGACCGGCCGCAGACGGACTAGCTGATCCATCGGTGCTCGCCCCGACGGCGCGAGTTCGCTCCGTGACTACGCTACTATCTCTTCGAGTCGGTCGGCCAGACCCTCGCCGATCATTTTCATGCCGTGGTCACCGGGGTGTAGCAGGTCCGCACCGAGTCCGGAAACCTCCATCAGTTCGCGCCCTTCGACCACCGTGACGTTGTCGTGTGGTGACTCCTCGACGATAGTACGCAGGGCATCCCGGTAGGCCCGGGCGTGTTCGGCGTCGCCGGAGTCGATCAGGTCGTCGAAATACGGGAAGAGCGTGACACAGACGACGGGTTTCTCGGGCTGGGCTTCGGCGATGGTGTTGACGAACACGTCGGCGCGCTCGTGGAAGGTCTCCGCGGCGAACCCGCCGGTGTTGGCCATGTTGACCGAGAGCGCGAGCGTCGCCAGGTCCCAGTCGTCACGACTCCCGACGTACTCCGCCATCGCCGCCTCGCAGTAGGCCGACCCCGAGGAACCGAAGTTCAACGCGTCGTACCCGCAGTTCCGGGCGACGTGTGTGACGTAGTTGGTGTGGGTCGCCGACGCCGCTGCGCCTTCGGTGATCGAGGTCCCGTAGGCGAGGAAGCGCCGGTCGGGCAGTTCCTCCGGTTCGGGCGGCCGACAGTCGCCGCTGACGTCGTGGACGGCCACTGCTGGAACGCGCTCGAACAGGATCCGACAGACGCGCGGGTCGAACCGACCCGTCTCCGGAGAGACCGGCAGTTCCCGCAGTCGCTCGGGGACACTCAGCGTGAGCGTCCGCGGTTCGGGACCGATCTCGGTCGGTTGCCAGGGCTGGAACGCACCCCAGAACGTCCGGACCTGCGCCGGCTCGGCCGCCGAGAGCGTGACCTCGACCTCGGCGTCGTCGCTCTCGGGCACGAACCGGAGTTCACCTCCTGTGGCGTGGCCCACGCGGTCGCGAGCCATGTCGTTCAACTCCTCGCCGACGGCCGTGGGGACGCGCCGGAGTCGGTCACCGCCGTCGGCCCAGTCCGCTGGCACCGTTTCCGCGACGTTGTGCAACGAGACTGTGGGGTACTCGTCGAGATCCATGTGAGTCGACCTATCCCTCCAGCAGTAATCACATGACTCTGTTGGTCTTCGTCGACACCGACGTTCCCGGTCATTGCCCGATGGTCGAAAGACATTTTGTCCTGTAGTTAATAGGTCTGGGAAACAGTCGTCTCCGGCATGGCACCGACGTTCTACGGCGTACTGGGGGTGGGACCCGACGCCGACGCGGACGCGATAGAGATGGGGTACCGTGAGCGTGTCACGGAAGTACACCCCGACGTCAACGACCGCCCCGACGCCGACGCACAGTTCAAGCGGTTGACGACCGCGAAGGAGACGTTACTCGATGCCGACGAGCGGGCCAGATACGACCGACTCGGACACGCTTCGTACGTCCGCCATCACGTCTCCTGTTCCGCCTGGGAGTCGACGGTGTCCGGGGCCGATGATACCGGGACCGACAGTGCCGTGCGGAGTCGCGATCCCGGTAGCAGTCCGGATTCGAACGCAACGGATGGAGAACAGTCTCGGAAACGCAGTCAGTCGCCCACCGGTGGGCGTCGCCAACACCGGCGCCAGCGAACGACCGGGCCGACGACGGAGGTGGCCGGCGAGGAGGCCAGCGAGCGAAACGTGGGTTCGGCCGAAACAGCGGGTCGTGACTCGCGGCGGACGCGACGGGCGGGCGACGAACAGGGGCCGACGCGGCGCGGTCGGAGCGGTCGGGCCAGTGCCGACGCGTCCGGGGACGCCTCCTACGCGACGTCAAGTTTCTGGGACAGCCAGCGGGTCGGCGAGCGATACGGGACGGGCACGGACGGTCGTGAATCACTGCTACTGCGGACGTTCGGCGTGCTCCGGGCGCTCGGTCCCTGGGCGCTCGTCCACCTGGTCTTTCTCGCGGCGGCGGTCGGCACGAGCTGGTACGTCTACGTGGTGCTCCTCGACGCCAGCGCTATCTCGCCGTTGCTCCTGGTCGTACTCGTCGGGGAGATCGCACTCGCGGCGACGCTCTCGACGATCCACGTCCTCACGCGGATTTCACGTTGATCGGCATGCTTCAAATGGGTTTTTGACCCTTGCGAAGGGCCTTTAGGCCGGGGCACGGTAGCTCGGATAGATGAGTCGTCTCCTCCCGTTCAAATCGGAGCCGACGCAGTCCCCGGAGGGTGCGCGGGTACTCTCGCTGGAAGACGAAGCCACCGAGGAGGCGCTATCGGCGCTGTCTTCGGACACCGCACGAGAGATCCTCTCGCTGATATACGAGGAGCCACGGACGCCTCCCGAGGTGCGCGACGAGATCGAGACGTCACTCCAGAACGTCCACTACCACTTGGAGAACCTCGAAGACGCCGAGCTCATCCAGCCCGCAGGCTCGGGTTACTCCGAGAAAGGCACGGAGATGACGGTCTACGCGCCAGCGAGCGAGGCCGTCGTGCTGTTCGCCGGCGCCCAGGAGGACGGGTCCCGGCTCCAGACGGCGCTCGCGCGGTTGCTCGGCGCGGTCGGATTGCTCGCACTGGCCAGCATCGCAGTCAAGCGGATCGCCCAGAACACGATCGGCATCGGTGGGTTCGGAGCGGGCGCTGACAGCGCAGCCCAGGGTGGTGACGGTGACGGTGGTGCTGGCGGAGGCGGTGGTGATGGTGGAGGCGGCGGCCCCGAAGTCCAGGCATCGGGTGGCGACGCAGGTGCCACGTCGACTCCCATCGAGAACGCCAGTGACGGCACAGGAGATGGCGGTGGCGGCGACATCGGTATCATGGTCGAAGAATCCCCGACCCCGGACCCCGAGGGGACGCCGATGCCCACCTCGGAGAGTACACCGACGCCTGCCGGAACGCCGGACCCCACTGGCACGCCGACCGCGACGCCCGCTGGCACCCCGGGGCCAGCCGGGACACCGACACCAGCCGGCACACCCTCACCGGTGGCCACCGAGACACAGGCGCCAACGCCGTCGCCTGCTGGCACACCGACGCCCCGGGCGACTCCAGAGCCGACGCCCGCCCGGGCGCTCGGAGGGACGCCGAGTCCCACGGAGACGGCGACGCCAGCCCCCACGGAGGCGCCAGTCAGCCTCACCGACGGGACGGGGTATCTGGCCGCCTCGAACGACGGAGGCCTGCTCGCCGACCCGGCCGTGGCCTTCTTCCTCGGCGGCCTGTTCATGCTCGCCGTCGCGGGCGCCTGGTGGTACTTCTCGAACTGACCGGGTGTCGAACTGACCCGCTATCCGTTGTCGTCACCGCCGGGGGACCTGGCCCGGACCGCATGGATGGCAAACAGTTTAGGCCGGTCGGTCGAACTGTCGGTATGAACGTCCGAAGCGTCGAGTCGCTGACGCCCGAGGAGCGCCGGGCGCTGTTCGACCGCGACGCCGGGGTCGACACCGTCCGCGACGACGCCCGCGAGATCCTGGACCGTGTCCACACGGAGGGCGACGTCGCTCTCCGGTCGTTCGCCGAGGAGTTCGACGGCGTGACCGTAGGCAACATCGACGTCACCGACCACGCCGAGCGGGCTTTCGACGCCATCGACGACGAGGTCCGAACGGCTATCGAGGAAGCCGCGGCGAACGTCCGGGCCTTCCACGAGCGCCAGCTTCCCGAAGACTGGCTGGAAGACGTCGGCGGGGGTCGGGAACTCGGCCGACGCTTCTCACCGGTCGAGAGCGCGGGCGTCTACGCGCCCGGCGGGACCGCCGCGTACCCGTCGAGCGTCCTCATGGGCGTGCTCCCCGCGAAGGTCGCGGGCGTCGACCACGTCGCCGTCGCGACACCGCCCGCCACTGACCTCCCGGAGGCGACGCTCGCTGCCGCCCACGTCGCGGGCGCCGACGCCGTCTATCAGGTCGGCGGCGCACAGGCCATCGGCGCGCTCGCCTACGGCACCGAGACGATCAGCCCCGTCGACAAGGTGGTCGGCCCGGGCAACAAGTACGTCACTGCCGCGAAGGCCGAAGTCCGCGACGAGGTCGCGATCGACTTCCTCGCGGGGCCGAGTGAGGTACTCGTCGTCGCGGACGCGAGTGCAGACCCCGACGCCGTCGCCGCCGACTTGGTCGCACAGGCCGAACACGACCCCGCCGCGTCGGTCGTCTGTATCACCGACGACGAAGGGATCGCCGAGTCAGTCGCCGAGGCGGTCGAGGGACACGCCGACGGCCGCGACCGCGAGGAGACGATCCGTGCGGCCCTCGATAGCGTGGCGAGCGGCGTCTTCAGGGCACGCTCGCTCAGTGAGGCAGTGTTGTTCGCCGAATCCTACGCTCCGGAGCACCTCTCGGTCCAGGCCGAGGGCGCCGAGGCGTTGCTCGACCGGATCCCGAGCGCGGGGAGCGCGTTCCTCGGCCCCCACAGCCCCGTCGCGGCCGGCGACTACGCGACCGGGACGAACCACGTCCTCCCGACCGGTGGCGGCGCGCGGGTCTTCGGCGGCCTCTCGGTCGACACCTTTCTGCGTTCGACGACCGTCCAGCGCCTTTCATCGGGGGCGCTGGGCGACCTGCGCGAGACGGTCACGACGCTGGCTCGCGTCGAGGGACTGGAAGCCCACGCCCACAGCATCGACGTCCGCTTCGACGAGGAGTAAAGGCTATCGGGGCGCTCCGACAGGCGAGAAAGAGACGTACCGGACGGTCCGACGCGACTGTCCCGTCACGCCTTTGCCCGTCGGTCGCTTCGGTCCGGGATATGGCAGGTGACGTTACGGTACGTGTCTCCCATCCCGGCGACGTCGAGGCGATCCAGGGCGTCGCGGCGGCATCCTGGCACGCGGCCTACGACGACGTGCTCGGCGCCGACGTGGTCGACAGCGTCCTCGACGAGTGGTACACCGACGACGCCATCGAGGCTGGCATCACCCACGACGCACAGGACTTCTTCGTCGCCGTCCGCGACGACGAGGTGATAGGGTACGCTCACGTCGGGCCACACCCGCCGCGCAGGGTCCACCAGCTCTACCGACTGTACGTCCACCCCGACGACTGGCGCCAGGGCATCGGGCGCCAGTTGCTCGCGGAGGTCGAACAGGCGCTGTACGACCGCGACGTCAAACGATACGAGGCACAGGTGCTGGCCGACAACGTGATCGGCGTCGCCTTTTACGAATCGACTGGCTTCGAGCGCGTCGACGAATCCGAACGCGAGATGGCCGGCGAGACCGTCCAGGAGTACGTCTTCGCGAAACAGCTCTAGGTGGGGTCGGCTGGTGGCTTCGGTGACGTGTCGATAGCGGGTCCCGTGGCCAACAGTGTTAACAGGGTTCGGGCGATACTGAGAGGTATGAGTTCCACGCCCGAGGGCGATTCAAGCAGCGACCCCGAACCCGGGGGCGAAGACATCGAGGTGACGGAGCCGGCAGCGTCGGAAGCGCTCTCGCTGTTACGCGGCGAGGACATGGACACCGACGTCGCGGGATTGCGACTGTTCGTCCAGCAGGGCGGCTGTGCGGGGCTGTCCTACGGGATGCGCTTCGAGTACGAACCCGACGAGGACGACACGGTCTTCGAGCGCAACGACCTCCGCGTGTTCGTCGACCCCGCGAGCATGAACTACGTGCAAGGGTCGGTACTGGACTACGAGGGCGGCCTCCAGGGTGCGGGCTTCCACGTCGAGAACCCCAACGTGGTCAGCGAGTGCGGGTGTGGCGAGAGTTTCCGCACCTGAACGCGGGACAGGACCGTTTTTCGACTACTGTTCGAGTTCGAACGCCACCGTCACTTCCGCCTGGTACTCGCGCCCATCGGCGCTCGCGACTTCGACGCCCAGTTCCTCGACCTCGACCCACTGGACGTTTTCGAGTGTCTCCTCGGCGCGGTCGATCGCGTCGTCCGTGGCGTCGTCGAAACTCTCCGAGCTCCGGCCGATCAACGTGATCTTCTTGAAGACCATGACGGTCGTACACACCCCCCATACTAAAGATTCGGTGCCGCCGCCCGACTGGAACGGTGTAGTCCAGGGTCAGGTCAGCGTTTACGCTGCCCGCTGGTCCAGTCGTTCGCGGATGTAGCCCGAGATGTCATTGAGGTGGGCCGTGCCCCAGAGGGTGACGACGACGGCGCCGAGCGTGTTGAACACGAGGTCTTTCAGTGTGTCTTCGAGACCGTACTGCGTGAGGACACTGCCGACGCCGAACGCCGCCGCGACCCGTCCGATCGTGAATTCCAGGATCTCCCAGAAGACGCCGTAAGCGAGGACGAACATGAGGATGAACACGAACACGAACCGCGGCGGGAGAACGATCTTCTCGGAGTGCTCGTCTATCGCGCGGACGGTCGCGTAGCCGACGCCGGCGACGACCGACGAAGAGAGTGCGTGGGTCATGTGGTCCCACCACCAGATGGACTGGTAGAGGCTCGTCGTCCCCGGCGGGAAGCCGATGGTGCCGAAGGCGTGCAGGAAGACCGCCAGCGTGATCCAGAGCGTGATACCGGCGTCGAGCGGGATGCCGTAGTCGCGTTCGAGCACCGGCACCAGAAACGAGATACCGAGCGCAACCCCTGCGTTGATGATGACCTTCGGTTCGCCCTCCCAGACGCCGACGCCGACGACGAAGAGCATCACTGCCTGCATCATCCGGACTGCCTGTCGCTGGCGGCGGGGGCCGATACCGAGTCTGTCGCGGAGTCTCACACCGACCCCTCCTCGCCGATGCGAGCGTCACTTTTCGCACGCCGCCGGATGTACCCCTCGAAAAAGAGCCCGGCGACGAGTCCGGCGACGCCCGAGGCGACGAACTCCCACATGAGCGCCTCCTCGATGGCCGCTTTGTCGGCCTCGGTGAGGACCCCGTCCGGACCGGGGACGAGCAGGAGTTCCGTGCCGAGATAGATGTCCGACCCCCAGCGGACGAGCGCCCAGAGGCCGGCCGCCGCGAGGGTGGTCACAACGACGAACAGGACGGCGAAGCCGACACTCATCTCGACGGACGTGAACATGTGGATGTTGACGGCTATCAGGAGCGCCAGCGCGGCGATAGAGAGGTACGTGGTGAGAGTGCTGGTCACCTGTACCGTCGCGACCGCGCGGCCGACGACGGGCAATCCGGCGAGCAAGACGACCTCCCAGGGGGGCATCCGCCGGACCTGGCGGGCCGCGAGCGGTGGCAACACGACGACTACTGCGACGGAGACGGCGAAGGCCGCCCAGAGGAGGTCCTCGGTGAGCACACTTTCGACTGCGACGAGGACGAAGACGGCGACCAGCACCCACGCGAGTGCCACGTTCGTCCGGGCGTCGGTGAGGATGTCGGCGAGGTCCTGGTCGGCGAGATTCCGACCGGCGCGGTCCCTGTCAGCGTCTGCCATTACGATACACCGTACGGTCCCTGGGTTGAAACACTACCGACCGCCTTGGCTACGGAACCCGGTCCAGAGCCGAGACTGGAGCGGGGGAAAAACCTGAAAACGGCACCTCAGGCTGCGGCTGGTCGGGCTGTCACTTCGTAGTCGCCGTCTTCGTCGACGCCGATGACCGCCCACTCGTAGTCCGGGTCTGCCCGTTCGAGTCGGCGCTCGACCGCGTCGACGTCCTCGCTCCAGGCCACGAAACAGCGATAGTCGCCCGACTCCGGCGGGCGTTCCTGGGCTTCGACTGTGGTTACGCGGACGACGCGCCACTTGCGCTCGGCCAGCAGTTCTGCACCGCGACTGGACACAGTGTATCCGAGGTCTGCGAATATCGACCGGGCCTGCTCGTCGAGTGGCTTGGTAACAGCCCTCATTCGTCAGCCACTACCACTCCGCGCATAATAAGTCTTCCTACGCGACCGGCAGTTGACAGGATCTGGCTCGAACCTGCGGTCACTCGTGGGCCGCGTCCCACTCGTCGGGTTTCTTCAGGTTGCCACAGTCGGTACACTGGACACGCCCCATCGAGTCCATCGCCGTCGCGAACGACTCACAGTGGCCACAGAAATAGCCCCAGCGGCGCTGGCGGTCGGCGTCACGATACACCACGTACAGCGGCCCATCGGCGCCGCGCTCGGCGTCGTCGGTGTCGACGTACAGTTCCTGTCCGTCGGGCCCGGTCCGCTCGTCCATACCGGTCCCAGCAGCGGGCGTCGCTAAACGGTTTCGCCCCGGTCGGAATGGAAAAGTTGACCCGGGGCGGAACTGAACGACGAACCGATGACGCAAGTCGTCGTCCCAGTGCGATATCCCCTCAGTGAACACTCGAAGGTCACGCTGGCGACGGCTATCGACATCGCCGCCGACCACGACGCCGCACTGACTGTCCTCCACATCAACCAGTACCAGAACGGCAACCGGGCGACCCGTGCCGACCTCAAAGCCGCCGTCGAAGAGGAGTTCGGCCACCTCGACAACGCCCGGTACGTCGTGCGCAGCGGCCTCCTCGTCGAGGAGACGTTGCTGGACGAGATCGTCGCCGAGGACGCCGATATCGTCGTCATCGGCAAGAAACAGGCCGGCCGCTGGCGCGCGATGATCCGCCGACTCGTGGACGACCCCGACGTCGAAGACTACCTCCGGGACGAACTCGACTGCGACGTGGTCACCGCCGAGTCCTGATCGCATTTCAGTTTCTCCCCGGGTCTCCCGCCCCGTGAGACCGTCAGCCTCAGTCTTCGGTTTCGCCGTCGACGCCGGTTCCGTCCTCGTGCTCGCCATCGGGACCACCCTCGCCGCCCGAGGGTACTCCGTCGGGTCTTCGCTCTCCCGGTTCCGGATGGCCGAGGCCGCCGTTCGCACCACGCTCGGGCGGGCGGACACCTGGCTGTTCGGGACCGTGCGGTCCGGGGCCGTCTCCGTCGACGACCGACACCTGCATCGTGCCGCTGGTCTCGTCGAAGACCTGGTGCTGGTGGGGGTAGGCGATCTCGATGTCCTCGTCCTCGATGGCCTCCCACAGTGCCGTCTGGATCCGCGAGCGCATCCGCAACAGCCAGTAGGGTTCCTCGACCCAGTAGCGCAACCGCAGGTTGACGCCGTGGTCGGCGTAGGCGTCGATATAGCAGGTCGGTCCCGCCGGGTATCGTGCGGAACCGACCCGGATACCGGGCCCGCCCTCGACGACCCCCTCGACACTTCGCGCCGAGTTCTCGAAGAGTTCCCGTGCCCGACCGATGTCGCTCTCGTAGGTCACCAGCAGGTCGAGCGTCTGGCGCGTCCGGGTGTCCTCGGCCGAGTAGTTGACGACGTCTCGCTCACGGATCGTCCCGTTGGGGATCACGAGAAACGTATTGTCGAGTGTGAATATCTTCGTGTACCGGAGCGTGATGTCCTCGACGAACCCGCGTTGATCCTGGTCGACGAGTTCGACCATGTCGCCGATCTCGTAGGGCTGGTCGGCCAGCAGGAAGACCCCGCTGATGACGCTGCCGACGATGGGCGCGAGCACGACACCGAGCACGGCCGTGAAGACGGTCACCGAAAGTGCGATATCGCTCAACCCGTAGCCGTAGATACCCAGTATCGTCAGGAGCGTGAACACGCCGACACCGACCCGGATCCCCCGGAGGGCGGTCCGGGTGAGGCTGGGTCTGCGGAATCGCCGGGCGATGCGACGCCCGAGGAGGCGAACGAGGAGTCTGGAGACCACGTATCCGAGGACGAGTACCAGCACGGACTCGCCAGCGTCGACCAGCCACGCGGGCGCGCCGCCCAGTAACTGGCGGACGATGGCCGGGAGGTACTCGTCGCCCGGCACGGTCGGCGCAGGGGTTGGTGTTGCAGTCGCTGTCCCGGTCGTCGTCCCACCCGCCTGGTGGGGACTCACCCGGCCATCACCCGCTCGACCATAGGTTGTGCACCGACGGGTCGGGCAAAAGGGTTGCGTCCGGGCGTTCACGGGCCAGTCCCGGAGCGCTCTCGCGGCGTGACAGGGACCGCGTACTCTCTTGCGGGTGTCGGTCGATAGACCGGGTATGGACCCGACTGCGAGTGAGTCTTTCGAGGTCGTCCAGGACCGCGAACCGACGGGCGATGCACTGGTGTGTGGCTTCTCGTCGTTCGGGCTGGCCGGACTGACCGCTGTCGACTACCTCGTCGACCAGACGAGTCTGGAACAGTGTGGCCACGTCCGCGCCGACGCCGCGACGATCACCCCGTTCGAATCGGGACGGCCTCGCCACCCGATTCGTCTGTTCGACTCTCCCGACCTGAAAACGTCCGTCCTCGTCAGCGAACTGTGGCTCCCGCCAGCAGTCAGCCGTGCGTTCAGCGAGCGCCTGCTCGACTGGACCGGGGCCGTCGACATCGAGGAACTCCTCGTCATGCAGGGGGTTCCGGTCCCCCACGGGCCCGAGGACCACCGGACGTTTCACGTCGCGACCGACGACTACCGCGAGCACAGACTCGGCGAGGCCACCGACCCGCCGGGAATGGGTACGGGCTATCTCGACGGTGTTCCTTCGAGTCTCCTGGCCGACGGAATGGACTCGTCGCTCCGCGTCGGCGTCTTCGTCACACCCGTCCACGAACAGGCGCCGGACGTCGCAGCCGCGCTCAGACTCATCGAGACGCTCGTTTCGGTCTACGACCTCGACGTCGACACCGCCCCGCTTGAAGCCTTCGCGGCCGACATCCAGCAGTACTACGAGAACCTCGCCGCCAGACTCGACCAGGCCCCGGACGAACAGCTCCCGGACGACAGGATGTACATGTGACCCAAGCGGACACCGACAGGATCAGTACTCGCGGACCCCGGCGTCGGTGACGACGCTATCGAGCAGACGCGTCGGCGTGGCGTCGTAGGCGGGGTTCTCGACGGTGAAGCCGTCGGCCGGTTCGCGGATGACCTCGCTGACCGAGCGCTCCTCGTTCTCGAAGGCGAAGCCGCCGCCGACGATCTTCGACTCGGCGCCGACGACGACCACCGGGACACCCACGTCGGCGGCCGTCGCTGCGACCGGGTACGTGCCGACGCGGTTGTACAGCGTGTCGTCGACGATACAGTCCATTCCCACCAGCACCCGGTCACACTTCGGCAGGAAGATACCCGCCGCGCCGTCGACGATCAGGTGGACGTCGAAACTCTCGACGCTCGCGAGGGTTCGGGCCATCTTCCGCCCGAGGTGGCGAGGTCTGGCCTCCGCACAGTAGATCGTCAGGGAGATCCCCTGATCGGCGACGGTCTCCAGCGCTTCGACGACCGTCGAGGAGTAGTCGTAGGTGAAGACCGTGTCGCCGTCGGAGAGGAGTTCGGCCGCCCGCTCGCCGGCGCGAGCCTTCGCGGACTCGACGCGGTCGACGATCTCCGTGACGACCTCCTCGGTGCGGGCCTGTGCGTCGTCGACTGACTCGAAGTCACGCTCGGCGATCCGGTCGACGATCTCGCGCTGGGTCGTCTGGAGCGTGGCGTGTGACTTGTTGGCCCGACGGAGGGCGTCGCTGTTTCGCTCCAGTGCGCGGACGTACTCCTCGACGGTCGGGAACTCCCTGTCTGCGAGCGCGAGCAGCGCTCTCGCCGCCTTGATAGCGACCACCGAAGAACTGTGAGTCTGCATCTCGGCGATCTCTTCGACCGTCTCGTCTATCATACTCGAACTGTCTGCGTTCGCCGGCAAATGCTTTCCCCCTTCCCCCGCGAAACCGACCGTCGGCCGGCGGATACGACGGTCGGAAGCGGTCGTCGCCCGGCGGAACGACGGCCAGAACCGGGCGCCGCCAGATGGACGCGACGGTCGGAACTGGTCGCCGACCCCACGCTATCGTCGCTGATACTCTCGCCGACAGGGATTTATTCCACGCCTCGAAATCCCGCTGACATGAGACCGACCGAACGCGACGACCGGGGCGTCTCGGAGTTCGCCGGCGTCGCGATCCTCGTCTCGATGACGGTGCTCGTGACCGCATCGGTCGGCGTGTTCGTTCTCGTGGCAGAACCCGGCGCCGACAGAGCGCCACAGGCGAACTTTTCGTTCCAGTACATCGACCAGTCGTCTATCCTCCTCGTCACCCACGAGCGTGGCGACGAGTTCGACGCCCGCAACCTGACGGTCCGGTCACCCGACGCACAGGCCCGCTGGAGCGACCTCGCCGGGGCCGAACCGACAGAGACCATCGGCCCCGGCGCGACCGTCCAGCTGAGTCGAGGCAACGCCTACGGCGAGAACGTCAACCGGGGCGACCGCATCAGCGTCGTGTACGCCCCGCCCGCTGGCAACGTGACTGTTCTCGAAACCTGGGAGGGGTAGGTCCACGGCTGGTCGGTCCATACACCGCTCATCCCTTGATGTTACACACCGGGAACGTCCGGGCGACGCGGTCGCCGATACCGAGCGCGTCGGAGACCCGAACGACTTCGTCGACGTCCTTGTAGACGCCCGGCGCTTCCTCGGCGACGGTCGCGCCGCTCTGTGCCTTGACGTAGATGTGCTCCTGCTCGCGGAGGTCGTCCTGGACGTCGCCACCCCAGAACTCCTGTTTGGCCTGGGTCCGACTCATCAATCGACCCGCGCCGTGGGCCGTCGACCCGAACGTCTCCGACAGCGAGTGTTCGCCCCCGCGGAGCACGTAGCTACCCGCACCCATGCTCCCCGGGATGAGGATAGGCTGGCCGACGTCGCGGTAGGCGGGCGGGAGTTCCGGACGTCCGGCGGGGAACGCCCGCGTCGCACCCTTCCGGTGGACGTACAGTTCGCGTTCCTCGCGGTCGACGGCGTCACCGTCTCCCACCGCTCGTCCCTCGGTGTCGACCCCGACTTCGTGGACCTCCTTCTTGCCGATGTTGTGGGCCACGTCGTAGAGGAGTTCCATCTCGTCGGTGCCAAGGCCGAACAGGTTCTCGAGGACCTGCCGGGTCTGGTGCATGACGAGCTGTCGATTGACCCACGCGAAGTTGATCGCCGCACACATCGCCCCGTAGTAGTCCTCGGCCAGTTGCGACCCGGCCGGCGCCGCCGCGAGTTCCCTGTCGGGCAACTGGTTCAACAGTCCCTCGTGGGCCTGCTCGATCTTCCGGAGGTAGTCGGTACAGACCTGGTGGCCAAGGCCCCGCGACCCGCAGTGGATCAGGACGACGATCTGGTCTTCCGAGAGGCCGAACTCCGCGGCCACGTCTTCGCGATAGAGGTCGGTCACGCGCTGGATTTCGAGAAAGTGGTTCCCGCTCCCGAGCGAGCCGATCTGATTTTTGCCCCGGTCTTTGGCCTTCTGCGAGACGTTCGACGGGTCGGCGTCCGGCCGCCGCCCCTCGTCCTCGCAGTGGTCGAGATCGCTCTGGACCGCGAACCCCTCCTCCAGTGCCCAGTCGACGCCCCGGTCCAGGATCGCCTCGATGTCGTCTTTCGTCCCCTCGTAGACGCCGCCCCCGCCCAGTCCCGACGGCACGTTCGCGAACAGGGCGTCGACGAGTTCCGCCTCGCGCCCCTTCACGTCGTCGTAGACGAGATTTGTTTTCATCATCCTCACGCCGCAATTGGAGACGACGAACCCGTTTGCGAGAAAAGTGTGCGCGTCGTGTGATACCCCGATATCGAAGACTGATTTCTCCCCGACTTCGCGGATAGAGACGACCTCGGTCGGGATCGTTCCGTCGACGTTGGTGGTCCTTTCTTCGCAGAATTCCTCGTAATCGGGGAAATCCGACCGTGGACGCGGTCGACCGGAGCGGCCGCTCCAGATACTCCGCTCGATGAACCGGTCGTTGATGTCGAACCGCGAGCGGATTTCGGAAGTAGCAGTCCCGCCATCGGCGAGAGCCTTGGCCTCCTCGGCTATCCGCTCGCGACGGCTGATCTCGCGCTCTTTCGTCCGGAGATACTGGACAGATTTCATCGCCTTCCGCTGTTTCTCGCCGTGGTATCGGTAGCCCACCCGGGTGAAAAACCGTATCAGGTTCTGTGAGTCGTTTTTCACACCGAGCCGGAGCCGGACGGTCTCGTGTTCGCGGTTCGAGTCGGTTTCGAACGCTTCGATGCTGTTGGTCTCGATCCCGAGGCCGTCGAAAAACTCACTCATGTCCTCGAAGAACGCTCGACCGGCTGCAGCGGTTTTTTTCGTCCGCGTCTGGGAGACCGTCGGACAGTAGAGGTTCTTGTCGTGTTGTGCAGCAGGCGCGTTCATCTCGGCCCCGAAATAGGCCGAGTAGAAGAGCGCCTTCTGCCAGTCGGTGAGTCGGTCGAAGTAGTCCGGAGTCGTGAATCCGGATTCGACCTTCGGCCCCTCCGGAACACCGAGTTCGACGAACAGCCGACGGAGTGACCTTGCCGTCGTCTTGAAACTGTACTCCGTGGTTTCGAACGTCTGCCCGTCTATCTCGTGATCCCGGTCACGCTCGTAGATCTTCGATGGTTTGAACCCGAGAGCTCGGACGTCCTCCCGTATCCGGTCCAGGTCCTCCGGCTCGCCGTAGAACCAGGTCTGTCCGTTTCCGGCGAACGCTCCGTCCCCGAAGAGATACCCGATGATCTTGAGAAGATGATTGAATTTCTCATCTGTCGACTGTAGCGGGAGCAGCCCACGTTTTTGGAGAGCGCTGATTGCCTGTGGATTCTGGTCAGTGAAGTTCTCGGCCGTCAGGACAGTAAACTCCTCCGGGTCCTCGTGTTCGACCCCTTCGAACGGTCTGACGTCGACGGTGTCACCAGGTTCGAGGTCGCTCACCTCGACCATCCCATCTGGTGTCTGGAACGGGTGGTCCCCAGTCGCCTCGATGGTCCGTCCAGTCGCTGTCTCGACCTCGTATACTGTCTTCGTTCCGGACTCGGTGAACAGACGGACCTCGGACTCGACGAGGTCGTCCCCTGTCGCTACGACAGCCTTCTCGTCTTCGAATCTGTCTCGCAGCCTCTCGATCGGCATCTTTCGACCGTGTGAGAGGCAAACGTCGGTGTTACCCGGCAAGCAATTGATGTCGTAGCCTATCGCTCCGGGCGAAATACAGCCGTTCTGGGTATCGATCCCAGCGACGCCGCCGACGGGGAAGCCGTACCCCTGATGGCCGTCGGGCATACAGACGGCGTAGTTCTGGATGCCGGGGAGGTGTGTCGAGTTCTTCAGTTGTTCGAGCGTCTTGTCGTCGCTTATCTCGTCCAGCAGCGACTCGCTGGCGAGGACCCGCGCCGGGACGCGCATGTCGCCCTCCTGGGGGATCTCCCAGACGAATTCACGAACCCGTTCGAGGGTGACGTTGCCTGCGTCGTATGTAGTCATACCCGACAGTCCTCGCCCAGCGCCGGAATAGGTTTCGCTGTGTCGTGGTCCAGGGAATTCGGAAGCCGACGGACGGCGGTCAATCGCCGGCCGAGTCTGCGGACATCGCGCTCCGGTCGGCGCGCGGACTCCGCCTCGCGAGCCAGGCGTCGAGAGCGTAGGGACCGCTCCCGAGCGTGAACACGGCAGAGAGCATCCCGAAGAGCGTGACGTGGGCCAGCACGGGGTCGTCGGGGAGTCCGAAGAGCGTCCCGACGAGCGTCAGGAAGGCGACGGCCGCGGCGCCGCGCGTGTACAGTCCAGCGACGAGGAGGAACCCGACCCCGATCTCCGTCAGTCCGGCGCCGACGACCCAGAGGCCAGCGTCGACGGGCAGGACTGCGGTGAGGTCGTACTTCCCGACGACCTGGAGCGCGCGAGCGGGGTTGGCGAGTTTCTCGACGAGGCCGAGATACGCGAACGCGACCCCGAGTCCGACGCGGAGGACGGTCGGCGCGTATCGCTCGAACCGTTCGAGAGCACCGCCGAAGCGTCTGGCGACGCGGTGGACGGGGTCGATCCGGCCGTAGTAGGTGCCTTCGCGCTCTGCGACCCGCCAGAGCATGTGGTCGGCGCTGGGCCGCCCGCCCCCGAGGAGGCCGACCGCGAGAAAGCCCGGAACGTACTCGACGGCGAGTATCAGCGCAGGTTCGAGCGCCAGCGCGAGGAGGTACGCGCCGAGTCCGACGGCGGCGACGACCCGCGTCGCCAGTCCGAAGAGGACGAGAAAGCCGATCCCGACCTGCAGGAGTCGCGCGTCGGCCGGGACGGTGGGGCTGAAGAGGTAGCCGGCGAAGCCAGCACCGACGAGCGGCAACCCGATGCTCAGGCGGAGCATCCAGGGGACGTATTCGTCGTACTCGGAGAGGGCGTCCCGCAGCGCGGCGACGTCGGGGACCGCCGGGCGCGCCCGCAGGTCGACTGCGACGAGCGCCAGCACCGCCAGCCCGCCACCGGCGACGAGCGCGGCGTTGAGCGGGACGGAGAACACGTCGACGAGGAAGGTGAGGGCGTCTCCCGCGGCCGCGGGTGGGTCCGTGACGTAGTCGACGTGCGCGCGAACGCGACCGGCGACGAGCGCGACTCCCGCGAGCGCCACGCAGAGGGTAGCAACCGACGACCGGGGACGACTGGTCATAACCGAACTCGGCTCTCCCCGGACAAAATCCCCTCGACACGCGCCGGTACACGGTCAGCCCGCGTAGTTGAGAGCGTCGATAGCAGTGTCCCTACGTGTCACGTCCGGGTCACACGTCGAAGACGACGTAGGCGTGCCACCCGTCGTCGGTCTCGGAGATGTCCATCTCGGAGTACGTGACGGCTTTCAGGTCGCGAGCGGTCACGCGGTTTAGCGGGACACCCCGTGCCGTGGCGTCGACGTGCCACCCGGCGTCGTCCGGGTCGGACTCGTCCTGTACTGACCCGGCGGGCGCGGTGACCGTCGCCTCGTTGTCGACGGGGAGGACGCCACGAACGTCACGCTCGTAGATGAGTTCGTCCAGATAGTCGAAGAGCAACTGCTCGCGGCCCTCCGCGGTGACGGCGAGCGAGAACCGGTCGCCGTCAGCCGGTATCTCCGCACACATTGCGGCGGCCATACCGTCGGCGACGGCCCCGAAGACGGCGTCCAGCGTCTCGCCCGTCGCCTCGACGGCGACGTCGGCAGTGTGGTCACGTAGCTCGTAGGACACGGGACTCACTCCTCCGAGTCGCCCCTGGACTCGTCGGTCGAACCGGGTTCCGTCGTCCCATCGTCGGTCGAGTCCCCTCGTTCGGTCTCCTCTATCATGTAGTGGGTGGACGAGTCGTCGGTGTCGCCGTCGATATCGTCGGGGTCGCGTTCGGGGTGGACCGACGCGAAGTCCCGACGAGCCTGCGTCGCGAAGTCGTCGACGTTGTCGGCCGCTTGTTTGCGGATGTGCTGGAGGTCGACGAGTTCGTCCACGTCGTCGTCCGCGGACTCGCCGGTCGCGACGCCGCTGGTGACGATCGAGCGGATCCCCTGTTCGACGGTAAGATCGACATCGTAGACGCGCTCGGCAGAGACGTGCATGACGTAGCCCCCCATCACCGGGTTGGGCGCCATCGGAAGAAAGAGCGTGCTCATTTCCTCGTTGTCGGTCGCTCGCTCGATCTCTTCGGGGGAGTCTGCGGTCACGAACGCCAGGGTGTAGGAACCCTCGACCGGGAACTCGACGAGTTTCACCTCCTCGAAACTCTGCGTGTCGTTCGAGAGCAGTATCTCGGTCATCTCGTTGAAACTCGTGTAGACCGAGCCCACCCCCGGGATGCGTGCCATCGCCGTGTCGAAGACGCGTTCCAGTTCGTCACCCTGGCGAAACTCCGCGACGGTCCCGACCACGAACACCAGGACGAGAAAGGTCCCGAGCGCGATCAGTTCCAGCACGACCGGGTCGACCTCCGATCCCGTTCCGAGGAACTCGTTGATCCCCGTCGCGAGCGGGCTGACGGCGCCGAGCAGGAAGTTCACGACGAACTGCAGGATGATCAGCGTGACGATGATCGGGATGGTGAGTGCGAAGCCGCTGATGAGGATGCTCCGCAACCGCTGTCGAAACGAGGCAGGCGAGCGGTCGCCGCCTCCCGGGGGGATCGTCGACGAGAGCAAAGTCATATTTCACACTGCGCGGGAGTCGGTGAAAGGCTTACGACAAGTTCAGTGTTGCTCGAACACGGCCTCACTTCGTTCGGCCGGACGCCAGTCGACTCGCTTCTGTGCGTGCGCGAAATTGGTACATCGAATTCCGTGAAATGATGCTCAAACCCACCAACGGACGAACGAACTCTTCCAAGAACACACGGATATCGACAGCGTCTCGATGGGATACAACCCACGCCAATATCGAGAAGTCATGCAGGCATGTCGGCGTCTCCATGACGAACTCGAACATCGAACAGACGAAGCTTCCATGATCGATGTCCAGACGCTGATCTACATCAATCACGACGCATAACGGCCTGAGGTAAATCAGTGGCTGTGCACCATTGGTCTGTAGCTAAGACTCACACCTCGGTTGCGTAGCAGTAGCGAGCGTCTCTTGCAGTATCGGTCGTTGCTTGTGGATCTTCTGGGCGTCTTCGATCAGCCGCTCCAATAGCGGTGGTGGCGAGTAGTCGAGGAATTCATCGAGTTCATGCAGAATGAGCTGGGCGTGCGACCGAAAGGCCGCTGCCCAGCGTTCTGGCGGAAACACGATCTCATCGGCAGCCTGTTCGGTGATCAGATCCAGCAGATCACGACTTACCAGCAGTGACAGCAACGCTGCGTACAACAGAATTTTCACGACATCCGGGTCGCTCGTGTCGAACTCGTCCAGCTCGTACTGCGTCTTCAACTCACGAAACAGCGTTTCTACTTCCCATCGACACCGATACAGCGTTGCTAGATCTGCCGGGAGAAACTCCTCTCGCGGTAGGTTCGTGATGTACAGATGGTAGTCGTCGGCGTCCTCGTCGCGGACGCCGACGACGCGGAACCGCTTCGTATCCAGTGAGCGTGCCCCTTCGGACTGACCTCGCTTGAGATCCGCTTCGACCTCCACGTCGATCCGTTCGATCGTATGGTCGGGGGCATTGTGGAGCAGGTGGAGCGTCGGTCCAGCCTGCTCCTCGTGGGGGCCTGGAACTGCTCAGAGCGGAACTCGTGCAATCGCAACACGGTTCCATCAGTGATAATCATGTTTCTTAATCGTCAATTCCAGTGTCTACAGGGGTGGGAACCGCGACTTTGTCGAGACCACGCTTGACGAGGTCGCGGAGATACTCTCCGAGTGTTGGCGTCATTCAGTGGGAGAGGCCGCTCGGTGAGATCGGTTCGTCGGCTGTGCGTTGTAGCAGCGTCTGACCCCAGCGAGTGGTTGGCTTTCGCCTGCGGGAAGCCGGGTACGAACGCCCAGACGAGGAAGGGAATTGGGGGTTTGCTCTCTCGCTTGACCATGCCGAGTTCCTTGGCGTGCTCTTCGAGATATTCCGTGGGAATCAGCGTAGTAAGGGGACGCATGTTTCTCGATGAGGAGCGGGAGTTGAGCACAGCCGTCGCCTCCTCATTCCTCTCGCGAAGAACTCTCGATAAGCCGGCGTTGTCGCGTGGTTTGTCTCGTAGCAAAGACGAATGGCGGCGTCTTTTATCGATGATACTGCTCCAGCGGCCAGCCAGCGTTACACTGCCGGGGGAGAAATAGCCAACCGAACACGTTCATTCGGAGGGCGCTGCGAGAGGAGTCGAGCGGTTTTTATACTGCTGGTATTCGGTCCGAACCCACTGAATTGCTTCAGGGGAATCATTGATGATGATCCCTTTGATATTTCCGCTTTCGTATGTTGTTATTCCACCTACAGTTCTCGATTCTAATTCCATCAGCCAGAGCGCATACGGAAGTTGCCTTTCGACAACAAAGAGAGACATCGAGTCGAAAGCGGCTAACTTCTCGAACTGCGTTGAGTACCTGTTTTGTATTTCTTCTACGACATCTGCTTGGAAGATGATCTCAGAGTCGAATTCGTCATCCTGTAACTTCTGAAGATGACTGTCGAAGTACGCTTTGAACACGGCGGGAGCAGTTCCGTAAAAATTCGTGCAGTCTCTGAAGATCTCTTGACTCGGTTGCCGCGCTGGGTCTGGCGGGGAGTATACGTCAGCCCCCCTGAGAAACTTTGGAGCGACGGTCGCATCCGCAGGTAACGGATTGAGAGCAGTCCATGCTTCGTCTAGTGCATCGATTGTGTCGCGATAGTTACTGTGTGTTTCTGCCGCGATAACGCCCGTTTGCGTCGCCTCGTATCGTCTGCTAGTCGTCTCTACCAACTGTACACACCTTGTATCCAGAAGTTCGTTTATTGCTCTATCAACCGTCGCTCGGGAACAATCGAGGTTATCAACCAGTTCTGGCTTCGTTCGAGGCTGCTCAATTAATAAGGAGAGGACTGCATATCGTTTCGAGAGGACATCTCTAATTGACGACTTACTCGTCATAAAAGAAGTGTTCGAATCCGCGAGCATAAAATCTATTTTATTAGTCAGATATATATTGTTATAGTGTTACTTGTTCTCTCGTAGATTGCTAAATGGTGGCGAAGAATCAGTATATGTAGATATATACACAAACCCGTCTGCAATACGGTCGATCAAGAGGTGATGATTTTCTCAGACAGTGCAACTACGAGAGTGCGTATTCCTCGGATGAGGACACGGTCAATTGTGGTTCCGAAACCACTCTCAAACATCGACCAGTTCTGAGAAATGCCAGCATGTCAGACTCGCTACTGAAGCAAGGGGAGTATCATGGCTAAACGACAATTGACATCATGGAGTGGTTCAACAATAATAGTTGTACTGGTATTTTCACTGATTATAACAGCCGCTGGAACCGCCGGTGGTGCGCTCTCAACGTCCGGTGAGAGCACAGGCGCGACCGCGTCGGTCGCATCGGCCGGTTCAGCGGCAACGACTTTAGTCGTTGACGGGGATGACGACGGTGACGACGAGTACGCCACGATTCAAGCTGCAATCAATAGTGCAACTGACGGCGATACCATCGAAGTGACTTCGGGAACGTACAGTGAGGAACTGAAAATCGATAGGAACATCACAGTAGTTGCGTCAAACGGGGCGACGCTTGAGGCTCCGAACGTCGAAGGGCCCACGATCGGTGTCTTGATCGCCGAGGACGCCGCCCCGACTATTGCTGGCCTGACAATCATCGATTTTGGAGGTGCAGTGGTCGCTGACAGCTCTGAACGGGCGTGGGAACTCCGGGACATCGTGATCCGGAACGCGTCGATAACCGCCGTGGACGCCGAGCGAACCGAGGGAGCGTGGACCATTGAGAATGCAACTATCTACCATAGCTCCGGCGGTATCGATGCCGACAAATCCCACGGTAATTGGACCGTCGAGGACACTACGATCGGTAATAGGTCCGGCGGGATCGCCGCAAGCACGACCAGTGGAGCGTGGCTCATCGAAGACACGACTGTCCGCAATGGGGGTATCGGTGCTGAACGGTCGAACGGGACGTGGACCGTCCGTGACGTGGTCGTTTCCAACAGTTCGACAGGCATCGATGCGAGTTCGTCCAGCGGAGGATGGACGATATCCAGAGCGACGGTCCAAAATCACTCCGAGGACGGGGTGGAGACACTCCGGTCGACCGGCGCGTGGACGATTCGCAACAGTACGATTCGTCACAACGCCTGGTACGGTATCGACGCCGAGCAGACGACCGGCCCGTGGTCAGTCCTGAACACGACAGTGACTGGAACGACGAAATTCAACGTCCCGGATGTGCCTACGCAAGTCGGGGGGACCGGGATTTACTCGGTCAATACAAGTGGAGCATGGGTAGTCCACCAGTCCAGTATCACGGACAACGTGGCCAATGGTATCAACGCCAGACAGAGTGAGCCGGAAGGCAACGCGACTCACAACTGGTGGGGTAACGAGTCAGGCCCGGACGAAGATGATTGTATCGGGAGCGTCGATTGTTCTGTCTACTATACCTCGCCGGCAGGCGGAACGGCGTCCGACTCACCCCAGCACCCCTCCGGTGTTACAGATCGCGTCTTCACGGCCGTCGCAGGGAGTGACGCCCAACTGTCCCGGGAAGACGTGCTGTTGATGGTCCAGTCCTATATCAGTGAAGAGGCACTCAACGGTGTTGACTTTTCGCGACAACAAGTCATCAAACTCGTGATGCACTACATCGGCCAGTAGTCTCATCACCACCTATTCAGATACATCCTGTGCAGAATCGTTCCCGGCACTGTGCTTGATTGTCCGCGTTGTGACCGTTCTCCTGGGCGAGGACATGTGGGTATCTCTACGCCGGGGGGTCATCGGGATTAGCAGAGATACTCATAGATCCATAAACAAGCCGTCACAGAAAGGTTCATACACCCCGACGCCGCCTTGCAGTCGGAATCGGTGAAATGGCGTTCGCTCCTGGAAACACGTTGTCGATTTTCACAGCGCAGCGTCGAGAGCGTATTTGAGTGCTTGGTCACCTGATTTTCTGTAGATTTCACGGCGGAGTTGGAGGGCTCTGAGATACGGTGTTAGTTTGTCTTTCGAGACGCCCCGGTGCGGCGAGAGCCACCGTCGCGTTGCTCGTCGACTGAGCCCAGTCTCGCGTTGCTCGACTGGACGCCGAAACACTCGCGATGCTCGTCTTTCGAGCACGGCCTCGCTCCGCTCGGCCGGACGCCGATGGAATTATAGTCACAGATCCGCTATGGGCGGCGTAGTGAGCGTCAAGGTCGAACGACGAGTCGTCGACCCCGGTGACAGAGACCACGTCGAGGACGCGTGGCAACTCAAAGAGCGTATTCGACGCGACCACGGCGTCCTCAGGCAGCGCCGGGGCTTTTTCGAGAGTGCCTACAAGCGGTCGACAGTGTACCTCTTCCTCGACCGCGCCAACCGCGGCGCGCTGGTCGGCTTCGCCGCTGTTCGCCGGGACGGCTACATCCTCTTTCTCGCCGTCGATCCCGACTACCAGGGCGAAGGCTACGGCGAAGCCCTCGTCGCGCGCGTCGCCGACGACTTCGGCTCGGTCACCTGCCACGCCCGGACCACGAACGAGGAAGCGCTCCACTTCTACCAGCACATCGGCTTCACCGTCGACCGACGCATCGACGGCTACTACGAGGACGGCGGCGACGCCTACTACCTCCGACTCGGCGAAGACGACGGCCTCACCGACCGACTGAGTCGCCTCCTCGGCGGGTGAGGACAGTCACTCCGTTCGGTGTTCGGCCAGCGCCTCCTCGATGGTCAACTCGCCGGCCGCCACGCGCCTCGCGAGCGTCTCGTCGATCGCGCGGTTCGTCTCGCTTTCCTCTCGCGAACGGTCCTTGATGCGCTGGAGTTCCCCCGTGGTCGGCTCGATGGTCCGTGATTCGACGCGTTCGCCCGTCAGTCGGGCGATATTGACCGCCGCGAGCACGTCACCCATCCCGCGAGCGCCGGTGCCGAGATACGGCGTCGTCCCCGTCTCGTCGACGAGTTCGACCGGGATATCTTCGAGGTCGTCGATGACCTTCGCACCCTGGATGCGCGCGCCGTCGCCGATCCGCACGAGCGGATCGACGGCGTCTTCGACCTCCTGCTCGACGACCTCGGCGGCCTCGGAACGTGGTACGTTGAACGCGGCGACGACCGTCTCGCCCGAGAGAACAGCGATGCCCGGGCGTTCGCCGGGGTCGACGCCGACGACGGTCCGGCCGCTCCCGCCCCGGAGGGTGGCGAGCACCTCGTCGACCGCTCTCCGGGGGTCGTCTGGGTCCGCGTGGACGACCGGCGTCTCCTCGGGGACTGCAGGGCGTTCCCCGTCGGCGGTCACCACCACGGTCGTCTCCGCCGGGAACTCGTCGCCGACTTCGATCGTGGTGAAGGTCACGCCGCGGTCGCGCAGCTCGTTGACCACGCCGTGGTACACCTCGAAGTCGTCCGTGGCGACGACGATCACACC
>ENA-ORCS01000253-ORCS01000253.1-marine-metagenome-genome-assembly--contig:-NODE-253-length-48698-cov-4.691121_pt1 | contig 48698 bp, 49 predicted proteins | sample MGYA00237781_ERZ508513 | MGnify/ENA primary metagenome ERZ508513 (study PRJEB26184, sample SAMN06268793) | marine metagenome | isolation source: Eden Landing Ponds, San Francisco, CA, USA | place...
GCTCGTCGCCTTGGAGGCTAACGCCTGTGGCACGCCGGTCGTGGGCGCCGACGACGGCGCCCTCGCAGACACCGTCGTGGACGGCGAAACCGGGTATCACTTCGCGACTGGCGACGTGGCGGCGCTCCGCGGTGCGGTTCGACGGACCCTCGCCGAGCGCGACCGCTTGGGAGAGACGTGTCTCGCGGTGCGGGAACGACACGGGGTCGACCGAGCGGTCGACCGCCTCGAAGACGTCTACGACCGCCTACGCTGAAAACGGGCCGCCGTCAGTCGTCTTCGAGCGCCTGTGCGATCCGCTGAAGCTGTCGGGTGGCGTCGCGCACCTCGTCTCTGAGCTGTCGGACCTCGCGCACGAGTTCCTCGTTCCCGACTGACTCCTCCTCGCGGCCGCCACCGCCGCCCATGCCGGGCGGACCGCCGCCACCGCCCATCCCCGGCGGGCCGCCGCCCATCCCCGGCGGGCCGCCACCGCCGCCCATCATGCCGCTCATCATCTGTGCGAAGGGGTTGCCACCCTCGCCCCCGCCGCCCATCATCTCCTCGGGGTCGGGTCGCTCGCCTTCCTCGCGTTCCTCGGCGCGGCGCTCGCGAATCTCTTCGACGCGCTCGCGGAAGGATTTCTCCTCGCCGTCCGCGTCGGCCTCGCCGGCTTCGCCGTCCGCTGTCTCGGACTCGTCGGTGTCGTCTGCCATGCGAGCGGATTCACGAGCCATGCCGAAAAGGGTTGCCGTCTTCACGGCGGTGCTGCCGCGACCGGTCGCCGACCCGACGGGCCGTCGCGGCGACAGCGCACGACTGCCTTCACCCTCCGGAGCCGTCGTCACGTTCCCTGACGGTCACGACCGGCACGTCGACGCTCCGGAGGACACGCTCGGTGACGCTTCCGAGGAGGCCGCGTCGTAGCCCGGTGCGACCGTGGGTCCCCATCACCACGAGGTCGATGTCGTTGTCGCCGACGTAGGCGCCGATGGCCGCGTGTGGTACGCCGACCCGCACCGCCTCGACGACCGGCACGTCCGCGGCCGCCGCCAGCGTACGGATCGCTTCGAGCGGCTGTTCGTCCGACCGTTCCAGCAGGTCACACACCGCTTCGCGGCCCATCCCGGTGCTGATCGGACTCATCCGCACGTCGGCGACGTAGAGCGCGTGTATCGTCGCGCCCTCGGCCCGTGCGATCCCGACCGCGTGGTCGGCCGCCGCCGCCGCGGCGTCGCTTCCGTCCGTGGGGACGAGTACCCGTTCGTACACGGGGTCCTCTCCGACCGCGGTGGGCTTGAGTGTATCCCTCGTCCCCGGCGGAGCGTCCCGCCGTCGTAACGTATAGGAGGGCGTCGACCGGTGGTTGAGGCGATGCCCTCCACTCACTCTTCCGACGCCCCGCCGGCCGTCGAGGCGATCGACCTGCGGAAGCGATACGGCGACGAACTCGCCGTCGACGGCGTGTCGCTGTCTCTCCCCTCGGGCACCGTCTACGGCTTTCTCGGCCCGAACGGAGCCGGGAAGACGACGACCATGCGACTGTTGACCGGGCTCACGAGACCCACCGACGGCGAGGCCCGCGTCTGTGGGACGCCCGTCGCTGACCGCCGCGGACTGGTCTCACAGGTCGGCTATCTCCCCGAGACGCCGCCGCTCTACGAGGAGTTCAGCGCACGCGAGCAACTCGACTACGTCGCCGACCTTCGGGACATCCCGCCGGAGACGGCCGACGAGCGGATCGACGCCTATCTCGACCGCTTCGAGTTACGCGAGGACGCCGCGAAACGTATCGGCTCGTACTCCAAGGGGATGAAACGCAAGACGGCGTTCGTCCAAAGTGTCCTCCACGACCCCGATGTCCTCTTTCTCGACGAGCCGACGAGTGGTCTCGATCCCCGGGCCGCGCGGCGCATCCGCGAGTCGATCACCGACTTCGCCGCCGACGGCACGACCGTCTTCCTCTCGACGCATATCCTCCCCGTGGTCGAGGCGGTTGCCGACACGGTCGGGGTCCTCTTCGAGGGCCGCCTCGTCGCCGAAGGGCCGCCGGCGGATCTGACGGACCGCGCGGCCGCCGGCGCCGACTCGGGGACGCTCGAGGACGCCTTCCTCGCCGTCACCGGCGGCGACGACCCGGTCGAGGGCGGCGAATGAGCCGCCGCCGTGACCTCCACCACGGGTGTCGCATCGGTCGGGCGGAGTTCGTCCGCAGCGTGCGTGGCTACACCCGCGACGCCCGACGGATCCTCGGCCTCGCCGTCGCGGTCCTGTTTTTCGGTGGCCAACTCCTCGTCACCCTTCCGGCCGCCTACGCGGCCGGGCAGAGCGTACGGACCGCGACCGCGGTGCCGTATCTCGACCCCGTGGCGGTGATTCTCCCCGTCGGACTGCTGGCGCTGGCGACGCTTCGCACGATGGAGCGCCTCGGTGGCGTCGACGCCGAGGAACTCCTGCTGACGACCGTCCACCCACGGGCGGTGGTGATCGGCCTCGTCCTCGCCGAACTCGGCCGCTTGGCCCTCTGGCTTGGCCTCCCCATCGCGGCGTTGGTCGTAGCGTTCGCCGCCGGCTTGGGGGCGCCGACACTCCCGTTGACCGCCGGCGTCCTCGTGCTCCCCCTGCTCGCCTGTACCGCCGTCTGCGGGTACGCGCTGGGGATCACGGGGCTGCGTGTCCTCCGGCGTCTGCCGACCTTCCGCCGCCTGCTGAAAGGCGGCGCAGTCGTCGGGTTCCTCGGGCTGTTCGTCCTCTCGCAGGTGGCCGCCCACGCGTTCGTCGAGCGCGACGTCTCGGTCGCCGCCCTCCTCGAAGTCGTCTCCGTCCCCGCTCTGACGGAATACCTCTCGCTCGCGTTCGTCGGCACACCCTTAGACGGCGGGGTGTCGCCGGCGGCTGTCGCCGTCCTCGCGGGGTTGCTCGCGGTGACCCCGATCGGTCTGGCGGCGGCCGAGCGAAGCGCCGACGCGCTCTGGTTCGGGGACGACGACCGTTCTCAGCCCTCGGGGTCGACGGCGGCCGCCGGGAGCGGTGAGGGGTTCGCCCCGCCCCGCCCGTTCGCGTGGCGGCGAAGTGGACGGATCGCTTGGGGCCATCTCCTGCGGGCGATTCGGCACCCACAGGAGCTCTCGCATCTGCTCATGCTCGTCTTCCTCGCCGGGCCGGTGCTGGGTTCGCTTGCCAGCGGCAACGACGGCGGCGCCCTCGCGTCGATTCTCGCGGGGACGGGCACGGCCGTCGGCGTCTACCTCGCGGGCGCGACGTTCGGTCTAAACCCCCTCGGCGACGACCGCCCGCATCTCCCGCTACTGTTACTCGTCGAGACGCCGACTCGGACGCTCCTCCGGGGGCGGGTCGCGGCGGGACTCGCGCTCGGCTTGCCCGTCGCCGTCCTCGTTCCCGTCGCCACCGTCGCCGCCGGGACGCCACTGCCCGCCGCCCTCGGATACGCGGCCCTCGGCCTATGCCTCGCGCCCGCCGCCGCGGGGCTCGCGCTCGGACTCGGCTGTGCGTATCCGATCTACGAACCCCGTGAACTGTGGGGCACCGAGACGGTCGCCCCGTCGACGCTCGTACTACTCGGCTACTCCTTCGTCGTCCTCGGCGGGACGTCGATCTGGCTGGTGCTGGTCCCGGTCGGCCTCGGGGGGCCACTCTCGCCGCTTCTCTTGGCCGGGGCCGGCACACTCGCGCTCCTGACGGCCCTTCCGTCGGCCCTCTCGTACCGGTACGCGCTGAATCGGTACCGCGGATATACGCGCTGACGGTGTGAGACCGGGGTCTGTGGGACATCGTCCCAAAGTGTCAATAGTATGGGCCACCGACAGTTGGACGGGTCAATGGAGGAGACGATACGGGTTCTGCTCGTCGACGACTCGGCGGACCTCGCGTCGGTCGCCGCGCGATTGCTGGCGCGCGAACGCGACCGGTTCGACGTGTCGACCGAAACGGAGCCGTCTGCGGTCGTCGACCGGGTCAAGTCGGGGGCTGTCGACTGTCTCGTCTGTGATTACGGGATGCCGGGGATGGACGGACTCGACGTCCTCCGGGCGGTTCGAGAGCGGTGGCCGGATCTCCCGTTCATTCTCTTCACCGGGAAAGGAAGCGAGGAGATCGCGAGCGCCGCTATCTCCGCGGGGGCGACCGACTACGTGCAGAAGGGGACGGCCACGGACAGCTACGCCCTGCTCGCCAACCGGATCGAACAGGCGGTGATGAAACGCCGCAGCAGTCGACGGGCCGCTCGGCTCGAAGCGCTCCGCGATGTCGCACGCGACGTCAACGGGCGGTTGATCCGGGCCGACGACGAGGCGGCCGCCGAGCGGGCGGCCTGCGAGCGTCTCGTCGCCACCGATCCCTACACGGTCGCGTGGATCGGCGCCGTCGACGACGACGGATCGACGGTAGTCCGGACGGTAGTCGGCGAGTCGGTCGACGCTGTCGATCACGACCGTGAGCCGGTTCGCCGGGCGATAGCGACCCGGGAGCCGGCGGTGGGAACCGATCCCGGTCACGCCGGTCCGGAGACGGTCGCCGCCGTTCCCCTCGACGCCGACGAAGATCGGTACGGTCTCCTCGTGGCCGGCGCGGCGGAACCGGACGCTATCGACGGGTTCGAACTCGACTTCCTCGCGGAACTCGGCGAAGACGTGGCGAGCGCGCTCAAACGCCTGCGTATCCGCGCGGAGCTATCGGAGTCGGAGGCCAAATACCGGCGGCTGATCGAACAGAATCTCGTCGGCGTCTATCTCATCCAAGACGGCGAGTTCGAGTACGTCAATCCGCGCCTCGCCGAGACGTTCGGCTACTCTCAGGAGGCGCTCCTGACGGAGTTGACCCCGTACGACGTGGTGATCGAGGAAGATCACGACACACTCCGGCGAAATCTCGAAGACCGGAAGGCCGGCGACGTCGACGACCTCCGGTACACACTTCGGGGGACACGGAAGGACGGCACCGAGATCGAATTCGAGGTTCACGGCGGACGCATCGACTACCGGGGAGAGCCGGCGATCATGGGAACACTCCTCGACGTGACCGAACGGCGCCGCCAGCAACGCGAACTCGAACGGTCACGGGCCGAGTATCGCGCCCTGTTCGAGGAGTTCCCCGACGCCGTCTTCGTCCGCACGCCCGGAGAGTCCTTCCAGAATGTGAGCGACACCGCCGTCGACCGACTGGGCTACGACCGCGAGGAACTCCTGTCGATGAAGCCACCCGACATCGACCCGAACGTGGACCCATCGGACGAGGCCGACCGCCTCGACGTCCTCTCGACAGACGGGACGATCCGCTTCGACACTGTCCACGAGACGCGGTCGGGTGAGCGACTCCCCGTCGAGGTGAACTCCACGCTGATCCCCTACCAGGGCGAGGAGGCGATCCTGTCGACGGCCCGAGACATCAGCGACCGAGTGGCACGGGAGGCGGAACTGCGCCGGCAACACGACCGTATGGAGGAGATCGCGAGCGTCGTCTCTCACGACCTCCGGAACCCACTCAACGTCGCTGCCGGCCGGATCGAGACCGCACGCATGGCGTGTGACTCCGCTCACGACGACCTTGAGGGCGCGTCGAACGCACTCGACCGCATGAACCAACTGATCGACGACCTGTTGACGCTCACCGACCGGCGTGAGGTCGAGCCATCGCCCGTGTCGCTCCGGACGGTCGTCGACCGATCTTGGGCGAACGTCGCGACCGACGACGCCACCCTGCGCCACGAGGTCGACGAAACGATCCGGGCCGACGGGAGCCGTCTGGAACAGGTGTTCGAGAATCTGTTTCGAAATAGCGTCGAGCACGGCCCCACGGGCAGCCGGGCAGAGTCCGGTGGGACCTCGGAAGCCTCGATTCCCCGGGACGACGGCGAAGCCGGCAGTAGCGCGGAACACGGCCTGACGAGCAGCCGGTCGGCTTCCGCCGACGCGACCGACCCCTCGGACCTGACGATCACGGTCGGCAGGCTCCCCGACGGATTTTACGTCGCCGACAACGGGCGCGGCATTCCCGCGGACGAGCGCGAACGGGTCTTCGAGTCCGGCTACAGCACGGAACAGGGCGGGACAGGGCTCGGACTCGCGATCGTCCGGGACGTGATCGAAGCCCACGGCTGGGAGATCAGCGTCACGTCCAGCCCGAAAGGCGGGGCACGCTTCGAGATTACCGGCGTCGAGCGCGTCGCGTAGCGGAGAGTGCCGCGGTCGTCAGGCCGCCTCGAACTCCTCGCCGTAGTCACCGCCGTACCGGATGAAGAAGTACGCGAGGGCGAGCACGGAGACCAGACCGCTCGTCAGCGCCACGACCAGTGCCTTCGCGCTGTCGGGAACGGCGGGGCCGGTGGCACCGCCACCGCCTCCCCCGCCGCCTTCGCCGCCACCGCCGCCGGAGTCGGGCATCGAGCCGACGACGACGACGCCTTTCATACCGAGCGCCCGGTGGGGCTGACAGAAGTACTTGACGACGCCCTCGGAGTCGAGAGTCTGCTCGAAGGTGGTCCCGGCCTCGGCGCTGAGGTCGCTCTCGAAGTCGCCGCCCTCCTCGGCGACGACGTTGTGCTGGCCGCCCTCGCCGTTCCACTCCCAGACGACGGTGGTTCCGGGATCGACTTGGACGGCGGGCGGCCCGAAGGCGAACGCGCCTCCGTTGCCCTCGGCGCCGACCGTGATCGTCACCTCGTCTTGGCCGGTCGCGTCCGTGACCTCGCTGTAGTTGCCCACGTCGCTCATCCACCCGTCGAACGACGCCTGTGCCGTCGCGGTGCCGGCGGCGGCCGCCGTCGCCGCGGCGCCTGCGACGACGGTCATAAATCCGCGTCGCGAGGCGGAACGTTGGCTACCCATACCCGAGGCTAGCGAGCCATCCTACGAAAACCTGACTATCCCGTTCGGCGGGTCGTGCCGGACGTTCCCGACCGCCGGGAGCGGACCCCCACGCTTACAGTGTCGTCGCCCCGACTCCAGTCCATGACGAAGCGACTGCTCGTCCCCGTCGACGGGTCCGACCCCGCGGACGCCGCCTTGGAATTCACACTCGAAGAGTATCCCGACGCCGACATTACTGCCCTCTCGGTCGTCGACCCCACGGACGTGGGGTACGGATCGATGGAGGCAGCCCCGAGCACGTTCGATCACCTGCAACGAAACGCGGAGGAGCGAACTGAGGCGGTTCTCGAGGCGGCACGCGAGATGGCGGCCGAGCAGGGTATCGAACTGACGACAGAAACGGTGATCGGCGTGCCCTCGCGGGCCATCGTCGAGTGGGCGGAGAACAACGACCCCGACGGCATCGTCATCGGGAGTCACGGTCGGGAAGGTGTCACGCGGGTGCTGCTCGGGAGCGTCGCGGAGTCGGTGGTCCGTCGGTCACCAGTGCCGGTGACGGTCGTCCGCTAACCTTCGCTCGAATCCATCGGCCCGCCGCTCGGAAGTTCCCTGAACGCGACGGTGAAGTCGGTGTCGTCGAACTCCTCGACGGCGGAGTCGAGTTCGCGTTCGATGGCGTCGAGTTGCTGGACCAACTTCTGGTACTCCTCGCTCTCGTCGAGTTCGTGTGGCGTCTTCGCCGCTTCGAGTGTCACCTTCTTCTCGACGAGTTGGAACTTGCGCTGGAGTTGGTCGTCGTAGGAGTTTCGGACGACCATCCGCTCGACTGTCTCCATGAGTTCCGGCTGGTCGACCGGTTTCACGAGGTAGTCGTCTATCGCCATGTCGACGATTTCGAACCCCGGGTCGACCGCGGTCACCATGACGATCCGAACGTCGTATCCCCGTTCGGTTACCGCGTCGACGACCGCATCGCCCGAGCGGCCGGGCATCCGCCGGTCGAGCAACATCACGTCGACGTCGTCGTCGAGTTTCTCTAGGGCCTCGTCGCCATCGTACGCCGTCTGTGCCTCGGCGAACTCGTCGATCCAGTAGGCGTACAGGTCTGCCAGAGACTGCTCGTCGTCTACGATGAGTACCGTCGCGTCCGAAAGTTCGGCTGTCATGTTCGTACACCTTGATGTCGGGGGGCACACGGCCGACCGGAGGTGGCGCCACGGGGCCCCGGCGTCGGCCGTCCATCACTGCCACAGGTCGTGTATACGTCGTCGGCGACCGAGCGTAGGACATCCCACGCCGGCCCGCGCCTGCGGATCCTCGTCACATCGGTCCGACTCGGTATACAAGTAGCTACTGGCCGAATTATCTCGGCTGATACCGGTCCTGTGGCTGTCGAACGCCTCGAGGCGATGTCACGCATCGACGACGGTCGGGCGAACCCAGATGACGAAGTCACCGTCGCGCTTGATGACACCCTTGACGGCCTCGTCTTCGTCGGCAGGTGAGGACTCGATGTCGTCCCGGTCGACCTCGACGACTTGGTCCACTTCGTCGACAATCCAACCGACCGACTTCCCGTCGGCCGTCCGCTCGGGATCGAAGACGATGATCCGCTTGCGGGATCCGTCGTCGTCGATGCCGAACACGACCTTCGGATCGACGATGGTCGTCGTGTTCCCCCGAAGGTCCATCACTCCCTCGACGTGGCTCGCCGAGTTCGGAAGGACTGTCAGGTCGTTTACGTCCACGATCTCGGCGACGTGGGCGATATCGACGCAGTAAGTCTCGGTTCCTAGTTCGAACTCCAAGAGCTGTACCGTTCGCGAACGCGCAGCTGTCTCGCTCATGGGTTCGCCTCCGGCCGTTCACGGCCGATGGTCCCGGTTCCGTCACGTCTCTCCATGTATGCTAGATTGGCAAATCTCGGGTTAAACGTACTGGTCGGATTATCCTGCGTGATAACCGTGCCGGTGTATTTATTTCGCCGCTGTAGAAAAGTTGGGTAACGAATGACCGGACAACTCCCCCCGAGATACGCCGAGTCGTGGTCGCCGGTCTCGGCGAACGGATGGTTCGACGGAGGGGCCGGGCGACGATGAGCGGGGCATCCCCGCGGGCGGTCGTCGTCGACGACTCCCACTTCATGCGCACCCTGCTGTCCGACATGCTCGAGGACGGCGGGGTGACCGTCGTCGGGACCGCCGCCAACGGTGCCGAGGCCGTGACAGCGGTGCGTGACCACGAACCCGACGTGGTGACGATGGATCTCCAGATGCCCGAGGTCGACGGATTGGAGGCCGTCGAGCGCATCATGGCCGAGCGACCGACGCCGATCCTCATGTTGAGCGCGCATACGGCCGACGGCGCCGACGTGACGTTCGAGGCGCTGGAGAAGGGCGCGGTCGACTTCTTCACCAAGCCGGGTGGCGAGGTGAGCACCCAGATGTCGGGCAAGGAAGAGCAGTTGGTCCGCAAGGTGAAAGCCGTCGCCGAGGCCGACGTCGGCGGACGCTCCGGATCGGCGACCGCAGCGGGAGCGACCGGCGGATCGAGCGACCGTGGGGGTATCGCGACCGGTGAGCGTGAGTACGGTGAGGGTGGAACCGTGGTCATCGCGTCCTCGACCGGCGGGCCGACCGTCGTCGAGGGCGTGATCGGATCGCTGCCCCGGGAGGCCGACCTGCGGGTGTTGGTCGTCCAACACATGCCCGACGCGTTCACCTCGCGATTTGCCGACCGACTCGACGCCGCGAGCGAGTACGACGTCTCCGAGGCGAGTGGCGGGGACCGCATCGGGGGCGGCGAGGTGCTCGTCGCGCCCGGTGGCAAACACCTCGTCGTCGCGGGGGCCGGCGGCGGCCGACTCCGGACCCGGCTGACCGAAGAGCCGCCGGAACACGGCGTCCGGCCGGCCGCCGACGTGACGATGCGCTCCGCGGCCGAAGCCGTCGACGGATCGCTGGTCGGCGTCGTCCTCACGGGGATGGGCGCCGACGGTGCTGACGGCGTGCAGGCCATGCACGACGCCGGCGGCCGCATCATCGCCCAAGACGAGGCGTCCTCGGCGGTGTTCGGGATGCCAAAGCGAGCCATCGAGCAGGGCTGTGTCGACAATGTGCTGGCCGCCGAGGAGATTCCCGGCGGCATTCTAGACGCCGTCAAACTGGAGGTTAACCCATGACAGAAGAGTACGTCCAAGCGTTCGTCCACGAGAGCGAAGAGCAGTTGACCAACCTGAACAACTCGCTGCTGGCACTGGAGTCCGATCCGGACGACCGCGACGCGATGGACGACATCTTCCGGACGGCTCACACCCTGAAAGGGAACTTCGGGGCGATGGGCTACGACGACGCCAGCGACCTCGCTCACGCCATCGAGGACCTCCTCGACGAACTCCGCGGGGGCGAGATGCCGGTGACTCCCGAGGTGATGGACCTCGTGTTCGCCGGTGTTGACCGCCTCGAACTCGCCGTCGAATCTATCGACGAGGACGGCACCGTCGACGTCGAGACGGCCGATCTGGAGGGTGACATCCGGACCGTCATCGACGAAGGGGCGGCCGGGAGTGGCGACGGCGACAGCGATAACGCAGACGACGCCGACGACGCGGCGGACGCGGACGACACGGGGCAGGTCGACACCTTCGACGTGCACGTCGAGATCGGGGAGTCGGAGATGAGAGGCGTCGACGGGATGCTCGTCCTCGAGGATATCCGCGAGGAGTTCGATCTGGTTTCGACGACACCCGACGCCGACACGATCGAGGACGGCGAGTACGAGGACGGATTCGACGTCGTCGTCGCCTCGACGACGGCCGACGAACTGCGCGAGGCACTCGACAGCGTCTCGCCGATCGAGGACGCGGAGATCACGCAGGCCGGCACGGACGATGACGACGCAGACGACGCGGATGTGGACGCAGAGACGGACGACGAGCCGTCGGGTGACGACGACGATGGGCCCACCGCAACAGGCGAGGACGACGCCGGCGGCGGGACGACGGCGAGTTCCAACGGCTCGTCCCGCGAGATCAGCTCCGTCCGCGTCGACGTGGACCAACTCGACGACCTACACGGACTGGTCGAACAGCTCGTCACCAGCCGTATCAAGCTTCGCCGTGCCGTCGACGACGGCGACGTGGGGAGTGCGACCGACACGCTCGGCGAACTCGACAAGATCACCGGCAACCTCCAGAACACGGTGATGGACATGCGGCTGATCCCGATGCGGAAGGTGATCAGCAAGTTCCCACGCTTGGTCCGAGACTTGGCCCGCGAACAGGAGAAAGAGATCGACTTCCAGATGGAGGGCCAAGATATCGAACTCGACCGGACGATCCTCACGGAGATCAGCGATCCGCTGATGCACATTCTCCGGAACGCCGTCGACCACGGCATCGAACCGCCCACGGAGCGCGAGCAGGCGGGCAAGGACCGTGAGGGTTCTATCGAACTCCGGGCGAGCCGCGAGCGCGACCACGTCACCATCACCGTCGAAGACGACGGCCGTGGACTGGACGTGGACGAACTCCGGCGCAAGGCCCTGCAAAAGGACGTCCGTTCGGAGGCGGAACTCGACTCGATGGAGGACTCGGAGGTGTACGATCTGGTCTTCCACCCAGGGTTCTCTACCGCCGACGAGGTGACCGACGTGAGCGGCCGGGGTGTCGGCATGGACGTCGTCCACAGTACGGTCAAACAGCTCGACGGCTCGGTCAACGTCGAGAGCGAGCACGGCGAGGGGACGACCGTCACCCTCCGGCTTCCGGTGACCGTCGCAATCGTCAAGGTGCTGTTCGTCGAGGTGGGTGACGAGGAGTACGGCATCCCGATCAAGAACATCGACGAGGTGAGCCGAGTGCCGACGGTCAAGACGATCAACGAGGAGCCGATGATCGAACACGACAGCGATATCTACCCGGTCGTCGACCTCGCAAACGAACTCGACGTGCCCGGCCAGACGAAAAACGGCGACGGGATGTTGCTCCGCATCCGGAAGTCGGAGCGGCGGGCTGCGCTCCGTTGTGACGCCGTGAACAAGCAGGAGGAGGTGGTCGTCAAACCGCTCGAAGGGGTCCTCAGCGGGATTCCGGGGCTCAGCGGGACGGCGGTCCTCGGCGACGGCAACATCGTCCCCATCCTCGACGTGGTGACGCTGTAAGCCGATGAGTTCGAACTCAGCCGACGGCGACGATGCCTTCGAGCGACTCCTCGCTCACCTAGAGCGACAGTTGGATTTCGAGTCCTCTTACTACAACGAGTCGTATCTAGACCGACGAATCTCGGCGCGCATGCGCCGCCGGGACGCCGACTCCTACGACGCCTACCTCGATCTCGTGCGGTCCGACCCCGAGGAGCCGACGGCGCTCCTCGACTCGCTGAGCATCAACGTGACCAGCTTCTATCGCAACCCGGAGGCTTGGGAGCCGATTCGGGAGGTACTCCGCGAGGTGACGAGCGGTCGGGGCCGGACGACCGTCTGGAGCGCACCCTGTTCGGACGGCCGCGAGCCCTACTCGGTCGCGATGCTCGCCCTCGACGACGACGAGGTGTCGACCCGGAGCCTGAACATTCTGGGGACCGACATCAACGCCGACGTACTGGAACGGGCCCGCGAGGGGGTCTACCACACCACCAAGACCCGCGACGTGGCCGAGGAGCTCGAACCGCTCGACGACGCGGCGGCTTACGTCGAGCGTGACGGCGACCAGTTCGCCGTCCGTGACGAGGTGCAAGACCTCGTCACCTTCGAACAACACGACCTGATCGCCGACGAACCGAAGCGAAACGTCGACCTCGTGCTCTGTCGAAACCTGCTCATTTATATCAACGCGGAATCCAAACGTGCGGTCGTGGACACCGTGCTCTCGTCACTTCGCGACGGCGGCTATCTCGTCATCGGGATGACCGAGACGTTGCCGCGCGAGAGCCGACCGCAGGTCGAAACGGTGGACAAACGACGACGGGTGTACCGGCGGGCCTGACCATGTCTCTCTACCAGCTCGAAAAGGAGCAGGACGTCGACTCCCTCCTCGATCACCTCAAGCTCAGTGACTCTCCATCCATCCGGACGCGGGCCGCAGAGATACTGGGCGACGTCGTCGACGACGAACCACAGGCCGTCGACGCGCTGGTGACGGCCGCCAAGACGGACGACGACGAGGGTGTCCGGGGCGCGGCTATCGACGCCCTCGACTCCGTCGGGCCCGACGCCATCGAGCGACTGATCACGGAGATGGCCGGCGTCGACACGGACGACGGCGCCGACTGGGTGCGCGCCGAGGCGTTCGTTGAGACGCTGACCGCCGACCGCACGGAGCTACGGATGGCGGCGGCGAACGCGCTCCGCCGACTCGCCGACCCGGGAACGCTCCCGGCGCTGATCGACACGCTCGACGACCCCGAACCGCAGGTGCGGGCCCGCGCAGCCCGCGCCTGCGGGAGCGTCGGCGACGAACGGGCGGCCGACGCCTTGGCCGCACGGCTCGAAGACCCCGCGAGCCGCGTGCGCCGCGAGGCGGCCGACGCCTTGGCGGCTATCGGCACCGATCAGGCGCTCACGCCATTGCTCGATGCCGTCGACGACGGGAACGACGAGGTGCGATACGCGGCCGTCATGGCCCTCGGTGGCTACCAAGGTCCGGAGGCCATCGAACCGCTGGTCGCGGCGCTCGACGACGACATCGACGTGGTGCGTCGCGCGGCGGTGTTCTCCATCATCGAGTTGCTCGCGACGGCGCCGACCGAACAGAGTCACCGTATCCGCGAGACGGTCGTCGACCGCCTCGAATCGGCCGACCGGAGCGTCGTCGACCCGCTCGTCGAACTCCTCACGGAGAGCAGCCAGTCACGCGAGCGGCGGAACGCGGCGTGGCTCCTCGGCCGCGTGGCCGACGAGACGGGGCGCGAAGACGCTGTCGACGCGCTGGTCGACTCCCTCGGCGCCGATGACGGAACGACCGCCCAGTTCGCCGCCACGAGCCTCGTCGAACTCGGTGGCCGGTCGGTCGAAGATGCGCTCCTCGACCTGCTCGAGGACGGCGACGTCTCCGATGCGGCCCAGTCGAAGGCGGTGTTCGTCCTCGGAAAGGTCGGGGGCGAGCGCGCTCGCGCGGAACTGGAGACGTTGCTCGACCGGAGCGACGACGAGGAGGTCCGCAAACAGGTCTTCTCGGCACTGTCCAAACTCGGAGGGCGACGCTGAATGAGCGAGGGGGAGCGCAAGATCGTCGACACGCGCGGGAAGTTCGCGATGGTCGTCAAGGACGGCCGAGAACTGAACGACGCGGAGTGGACCGGTGGGCGTATCCTCCTCTCGAACAAGCGGCTGATTCTGGCGCGATCCGACGGCAAGCGGACGGTCCCGCTGAAGCAGATCCAGAGCCTCGAAGGCCGCAACGACGTGAACCAACTCGTCGCCAAGGTCTCCGGCTACGTCAGCCTCCAGCTTTCGACCGACGACGTGTTGCTCGTCTCCGCCGAGGACCCCGAGTCCTTCGAGCGGATGCTCTACCGGGCCCTGCTCGACCGCAAGGTCGTCCTCGTGCGCCATCCGGCCGTCGAGGGGGGTGTCGTCACAGACGCCGAGTGGGAGAAAGCGCGCCTGAAGATCGGCGAGGGAACGGTCGACGTCGCCATCGCCGACGGCTCGTTCGTCGAAATCGACCTCGACGACATCGGCTCGATGGAGGCCAACGAGCGGTCGGTCAAAGACGAGAAACGTCGGGTGCTAGAGGTCGAACACAGCCAAGATGGGACGAGCGTCCAGACGTACATCTCGGGGACGACCCGCCGGTGTTCGATCCTCAAAAGCCTCTTGCGGAAAGGAGAGAGCCGAAGCGAGATCGGTGTCGATCTCACCGAGCGACAGGACGAAGTGTTGATGGCGCTGTACTCGGGCGTCTCGCCGTTCGAGATCCCGGATTTCCTCGGGATGGACGTCGACGAGGTCGAGGAGGTGTTCGACCGCCTGATCGAACTCGACGTGATCGAGGAGATCCGTACCCGGCGGGAAGTCGCCCTCAACGCCCGCGGTCGCAACATCGCCAGCGAGGCGATGAACGACCAGTAACTAGTTGTTGACCTCTTCGAGCCGGCTGTTCACGACGACCCGTCCTTTCGGCGTCAGTTCGGTTCCATCGTCGCCGTCGACGACGAGTTTCTTCTCCCGAAGGCCGTTGAGGACCATCGCCGTCTGGCTCGCGTCCGCGGCGACCACTTCCAGTGGGTCGACGCCCTCGCCCGCGGAGTAGATGGCGAGCAACACCTGCACCTCCTCGTCGGAGAGCGACAGGTCAGAGAGCGACTCGACGATGTCGCTGTACTCTAGGCGGAGATACCGCCCCAAGAGGTTCATCACCCGTTCCGAGGAGAGCGCGATGATGGAGACGAGAGAGGTGGTGCTGGGGACGTGACTGACCGACAGCGCCGGCTGTGACGTGCCGTCGAGGGTCCGGCGCTCCTTCTCGAAGTCCGTCACCGTCGCTAGGTCGATGGTAAAGGAGCCGTCGCCGCTGTCGAAGGCGAGGACGCCGTCGGAGACGGTGAGGCGTGCCCGCTTGGCGGCGGAGTCGACGACCCGTCCGCCACGCTGGGCAGGGTGTTCGACCGTCACCTCGCGCCCGTTCAGGTGGGCCTTGAACAGGACGGTGGTGAACTTCTCGATGGTGTCGCCGTCGCCCTCGACGACGACCATCCGGCGCCCCTCGTCCGTGTTATAGGCGATCGTGACGGTGTCGCTGAAGAACTCCCGCATCTCGGGCGGCACGTGTCCGACGGAGACGTCGAACATCGCTCCCATCGGCACCGTCACCTTGTCGTCCTCGCCGGCCAGCACGAGTCGTTTGGGACTCAACACGACCCGGCCGCGAACGGGTTCGTTCCGCTCCATGTCGGTCAGATAGAACCGGCCGACGAAGTCGGCGATGACGCGTTCGTTCACGCCTCCACCTCCCGATTACACATCGAGCAACCCTCCCACCACGGACATGGTCAGGACGGCGACTAGGCAGCCGATCCAGACGAGCATCACGAAGTGTAAGAGCGCGTTTGCCTTGTGCCCTCCGTCCACGGTGCGGATGATGAGCGCGGAGAGGAGGGCGTTGATCATCACGACGCCGAGCAACATGAACTGGATGAGCGGGAGGTCGTACACCTCGGTGTGGATGAGCTGTGCGGCGCTGAACGACGACGTGGTGGTGAGATCGAGAGACATGCCGGCGAGGATGTCCACGATCTTGAACCCGATGAAGAAGGCAAAGGAGGAGGCGGCGGTGATCCCGTACAGCAGGCCGATCATCGTAACCGTCGCCTGCTGGCGCTGCTGTCGGAGCTGATTGACTTGGTTCATGTTGTCACTGATGAGTTCTCCCAGTTGCTTGGGCTCGCCTCCCATCTGCCTGCCGACGAGATACATCTCGCTGAACTTCTGGATGAGATACGAGCGCGTGTTGGCGGTGAAATACTCCCAGGCCCGGTCGGGTTCCAGCCGCATGTTCAGCCGCTTGAACAGGTCATCGACGTCGCCGGTGAGCGGCCCGAAGTCCTTCTTCCGCAGGGTCTTGAGCACGGCCGTGGTCGTGGACTGCTTTGCCGTCTCGGACGCCCCCAGCGCTCGGATGAAACTCGGGAACTCGTCGTCGCGGGCCTTGATGCGCTCTTCCTGTGCGCGGAACACGAGCCCCGGAATCGCCAGTGGGGTGACCGGGACAGCCATGTAGATGGGCCGCGGGAGCGACGACACGGGGAGCACGTCCGTCAGGCCCGGGCCGATCCGGAACAGGTCGCCAGCGACGAGGCCGACCAGCACCATGGAGAGCACCCCGCCGACGGCGAGGCTGGCGATCATCGACCACTCGCCCTCCGGACGAAGCTCGTCGGGGTAGTACCAAGTCGGGTCGTACGGTGCCATCGTTCGGATGATGAGGAAAAAGCCGATCTGGATGAAGGCATAGAGGACGATGACGGCGCCGACGGTCATCGTCGGATCCGTCCCCGTGAGGATGGGCAGCACGATGGCGAACACGAGGGCGAAGGTCATCGAGAGCACCATCGACAGGTAGAGGTCCTTCATGACCTCCAGATTGTCGAGGGTGCTCTCGTACATCGTCACGTAGTTCTGGATCATCACCTGCTGCTCGCTGAGGAGGAACTCGCTGAGTCCTTGACCGGCGTTGACGGTGTAGGCGAGTCGCTCGAAGAAGTCCGCGAGCGGATCGCTGGGGATCTGTCGGGCCCGCCGCCGGCAGGCGTCGTCGAGGCTTTGATTCCACGTGTCGACGAGTTCGACCACCCGGTTGATCTCCGTCGCCAACGCGCCGTACTCCTCTTCCTCGGCCAGCTTGCGGAACACCTCCATGCGGTCGATGTTCGTCGTCGACAGCACCGTCATGTGGGTCATCATGAGGTGGTACTGGTTCTCCATCTCGACCCGTTCTTGACTCACGAGCAGTTTCGGGTAGGCGACGGCCGACAGGAGGACGAGGCCGCCGAGGAGCGGTATGGGAAGCCGCACCGACAGCGGCAAGTCGACGACCACGGCGACGGCGACGGTACCGACGAAAAAGACCGCCGACGGAAGGACGATCAGAAGGAGGTACCGCGGCAGCTCCATATCCATCCGCCCGTACGCGTCGACGATGGACGCGAGCGTCTCCGAGGCGGTGATATTCGTGTCGTTCGTTGCGGCTGGTTCGGAGGACATTATCTGTGAATATCGAAGGGGAGTCCCTCGATGCCGTCACGCTGGAACGACTCGATGGCGTCGTTGACCTCGTGGTAGCCGAGGATGTTCTCTTCGATCATGCGTTCGACGAGTCGCGCCCGGAAATCTAGGTCGTCGTAGATCTCCCGGGTGTCGGCGTAGCCGAGGAGGGTCGCGATCTGCTCTTCGAGTACGTAGGAGTTGTTCATGCCTTGGAAGTTGATCTCGTCCTCGACGGGGTCCCAACTGAACACCTGCCTGGTGACGACGCCGTCCATCTCCTTGGAGTAGCCTTCGACCTCCTGAACGCTCGTCACCCGGCGCAGCACGTCGTCACCCTGCTTGACCCGGTTCTGGAACAGCGCCACGTCGGCCACGTCCATGAACGTCTCCGGGACGTTGATCGGTTCGCCGGTGAACCGCTGGATCATAGAGACGATGTCGCTCGCGTGGAACGTCAGCATGACCGGGTGGCCGGTCTGGGCCGCTTGGAACGCCATTCGGCCCTCCTCGCCACGCACCTCGCCGACGATGATGTAGTCCGGCCGGGACCGGAGTGCGGCGGAGACGAGGTCGAACATGTCCACGTCGGAGTCCTCTTCGCCGCCGCCCTCGCGGGTGAGCAACTGCTGCCAGGTGTCGTGGGGCGGGAGCACCTCGGCGGTGTCCTCGGCGGTGTAGATCTTCGAGTCCCGCGGAATGAACGACATGATGCTGTTGAGCGTCGTGGTCTTCCCCGAGGCCGTCTCGCCGACGACGAACACCGTCTGCTCGTTCTCCAGACAGAGCCACAGGTAGGCCGTCAGCTCCGGCGAGAGCGTCCCCCACTTGGTAATCTGGTTGATCGAGAGCGGCGTATCGTCGCCCTGACGGATCGTGAGGCTCGGCCCTTGGACGCTCACGTCGTCGGAGTAGATGACGTTCAGACGGGAGCCGTCGGGCAACGTCGAGTCGACGATGGGGTTGGAGTCCGAGACGGGGTCGCCGATACGCTCGCCCATGCTCCGAATCCAAGAGTCGAACTGCTCGGGCGTCCCGAAGTCGACAGTCGTCTCGATCATGCCGTAGGTCCCGTGATCGACGAAACACTGGTGCGGACCGATGACGTGAACGTCCTCGTTCTGTGGATCGCGCATGACCGGCTCCAGCGGTCCGAGTCCGACGATGTCGCGGTTGAGCCGGTAGCGGATATTCTCGTAGGTCTGCTCGCTGACGCGGTAGTCGCTGAGTCCCAGAAAATCGAGCAGCCGGTCGATCCAGTAGCGAAGCCCGCTCCGGTCGCGCTCGATTGTCGTCGTCTCCCGGAGCAGTTCCTCGATCCGGTCGTCGTACTCCGACTCCTCCTCGGGGACGTCCTTGCTGACGCTGCGATTGAGCAACTCGTCGCGAATCTTCGAGAACAGCGTCTGCTCCTCGCCCGAGAGAGAGGGCTCGATGGCGTAATACTTCATGTCCTGCCCGAGGTCGCCGTAGATGTGGCAGTAGATCGGCCCCCCGATTGGATAGAGAACGTTCGGACGGCTGGTCTCGTACTCGTCCGTGGGCTCGTCGATGAGCAGCGGAAATTCGCCCGTGATCTGTTTGAACTTTTTCAGATGGTCCTGAAGGTGGGGCCGCTGGGCCGCGATCTGTTTCAGTTCGTCCGACGGGGTGGCGGTTCCGAGTTCGGTCATGGGTCAGGCGACACTCCGACTCTCGATGACGATTCCCGTCCCGGAGCGGACGGAGTATCCGATGGTGTCTCCGACCTGCTGTCCCATGCCGGCGAATCGCTTGACGGAGATCTGTCGGCGGACGTCGTTACCCACTTCGACCATCTCCAGTTCGAGGAACACGTCGGCGATGGAGCGAAACGGCCCGATGGCCTCCCCATCGACCGTCGAGGGGTCGACGGTCAGGACGATGACTTTCCCCTGTGAGATCACGTCTCTGAAGAAGCCGATGATCTCTAGGGCCGCCTGCCGTTCCTCGTTCTGTCTGACCAGCGCCTCGAACTTCGGGTCGTTGCGGAGGATGGCGTCGAACGTGTCGATCACGATCACGTCCGAGTCCCACATCGTCTCCGCGTTCATCAGTCGCTTGAGCAGTTCCTTGCGCTCGCCTTCCCCCTCGTCCGAGAGACGGCCGCCGGTGTCGAAGTCGGCGTGGAGAAAGAGGACGTTCTCGTCCAGCAGGTGATCGACCATGTCGTAGGACAGCGAGTGCATCTGGTCGATAAAGCCCCGCACCGTCAGCTCCGTCGAGAGGAAGGTTACCGAGTGTCCTTCCTCACAGAAGCCGTACGTGAACCGCTGGGAGAGCGCGCTCTTGCCAGCCCCGTAGTCGCCTTCGGCAAGGACGATACTCCCTCGCGGGACGCCCCCGCCGAGTTCCTTGTTGAGGCGGTCGTGATCCTTCAGTCCGAGCGATAGTAGGTTCGATCCTGTCTGACTCATACGCGGAAGGCAAACACCTCCTCGTCGCCGTTGACGATGATCTTCGCGCGGTGGTCACCGCTCGACAGGTCCGCCCCGCCGATGTCGAGGCGGACGACGTTGTTCGGCCGCCACTCGGTCCCGTCGACGACCGTCACCGTGATGTTGGTCCGGTATTGGCCGTCGATCAGTATCTCGATGAACTGGCTGTCCGCTGGAATGTCCGTCGTCCCGGTGTTTTTCACCAGCAGACTCACCGTGTTCGTGGAGTTGTTGTAGACCGGACTCCCGGCGTCGCTGATGACTTCGATGTTCGTCCGCACCTCCTCGGAGACTTCGAGGCTCTGATCGTCGATGCCTTGGCTCAGTCGGGAGATACCTTGGGTGAACGTTCCGGCCACCCCGGCCGCGATGACCATGCTCGCGATGAACAGGATCAGGTGTGAGGCCGAAACGCTCGCCATCAGAGCACCTCCACGTCGGCCACTCCAGGGCCAGAGACGACCTTCACTCGGGTCGGCCGGTCGGAAAGCGACACCTCGATGTGGAGCCGTTCGCCCGGCAGCCACAGGTCGGTCGCCGCGTCGCCGTCGACGCGGCGAGCCGTGACGTTGTCCCGGTAGGTGTTGTCCACCAAGAGGTCGACCGCCTCGACGGAGAGTTCGGTCGCGCCCTCGTTGTCGACATCGATCATCAGCGTTCCGTTGCCGCCGTCGTACGTGGCGTTCGTGATATTGAGCGCCGTGTTCTGTCGCTCGAGTGCCTCGTCGTCGACGGCGGACTGGGCATCGTTGACGCGTTCGAACCCGTTGGTCGACGCCGTGTACGCCGTCGAGAACGCGAGGAAGATGCCGACGAACACGATGGCCGCCGACCCGCTGACACTAAAGCCCAAACGGAACACCCCCGCCGCCGCTCCAGCACTCAAAGACGATGGAATCGGCCGTCGAACCGGTGAGTCGGCTGATATATCGGAGGCTGGCCACGTGGTGGTCGATGGTGAGCTCCGACGGCGCTCCCGTCACGTCGCCGTCGACCTGCCCGAAGCCGTCGAGAAAGTCGTGCAGGTCGTCCGCGGCGTCCTCGCCGACCCACTGAATCCGGCGGTAGTACTCCACGGCCCGTGCGGCGTCCGCCACGTTGCCCTCCTCGACGAGGTATTCGAGCCACTCCATCACGAGTAGATCGCTCACGTAGCCCGACGGCAACCTGTCGAGGTAGGGTTTCGTGACCGCGGTCTCGGAGCCGTTCATCAGCGTGTTGGCGGCGAACTGAAGGTCGCCGTCGCCCTCGGCGTTTGCCGCCGCCTCCGTCTCTGCCGACCGGGCGGTAGCTTGGACATCGGCTTCGCCGACCGCCGGTCCGTTGCCCGCCGCCGTCGGCTCGTCGGTAGGGGATGGTTCGGGCTCCGGCTCCGGTTCCGGTTCGGGCTCTGGCTCCGGCTCCGATTCCACCTCGTCTTCGAATCCGTCCTCTAGGTCGTCGATGCCCCCCGCCTCGCCGAAGTCGTCGAGCCCGTCGCCGTCGCCGTTCGTGGGCTCTTCGGCGAGATCGCCGAAGGCGTCGTCGCCGTCGTCGTCCCAGTCGGCGTCGCCGTTCGTGGGCTCTTCGGCGAAGTCCTCGTCGAAGGCGTCGCCGTCGTCGGCCGTTTCGTCCGACGCCTCGTCGGCCCAGTCCGCGTCGCCGCTCTCGTACTCGTCTTTCAGTTCGTCGAACGATTTGCCGGAGTCGTCGGAGTCATCGGAGTCGTCGGCCATGGTAGTCTCGGTAGTCGGTGCGTCGTCGGTCGCTTGTTCGAAGTCGTCGTCGAAGCCGTCATCCTCTTCGTCGAGGAAGTCGTCGTCGAAGAAGTCCTCGGCGTCGGCGCCGGCGATATCGTCGTCTAGATCCTCTTCGTCTTGCCCCTCGTCGTCGTCGAACAGGCCGAGGGAGTCGCCGCCCCCGTCGAATCCGCCACCCGCTTGGGCGTCGTCGACGAAGGGGTTGACGCCGCGGGTGACCATCTCGTAGATGTCGAGCAGTTTGCGGACGTTCTCCTCGACGTCCCCGACGGTGTTGCTGATCTCCTCGTTCTCGCTACGGATGGTGCTCACCGTCGAGGAGAGGCTGGCGACTTCGTTTTCCATCTCGTCGATCCGCCCTTCGAGTTCGGCGGTGGCGGCACCTCCTTCGTCACCCTCGTCGAACCCGAGTTCGTCGTCGAAGCCGTCGTCTCCGAACTCGTCGTCGCCGAATCCCCCGAGGTCGTCGTCGTCCTCCTCGAAGAGCATGTCGTCGTCGTCGCCGTCGCCGTCGCTCTCCGACGCCTCGTCGTCGCCGCCCAAGAAGCGCTCTAGGAGCTCCATCTGACACCTCCCGCGACTCGGGCCGTCGAACCCATCTCTATCGCGTGTGAGTTTGGCCTCGGATAGTTTAACCGTTCCCCTTCAGTTATCAATATTGATACGTGTGTGACGCGCGTCTGTCAGAGTCGACGCTCGTCGCCGGCGCTTTTGACCACGAGAACGCCGGTGTCGCCTTCGAAACGCAGCGAGCGCCCCGAGTCGCCGCCGACGTCCGCGGCGACGATGGGAATCCCGAGTCGCTCGAGCGTCGTCCGTCCCACCGCGACGTTGCGCTTGCCGATGGACTCCTCCTGACTATCGAACTCGAACATGGCGCTTCCCCCGGCTAGCTTCGCCCTGATATCGCCGACGGTCGCTCCCTCCCGGCGCATCGCCGACACCACCGCGTCGATGCCAGTATCGGAGAACTTCGCGACGTTGTCCGCGTCGTCGGGGGCGGTCGGTAACATCGTATGCGCTAGGCCGGCGACGCCCGCCGACTCGTCGAAGAGGCCGACCCCGAGACAGGAGCCGAGCCCGCTCGTCGTCAACACAGCACCGTCGCCGGTGACCGCGAAGTCGGCGATGCCGACGCGTCGACGGGTCCTCGCCGAGTCCGTTCCCCGACCGTACGTCTCCATCTCAGAGCCCTCGTCTCTGTCCTCTCATGTCAGAACAACGACTCTTGGTCGGCTTCGAGTTGGTCGCTTCGCTCGACCAGCAGCGAGTCGAGTGCCTCCTTGAGTTTCCGCTCGTCGGGGATGGCGTAGAGTTCGCAGTTGAACTCGCCTTCGGGGGTGACCACCATCGAGTCCATCAGGAAGGCGTACTCTTGGGACTGCCCGAGACGGCCGGCGATGGGGCTGAGAATGGCTGCTCCCATGTCGTGGACCAGTTCGGGGGGCGTGTGGTCGATGCTCGTCTGCAAGACGTTCGCCCACCCGTCGATGAACCCACTGGTCATGATGTTGCCGAGCTCCTCGATGGCGCTCTCACCCATCTCACCGAGCGGTTCGTCGAGTTCCATCGGTACCGTCGCGTCGACGATGGTACGGGCCGACGGCTCGTCGAAGAGAATGGCGAGATAGCCTCCAGGCGTCCCCTTGAACTCCATGACCGTCCCGATGTACACCTCGTCTCTGGCCGTGTTAGGAACGTCCTCGATTGGGACGAAGCTGAGTCGACTCACGTCCACGTCCGTCTCGATGCCCGTCATCGAGGAGACGTTCCCCGCCGCCTGCTCGGCTCCCTGTCGGGTCATCTCGTCGAAGACGGTCAGCTTGTCCATCGGGATGGCGTCGTCGTGGTCGTCGCTCGCGGCGAGCATGTCGGCGAAGGCGCCGTACTCCGGGAGCATGTAGATGTAAGCGTCGATCTCTTGATCGACGGCCGTCATCTGGCTCTCGAAGACGAAGACGTGTTCCTCATCGGCCCGATCTAATGCCCCGTCCGGAAGTACGTCGGTCCCGGCGCGCTCGACGTAGTTCGGCGGGGTCATATCGACGCTGGCCCCGAGGTAGTCGGCCCACCCATCGACGAATCCGCCCATCATGATGTTGCCGATCTCGTTGATCCCGCTTCGGGCCATCTCGTCGAACTCACCGTCATCGTCGGCGGACGCGCCCGGAACTAGAACGTCGACGATGCTCGCGGCGCTCTCTTGATCGAAGGCAAGTGCTGTCTCCCCCGACAGACCGCCTCCGAGGCCGATCTGCACGCCGACGAACTCCGTCCCGCCGAAGACGTCCTCCACGTCCTGTTTCGACATCAACGTGACGTTGGTCACGTCGACGTACGTCTCGATGCCCGTCATCTGGGTCAGCGACGCTGCGGCGTGTTCCGCCCCTTCCTGTGCGAGGCGGTTGTACGTGCCGAGCGACTGGATATCGACACGCATTATCAGGCCACGACGTCGTCGATGGCTTCGAGCACGTTCGGTTTCTGGAACGGTTTCGTGATGTAGCCGTCCGCGCCAGCCTTGACGGCGTTTTTCATCTTCTCTTCTTGGCCGACGCTCGTACACATGATCACGTTCGCGTCCGGATCGCTACCGGTGATCTCGCTCGTCGCCTCGATCCCGTCACGGATCGGCATCACGATGTCCATCATCACCAGATCCGGATCGTGTTCTTGGTAGAGTTCGACCGCCTCGACCCCGTTTTCGGCCTCGTCGACGATCTCGAAGTTCTCCTCGAGGATTTCGCGCAGGAGGTTGCGCATGAAATCCGAGTCGTCGACGATGAGTACTTTAGGTGGCATCTGTCCCGTGAATTCGGGAGTCGCTAAATAAAGACTCGGACGCGATTCTCAGCGCTGATACGGGTCGGGCTCAATCCTCGGACAGCTCGACGGCCTCCTCGTTGGAGACAGCCTCGATCAGGTCGCCGATGGAGTCTTGGCGACCAAGGTCGTAGCGCTTGAGCAGGCCGGTGAGGGTGCCGACCGGATAGCGGACCGAGACGTTCGACTCAGCCAGCAGGATGCCGAGCACCTCCTCGACCGGCGTACCGCCACCGACGTGCTGAGCGTACCAAATTAGCAGTGACTCGAAGCTGGTGACGACGTCGTTCGAGACGACCTGATGGCGGCTGACGCCGTCGTCGAACTTCGCCGTCGCGTGGAAGCCGTACTGGGCGTCGATACCCCGGAAGTGATCCTCGAGCCACCGGTTGACGTCTAGCTCGGTGAGTTCCGGGTCGTCACGTCCTTCGTCGTCCTCACTCTCGTCTCTCGCCTGTCGGGCGTCGATGGCGTCGGCGCGGCGTTGTGCGGCCTCGTCGCTCATCGACTCGCCCGTCGAGACGAGGAATCGTCCGTCGTCGAGTTCGGAGACGTTGTCGTGTCGCGTGAGGTCGAGTTCCTCCTCGGTGATTACCTTCCCGCGTTCCGAGGTGGACTCGTCTGAATCCGATGGCATACCCTCGACAGTGTTTCCACTTGTGGGGTGTGAAAATATAAAGATTCGGTGCGGTTGGCTCGCGGCGATCCGTTACAGGGCGACGGACTGCTCGCCGGAGAGTGACTGTGGCACTTGGATGCGGATGATGCTAGTGGCGCCACTTTCGGTGTTGACGCGGATGGTGGCAGTCTCGCCCGCGGAGAGGGGCCCGTTGACGAAGGGATTGGTGTTGGCCGTCGCGTTGAGGTCGAGCGTGACGACCAGTCGGTCGGTCCGACTGTTCAGGATGAGCCCGTTGCCACGGCTCTCGTTGAGAGAGTCGTCGTCGTCTTGGAGCGCGCGGGTGCGGTCTTGGGGACCGGCCGCGCTGCTCCGGTTGACGGCCGTTTCGTTCGTGAACGCGAAGCGGTCGGTGCCCTCGGGCCCGACGAGTTCGAACGTCGTCGCGCTCATGTTGATGTCGCTAGCCCCCGGAGCCTTCTGGACCACCAAGGACACCTCGTTGATCACCAACGATTGGTTATCGCTCGAGAGGTTCGCCTCCGAGTCGGGAACGATTGTGGTGTTACTACTCGAATCGGTGGCGTTGGTGCTGTTGTAGACGGAGATGTTCCCAGTCTTGGACACCGGTTCGAGACGGTCGGTAACCTGTGCGCTGCTCTGTTGTCCGGTCTGTTCTGATTGAGTCTGCAGGAAGCCAGCCGTGTTGATGAGGACGCCAGCCGCAATCGCTGCGACTAGGACCATCGCGATGAACACGATGAGCGTCCCGATACCGACCTGCCCCCTGTCCGTGCGTTCTTCGAACATGCTGGAGTGTACTCGGGATCGTACCGCCCCGAGCTCTGTTGATACGTGCTCGAAGCTGATGATAAAAGTACGCCCCCGGATATCACGTGTGAAAAATAACGCCTGATACGGTTGAAACCCGAGAAACGTAGCGCAACGGGGGACTGTTCAGTCGTAGATGATGAGGCTGTACACAACGAAGATAAACCCGAGAGAGGCGATCCCGTTGTTGACGAGAAGCAAGGATCGGACCCCGCTGAAATCGTTGATGAAGGCACTGATCGCGGTCGCGATGGCGGCGGCAGCGATCAGACTGAACCCGAGCGAAATGTGGATCATGGCCTGACGGGTCGTCTGGAGGTAGGCTTTGATTGCCATCCCGACCATCGTCAGTCCGGAGACCACCAACACCGCCGTGGCGGCGAAGTAGAGGGATTCGACGACTAGCATTGTCTTAGCCGTGACTTGTCGCATCCAGTTATAAATCTGATCGTGATATTCTCAGGTCTGATAGATCGCCGCCGGAGTGAGTGTCAGCCGAGCGTATGACAGTACGATTTATTGTTCAGGGTCGTATCTATATTGATAACGAATGGATGGAACCGAGATGTTGCGGGTTCTGGGCAACGAGTACAACCCCCAAATACTGAGTTTCGCACACGAGCCACGCTCGGCCCAGGAGCTCAGCGACGAACTCGACGTACCGATCGCTACCTGCTACCGTCGGATCGAGGAACTCACCGACGCGGACCTCCTCGAACATCACGACCGAGTGCTGTCCGACGAACGGCGCCGCGTCAACGTCTATCGGCGGAACATCGAGGAGGTGGTCGTGAACTTCTCCGAGGGGGACATCTCCGTCGATGTCGAGGAACGACGGCAGGTCACGAACCGACTCGACGAGGCTTGGCGAACTCTTTCGGAGTGATCACTCGCCCGGGAACGAGTCGTTGCTACCGCCCATCATCGAGAAGCCCGCCGCACGCTCGTGGACGGTGATGCCACCCTCGTTGATGTCCATTGGGAAGATGTCCGTCTCGATGTCCTGCTTTCGCATCTTGGCGACCCAGATATACCGGTTGACTCCGGATTCCGTCGGGGTCTGGATCAGGTAGATGTTCCCGTCGGTCAGGAAGTTCTCGAGACCGATGTCCTGTTCCGGGAATACGGCGGACTGTTCGGCGATGAGCAGTGACGTCAACCCGTTGGCCTTCAGGATGTCCGAGAACTTCAGTAGGTACGTCCGCTTTTCCTGTTCGTCCTCGAAAAACAGTTCGAACATCGTCAGCGAGTCGAGGACGAGCCGTTCGTACTCGGTTTCCTCGAACGCCGCCAGCAGCTTGTCGAGCGTCGAGTTGAAGTCGTTGTGCCGCAACAGCTCCTGTTTGTCGTAGATGAGGATCTGATCGTCCTCGACGAGCTCTCGCCAGTCCTCGAAGCCGATCGATTCGGCCGCTTGGGCGATATCCTCGGCGTTTTCCTCGAATGAGAGGTAGATTCCCTTCTCGTCGAACTCGGTCACGCCGTTGTAGATATACTGCAACCCGAGGATACTCTTTCCGGTCCCTGGGTTCCCACTGATCAGTACCGTCGCGTTGTCGACGATGCCGCCACTCAGTATCGAATCTAGCCCCTCGATTCCCGTGCGCGTCAGGTCGGTCATTACTGGACAGTTACGCGGACTGACTGAAATAAATTCGCAACGCGTCCGCCGGCTGATTCGTCCGCCCGATCCGTCCGCCCGTCGCGCCCAATTTTCACACCTGAGAACCCGGACACAACCTATTTGACGCGGCCGAAACGTTATTCGGCGATGAGGGTTTCCACCGGGGTGGACGGTTTCGACGAACTCGTCGACGGGGGACTCCTCCGGAATCGGCTGTACATTCTCAGCGGCCCGCCTGGAAGCGGGAAGACGACGTTCTCCTCGCAGTTCGTCACCGAAGGAGCACGTGCCGGCGAGAAATGTCTCTACCTGAGCATGCACGAGACCGAAGAGGAGTTGGTCCACGACATGAGCGCCTACGATTTCGGCTTCGAGAAGGCGGCTCACTCGGGCAAACTCCAGTTCCGGAACGTCTTCGACTCCAACGCCAAGCGACTGCTGAAGGGACCGGGCGGCAACGGCTTCTCCTCGGGCGTGAAGAACATGACGAACCGCCTCGTCAGCTTCATCAGCTCTCGGGAGATCGACCGGTTGGTCATCGACTCGACGATGATCCTGCAGTACTTTTACCCTGACAACCACGAAGCGTTCGTCCAGTTTCTCACGTCGCTGAAACGCGTCGGCGCGACGACCGTGCTCATCTCGGAGATGACCGATCCCACCTCCTACGCGGACGAGCACTACCTCGCTCACGGCGTGATCTTCATGCACAACTACCTCGAGAGTGGGGGAATGCGCCGCGGAGTCCAAATCGTCAAGATGCGAGGGACCAGTATCGACAGCAACATTCACGCCATCGAGTTCGAGGACGATGGACTCCACGTCCGCCCGGAACAGCAGATCCAAGCCTGATATGTATGAGTCCGAATTCGGCACCGAGTGGGACGACCTCGACAAGGCGGACGCGCTCGAACGGGCGTTCGCTCTGGGCGTCGCTCGGAGCCTTGGCGAGCCGAACCGCGAGGAGTACGAGCGGGTGTGTGCCGCCACCGACACGACCTACGAACGGAGCCTGATCGAACTGGCTTACGAGGAGGGGCGCCGCAAGGCGTCCGGTCGGACAGCGGCGGAGTCGACGAGCGTCTGGGAGGAACTCGTCGTCGACACCGACGATGTCGGCGTCGACGCCGCGTCTGGCGTCGAAGAGCCCCGCGAGTCGCCCGACGGGCCGCCAGAACTGTTCTCGCGACCGGCCCCGACTACCGTTCCGGAAGACGGACTCGACCGGGTTCGGCTCCCGGAGTTCCTCCGTCGGCGCTGATCGGCCGTCGGTTTCAGGCGTCGGAGCGCATGAGTTCGCCAGGCTCCGTCCAGATGACGAATTCGCCGTCCTCGTCGCGTTTCACCACGCCGTTGATCCACGGTTCGTCGACCGGTGACTCCTTGACCTCCGCCAGCGAGACGGTAGAGACGCGCCGGACGCCATCGACTGCCCACCCGACGTTCCACTCGTCGTCCATCTGCCCCGGATCGAAGACGACGATCAGGTCACCGTTGCCTTCTTCCTCGGCAGCCAGCGTCTCCTTGGGGTCGATGACCGTCGTGATGTCTCCACGCAGGTCGATCACGCCCTCGACGAAGGGCGGCGCGTTCGGAATCCGGGTGACCGTTCCCCGTTCGACGATCTGTTCGATGAAGGAGATATCCAGACAGTACCGCTCGTCCCCGAGGACGAACTCCAATACCGAGACGGTCTCCTCGTTGCTCGTCCCGTCGTCGTCTTGTGTCTCCGTCTCGTCCGGTCCGTCGCCGAACGAGGGGACGGACGCCGCGCCGGCGGCGTCTCCTGTCGTTCCGGAGACGTCGAGTTCGCTCAGGGTGCTTTCGATCCGGTCGTCGAGTTCCACTTCGTCGGCGTCCACCATCTCGGCGAGTTCGGCCGCCGAGGGCTCGTCGTTCTCGCTCATGCTCGTCCTCCGTGTGCGTTCGCCGGACGCATCGTTGTGATCGGGTCCCGAGTCATGTGATCGTTGCCCCGACGTTCACGCCACCCCGTAATAAGTTCGCCCGTCGGGTTCTCAGGTCTGATACTTCTCGTCCGCGGCCGACAGGGTCAGTCCGCAGTCGGATCGGCGTCACCGAGCGTCAGGTCGCGCCCCGGCCCCGTCGCGACGTACCGGTCCCAGAGGACGAGCGTCGTCGGGAGCACGAGGATCGACGATAGATACGAGTAGAGGACGCTCAACGCGATCAGCAGGCCGAACTGTCCGAGGATCGGCGAGATGGCGAGCCACAGTACGCCGAGCCCGGAGACGGTCGTCAGCATACTCCCGGTGAGGGCACCCCCGGTCCCGCGTACGGTTTCGATGAGGGCATCGTCGACGTCCGTCGACCCGTCGTACTCCTCGACGAACCGGTGGAGGAGGTGTGCCGAGTAGTCGATGCCGAGGCCGATGGCGATAGAGAGACTCGTCCCGGTGAGGACGTTGAACGGAATGTCGAGATAGCGCATCGTCGAGGCGAGGGCCGCGACGGTGACGGCGATGGGGAGGACGTTCACCAACCCCAGCGATGGGCGTCCTTCCAGAACCGCGTAGACCAAGACTAGGAAGGCCGCCGCCGCGACGAGTGCGATGACGAGGCTACGGAACGCCGACTCGCCGATCACGTCCGACACGGCCTTCAGGACGATGACGCCACCGGTCGCCGTCGCCTCGAAGCGAACGCGGTCGGCCACTTGGCGCGTGTCGTCGGTAACCTCCTCCTGTGACGCGTCGGCCTCGACAGCGTACTCGATCCGGGCGCTCGTGTAGTCGTCGGTGATGTAGTTCAGCGCCCGGTCTCGCGCCGGTGAGTCGAGGAGGGCGGCGTAGACCGTTCGGAGGTTGTCGTCCGGGATTCCGTTGTCGTTCCGGTCGTTTCGCGCCACCAGCGCCGCGAACTCTGGGTCGCGCTCGGCCCGACGCCGGATGACGGTCACGATGCTCGTCTCCCGTGCGTGACCTCCGTCCGCGACGAAACTCGACGGGGGGTCGTCGCCCGCCTTCCAGAGTGCTTCGAGGGCGTAATCCTGATGTAAGGGTCCCTCGACGTAGACCGTCGTGGTGTCCTCCTCGCCGGTCTGGAAGTTCCGCTCCAAGAAGTGCGTCGTCTCGGTGACGGTGTAGTCGCCGGGGCGGAAGGGTTCGGGGACGTGGTCGAGGTACGCCGGCGCGTCTTCCGGGGGGAGGAAGTCGTCCTGCGTGAAGCGACTATCGACGCCGGCACCGTACTGGCCCATCACCGCCGTCGACACGAGGACGACGACGAGAAACAGCCGCGGGGCTCCCCGGGCGATGTAGACCCCAACCGGCAGGATCCGGCCGAGCAGCGACTGCTCGGAGCCAAGCGCCGACGACCCGAACCCGGGGATACCGAGGCGCTCGCGCCAGCGGTCGGCGTACACCTTCGTCGCGGGGAGGAAGATGCCAAAGACGAAGAAGGTGAAGACGATACCGACGGCGGCGACGATGCCGAGTTCTCGGATCGAACTCAGACTGCTGCTCAGATTGGCCGCGAACCCGAGGACGGTCGTTCCGGTGACGATGAAGAAGGCGACGACGAGTTGATCGGTGGCGGTCCGCATCGCCGCGCGGACGCTCACGTCGCCGACGTGTTCCTCGCGGTAGCGGTTGATGGCGTGGATGCCGAAGTCGATGCCCACCGCCAGCAACAGGGGTGGGATGGCGACGAGCAACTGCGAGAAGGCGATGCCTGCGAGGCCCATAAAGCCGAACGTCCAGAGCATCGCCATTCCGAGCGAGACGAGGCCAAGCAGGAGGTCGACCGGGTCCCGGTAGGCGACGATCAGAAAGAGGAGGATAAGCACGAGCGCCGCCGGAATCACTAGGGCGAGCGAGTCGTTGATCACGTTCCCCAGTTCGTCGCTCGTGATGCCGCTCCCGAAGACGGTGATATCGCCGCCGACCGACGAGACGATGTACTCCGCCCGGAGCTGTATCGACGTGAGGGGACTCGATCCACTCGTCCCCGACCCCTCGCTCGCGCCACCGGGGAGGCGGTGGGAGACGGTGCCGATGGCTGCCGACGCCGACGCCGATCGGGCGTTGTAATCCTCGCTGAGGAGGGCCCGTAAGCCGGGGTCCGCTGCGACGGTCGTCCGCACGGCCCGGTCGATCTCGCCGGGCGTCGACCGCTCGACGGCCCTGATCTCCTCGTCGAGGTCGTCTGCCGAGGGGTCGAGCGTTCGTGCGACGGCGCGGGCGACGCTCGTCGTCCCCGTCACGTCCAGATCGTCGTTGTCGACGAGGCGGCGCTGAGCCTTCAACATCCGCAACAGCTCCGGCTTCGAGAGGACGTTCGTCCCCGACTGTATCAGCTGTGTCGTCCCCGAGTCGTCGCCGAAGGTGACACGCTCGAAGTTGTCGTTGACCTCTTGGAGCGCCTGCTCGGCGGGGACGTCCTCGGTGAACTGGTCGGTGCCGGAGTCGGTCCCGCCACCACCCAAGCCGAGGACGAACAGCCCGGAGACGAGCAGAAACAGGAGGATGACCCGTCCCGGACGGTCGACGATCCACGAGTCGAGAGTGTCGATGAACCGCTGGGAGTCGACCCGAATATCGTCGATGCTCGGTGGCACGTGTCGGTCAGGAGCTCCCGTCCTCGCTTTCACCGCCGCGTCGGTAGACGAACAGCGCTAGGCCGACGACCGCGAGGGCGCCGACGGTGATCGGCAGGAACGGCAGGCCGCCGCTCTGTTGCCGCTCGACCGTCACCGGCACTTGGTAGGTCCGCGACACCTCCGTGTCGCCGTCCGGGAGTTCGTACTGAAAGTCGACGGAGACGGGATACTGCTTCTCGAGGGCGTTCCCGCTCGTGCTCAGGCCGACGGTGATCGTCGCCGTCTCGCCGGGATCGAGCGCGGAGACGATGGCCTCGTCGTCGTCGCTCGACAGCGGGGACTGGACGAACGCCTTCGCCTCGACGTCGCGTAACGGCTCGTCACCTTGGTTGGTCACACGGATATCTAGGGTCGTGGTGCCGCCCGCGACGACGGTTCGGTTGACCGCCTCGATGCGGAACCGGTCGCGCTGGGGTTCGATCTGCACTCGATCTTCGAGTGCGTCGCTCCGGCGGACGTCACCGCGCTGGTTGCGGTACCGGACGGTCACGTTGAACTGTTGGGTGCTCGCGCTCGCCCCGTCGCTGACCGAGACGTCGAAGTCGAACGTCCCGGTTTCGTCCGGGGCGAGGGTTTCGAGCGCGTACTCGTTGGACTCGATGTTGACGTTCGGGTTCGACGACGTGAGCACGACGACGGGTTGGCGGGCGGTGTCCGGCCCGCGGTTGACGACGGTGCCGGCGAAACGTCCGTCCTCGCCGACCCGCAGGACGGCGTTCGTGTCCCGGAGCGCGAAGGACTGCTCGCGGGCGGGGCGCATCCCGACCGCGAGTGGATTCGAGGTCCGGGCGATGCCGTCCGTGTCCTCGTACTCGACGGCCGCGCTCAGGCTGTAGTTCCTGAGCGCCGCGTCGTCGTCGACGGCGACGGTGTACTCGACCGTCTCGGTCGTGCCGGGTTCCCAAGCGCCGACGTAGCCCGTGGACGACGTCGATCCGCTCCCGAAGGTGAGTTCGTCCGTCGACGCCGAGAGGACGACGCTCGCGTCGCTGGCCGTCCGGGTCCCGTGGTTGCGGAGTTCGACGGCGACGGTCCCGGTGTCGCCGACCTGTGTCGTCGCCTCCGTGTCGACGACTTCGAACTGCGCCCGGTCACGGACGCGGAGCGTGATGTACTGGGTCTCCTCCTTCGAGAGGTCGTTGTACTCGGGGGAGCCGACGGAACTGTACTCGACGCTCACCGTGTAGGCGTAGGAGACGGTGACGGGAATCCGGTAGCGGCCGGGATTGACGTTCTCGGGGACGGTGATCGAGATGGAGTCGGTCGTGGTGGTGCCACGGGGGACCTCCCCGACGGCGACTCGCCCGGTGTTGATCTCGAACGGTGTCCCGCCGTTCTCGACGTCGACGGCGACGCCGCGGGCGGTGGTGACTCGCTCTTCGTGTTGTGCCGGGCCGCCGCGACTCAGGCGGCCGTCGTTCGAGAGGACCAGATCGAGATCGGTCTGTGTGCCCGGTTCGACTTCCGTCGTCGAGGTGTAGACGTCGATGTTCGGTCGACCGATCACGGTCCCGGAGGACTGACCGGCCGCGACGCCCGTCGCGGCGACGGCTGCGACGACGACGAGGACTGTGAGAAGGACGTTGCGGTGTGAGGCGCGCATGTGTGAGTATGATCGTCGGGAGGGCTCTCTCCCGGAGGGTGTTTGGGGGTATCGACGGCACGGGGCGACCGTCGACGGCTGATAGCGTATTGGAGGCGTAGAGGGAACGAGTTATATAACTTGTGAATGAATGTTCAGTCACCGTGGCGTTCGACCCCCCCTTCGACTCCCCCGCGGACACGCGAACGTCGATCATGCGCGCCACCTACGATGCGCTGATCGAGCACGGATACGAGAACCTGACTATCCAGCGGATTGGCGACGAGTTCCCGAAGAGTAAGTCGCTCATCTATCGCCATTACGACGGCAAAGACGACGTCTTGGTCGCGTTGCTTGAGTTCCTGCTCGATCACCTCAAATCACAGATGCCCCAGCCGACGACGACGGACGCACACGACTGCCTCCGGAACCTGCTCGACTTCGTGCTCGCACCCGACGCCGACGCCGAGCGCGCCGAACTCACGAACGTGATGGTGGAGCTTCGCGGGCAGTCGCCACACAACCGGGTGTTCCGGGAGTATTTCTCGACCAACGACCGCACGTTCCAGCGCGGCCTCGTCGACATCGTCGAGCGCGGGATCGAACAGGGCGCCTACCGGCCGGTCGATCCGGAACCCGTCGCCGAGTTCGTCCTGACGACGATGAGCGGCGCGACGATTCGTCAAGCGACGACAGAGGACGTCACCGACATCGCGGCCGTCCGTCGGGAACTGGACGCGTACGTAGAAGCGCGGTTGCTACGGGCGGAGTGACACGAACTCAGTCGACGAGTACGTGCCCGGCGCCGTCGACGTGGACCGTATACTCGTTGTACTCGAAGGTGAGACTTCGTCCGGTCAGTTCCGCCGGCTCACCGGTGAAAAACGCCTCTAATGCGTCCGGATCGACGTAGTCGGCGAGGGGATCGAGTTCCATCGCCGAACAGTCCTCGACGTCGCTGAGGGCGGCTTGCACGGCGTGGCTCACCGGCTCGCGTCGGTCCCAGTCGATGTCTGATCGGTGTAGGGACCCGTCCAGCCGCACGTTCCTCTCACTCGTTGCTGCCATATCTCTAAATCCGAGTGATCACATATAATTCTACTGGCGGAATTATCAACGATGAATTTCAGGACAGCGCAGGCGTCACCAACACTCATCGGGCGGGACGGCGAACGTCGGATCGACCCACGATGCCTCCGAAGAATCGGACCATCCCGACCGCCCCGGAACGTACCCCACACGCCCCGTGAGGATCCTGATCGTCGGAGCTGGCAGTCTCGGGAGCCTCCTCGGCGGTCTGTTGGCCCGCACCCACGACGTGACACTCGTCGGTCGGGATCCACACGTCTCGGCGGTGCAGGCCGACGGCCTCCGGGTCACAGGCGTCGAGACGCTCACGCCGAGGCCGGACGCGACGACCGACATCGGGGCGGCGAGCGCGGACCTCGCGCTCGTAACGGTCAAGGCGTACGATACGGCCAGCGTGGTCGACGACCTCGCGACCTGTGACGTGGAGACAGTCTGCTCGCTTCAGAACGGGATGGGCAACGAAGAGACGCTCGCGGCCGGCCTCGACACCCCCGTGCTCGCGGGCACGACGACTTACGGGGCACGGCTCGCCGGCCCCGGCCACGTGGAGTGGCTCGGCCGCGGGCGGGTGACTGTCGGTCCTTGGCGGCCGGCCGACGCCGCCGACCGGAGCGAGCGCGTAGCCGCGGCGTTCCGTGCGGCTGGTCTCGACGCGACGGCGACGACCGACGTGCGCCACCGACTCTGGCAGAAGTTGGCGATCAACGCGGCGATCAACCCCGTCACGGCGCTGGCCCGCGTCGAGAACGGAGCGCTGACGCAACCGGGGGACCTCGCGGACGTGGCGACAGCCGCCGGGACGGAGACGGCGCGGGTCGCGCGCGCCGATGGGGTCGACCTGTCGGCAACGACGGTACGCGAGGGCATCGCCGACGTCGTCGACGAGACGGCGCGGAACCGCTCGTCGATGCACCAAGACGTGGCCGCCGGTCGCCGGACGGAAATCGAGGCGGTCAACGGCTACGTGGTCGAGCGCGCCGCGACGGTCGGCGAGTCGGTTCCGGTCAACCGGACGCTCGCGGCGCTGATCCGCGGGTGGGAAGCTGGCGCGGGACGCCGCTGAGGGGTATCGTTAATTCCCCGGCGGCCGAGTCGGACGACGATGCCAACGGTACAGGAGATCAGGCAGGCGTCGGCGGATACGGCCCCACTGACGATGCTGACGGCGTACGACGCGCCGACGGCCGGGATCGTCGACGCCGCCGGGGTCGACATGATCCTCGTCGGCGACAGTATGGGCAACGCCGTGCTCGGCTACGATTCGACGCTCCCCGTGACGATGGCGGACGTGGCGAGCCACACGGGCGCCGTGGTCCGGGCGACGGAGGACGCTCTCGTCGTCGCGGACATGCCGTTTCTGAGCTACGGCGCCGCCGCCGACACGGGGATCGAGAACGCCGGACAGCTCGTCAAGGAGGCGGGCGCGAGCGCGGTCAAGATCGAGTCAGGTCCACACACCGTCGCGCTGACCGAGCGCCTCGTCCAGTTGGGGATTCCGGTGATGGCCCACCTAGGGTTGACGCCCCAGCGGGTCAACCAAGTTGGCGGCTACACCCGACAGGGGACGACCGAGGCCGACGCCCAAGAGATCAAGGATCTCGCGCGGCGTCACGAGGAGGCGGGCGCGTTCTCGCTGGTGCTCGAACACGTTCCCTCGGAGCTGGCCGCCGAGGTGACCGCGGACCTCGATATCCCGGTGATCGGTATCGGTGCCGGATCGGAGACCGACGGGCAGGTGCTCGTGTTGACGGACGTAATCGGCCTGTCGGCGTCGCCCCCACCGTTCGCCGAGTCGTTCGGCGACGTGCGCAGCGAAATCGAGGACGCAGTGGCGGCGTACCGCGAGGCCGTCGAGGACGGTGAGTTTCCCTAGTCGCCCCGGATGGCCGAGGCTAGGAGCGGGCGCATCATCCCGACCACGGGCGCCTCGGCGCTGTCGGTCCAGACCGCTCGGTGTTTGCGGACACCTGGCAGGTCGGTCGCGGCGTCGGCGCTGACGAGGAGGGCGTTGCCGTCGACCATACAGACGCTCGTAACGGCGCCTGCCTCGATGGGAACGCCGTCCCACCACGTCCGGGTTTCGACTATCTCCGCGCCATCGACGGTATCGACGAAGTGCTGCCGGATCCCTTCGTCGGGTGAGCCGATCACCACCTCGACGCCGCGGTCGACGGCGTCGCCGAGGGCGGCAAGCAGATCCTCACCGAGGAGTGCGTCGACCGCGACCGCCAGCAATACCTCGTCGTCCGCGTTGCCGACGAGCGTCGCGAGGCGTTCCGAGACGGCCGTCTCGCCTTCCATCGTCCAGACCTCGCCGGCGCTCGACGAGCGATCCGGCGACCCGAGACGGGGCAGGACGGCGCCGAGGTGATCGAGGCGAGTCCGACACTCCTGTTCCAGTAGTTCGACCGACTCGCGCGGCGAAACCGCTCGGAAGCGCCGCGGCTTCGACTCTTGGACGCTGACGAGGCCCCGGTCTTGGAGTGCGTCCATGCTGTCGTAGATTCGGGCACGTGGCACGTCCGCGACCTCACTCACCTCCTTCGCCGTGCCCTCGCGCAGGCGCATGAGCGCCACGAAACATTTCGCCTCGTACTCGGTGAGTTCGAACGTCCGGAGCGTCTCTACCGCCTCCTCGACGAGTGAGTCGATACCGGCGTCCGATGATGTTGTTGGGGTCACGACGAACGTCTCCTGTGTCGCTCCGGCGTTAGGATGACACCACCAAAAAGAGTCGGGTCCGCACGCTCTGGTTGAGTGTCTCTATCACACCTTGTTTCGATTGGAATCAAAACATAGGAGAAACTATTAAGATCCTACCAAGCGTACGGATGAATGAGACGAGACGACTGCGGCGACACGCCGCCACCGACAATCATGAGCCACCAGCCCCACTCCCTGCGAGAGGCCGACGGGGAACAGCACGAGACGACCGATGTCGAGAACGAGGAACGCACCGAGGAATCCGTCTGTCCGGAGTGCGACGCGGCGCTTGTCGCCGACGAAGCACACGGCGAGACGGTGTGTGAGTCCTGTGGCCTCGTCGTCGAAGCGGACGAGATCGACCACGGGCCGGAGTGGCGCGCCTTCGACTCCAACGAGCGGGCGGAGAAAAGCCGCGTTGGCGCGCCGACGACGAAGCTCCTCCACGACGACGGCCTCTCCTCGGTCATCGACTGGCAGGATCGGGACGCGAAGGGCCGAACCATCGACGGGAGCAAGCGGCGCAAACTGCAACGCCTCCGGACGTGGGACGAGCGCTTCCGCTCGAAGAGCGCCCAAGAGCGCAACCTGAAGCAGGCTCTCGGCGAGATCGACCGGATGTCGTCGGCACTCGGCCTGCCCGAGAACGTCCGCGAGACCGCCAGTGTCGTCTACCGGCGGGCGCTCGAGGACGACCTACTCCGTGGCCGCTCCATCGAGGCGATGGCGACGGCGTCACTCTACGCCGCCGCCCGTCAGGCCTCGGTCCCACGGAGTCTCGACGAGTTCGCCCCCGTTAGCCGGGTCGAACGCAAGGAGTTCTCGCGGGCCTACCGCTACATCGTGCGCGAACTCGGCCTCGCTATCGAGCCCGCCAACCCCCTCGAATACCTCCCGCGCTTTGCCTCCGACCTCGACCTCGACGGCGCGACGAAGACGCGTGCGCGCTCGCTCCTCGAAGAAGGGATGGAGAGCGGCGTCCACAGCGGCAAGAGCCCGGTCGGTCTCGCGGCGGCCGCGCTCTACGCCGCCTCGATCCTCGAAGGCGAGAAGGTGACCCAGAAGGAGGTGTGTTCGGTGAGCGACGTCTCGGAGGTGACGGTCCGCAACCGGTACACGGAACTGCTAGAGGCTGGCACCGATCCCGACGCGGCCCGCGCCGCTTAGGGACGGATCGCCGTCTTCTCGCCCGCGACCGCCAGCGACGATTTCAGGCGCTCGGCGGCCCCGTCGGTCTCCGCGACGTTCTCCATCAGTACCGTCTCGCTCGGGAACAGGTTCTCGCCGACGACGAGGCCGTGTTCCCGGGCGGTCGACCCCGTCATCGTGAGGTAGACGCCGAGCCCCACCTCTGCGACAGCGGCCTCCTCCTCCGCGGTGGCATCGGGATACCGGAACGTCACGTCCGTCAGCGCCCGCGTCCCGAGGACGGCCCTGACGAGGCGTTCGTACCGCGGCGAGATACAGAGTGGGCCGGCGTAGTCGGCGACGAAGTCGCGGTCGAGATCGACCCCGGGTGGCAGGGTTTCCGGCGTCGCGAGCAGGGTGGGATACACCGTCTCACCTAGACCGCTCACGATCCGTACGTCTGTATCACGAGGATCGATCCGTGCGTTCACGTCGGCGATGGACGCCACGCCCGTCTCGTCGAGCGTCACGACCTCCTCCAACACGAGGTCGGCGCTGTCGAAGCCTAGGCCGAACTCGTGAGTGCGGAGCGCGCGAAACGGCTCCTCGCGGCCGATCAACTCCACACGCACGTCCCCGACTGGCACCGTTGCGCTGTCGAAGACGATCCGCCGTGGTTTCCCTTCGCGGTCGTCCCGAAGCAGGGTGTACTCCGGACGGGTCGGGTCCGAGAGGTCCGAGTAGGCCGCCAACCGCTCGTACGCGTCGCGGTCGGCCGTCGCCTCACCCTTGGTGATCGCCTTCTCGTAGCGGAGCGTCGACGACACGTCGTCGGCCAGATCGTCGGCATCGGCGACGGCGGCGAACCGTTCGAGAACCGCCTCCAGCGGGCGCCCCTTGCGCGGAACGGCAACCCGAACCGTCTCGGTCATTACCGAGGGGACGCGACCGCGGGATTTACCGATTGCGCTTTTGCCGTCACCCGTCGCCGGGGCCGAACGCGCTGTTGAGTCGGTCTCGGAACGACTGCAGGTCGTCGAGTTCCGACTGGATCTCCTCGATGTCCGCCTCCACGTCCTCGACTGCCGCGAGTTGCTCGTCGAGACGCGCCAAGCGCGACTCGATCCGGTCTAGGTCGTCGTCGACAGCGTCCAGTCGCTCGCTCGCGCCCTCGACGGCGTCGAGGCGTTCGCCCACGTCCGCGACGGCGTCGGCCGTCTCCGTCACCTCCTCCCGGAGGGCCGCACGGTCGTCGTCGGCCGCCGACAGCGACGTATCGAGGTCGTCGACCCGGTCGTGCAGGTCGGCCAAGTCCTCACTCACGTCACCGAGCACCGCCTCGGCGGTGCCGTTCTCGTCGAGAAAGTCGGCGAGGGCGTCGCGGTAGGCGAGTACGTCCTCCACCTGAGACTGGAGTCGACTCACCCGGACGTCGACGCTCGTCGGCACCTCGTCCTCGAAGGCATCGCGCAGGACCGCCAAGTCGTCGTCGTCGACCGACCCCGCACGGATCTCCGCGGCGAGGGCCGAGGCGACCGACCCGGGCGTGGCTGTGGGGCCACCGCTGGTGTCGTCGCCCGTCGTCACGGCCGCCGTGTCGTCGTCCGCCGTGTCGTCTTCTGTCACCTCGTCGTTCGCCGTATCGTCGTCTGTTGTCCCGTCGCCAGCCTGCGGATCGAGTGCCGCCGCGGCGTCGGCGTGCCCGACCGCTTCGGGTCCCTCCGTCGTCTCGTCGTCCTCGTCGGCCGCCTCGTCGTCCTCGCCGATCATCTCGTCGTCCTCGCCGATCATCTCGTCGTCCTCGCCGATCATCTCGCTATCCGCACCCTCCGTGTCGACGGCGTGTACCGACTCGTCCCGGTCTCCCATGACCGACGCGAGGTCGTCGTCGGTCGGTTGGGGCGTGACGTCTTCGTCGTCGAGGAGCGATGCCGGCTCCGAGTCGGCATCGCTCGCCGCGTCGGTCTCCTCCGCCGCCGAGAGGTCGGCCGCGCCGTTCCCGGAGAGGGCGTCGCGGACGACCTGTGTCGTCTCGCGGCCGAGGATGTCCTCGCTCCCCGTGGTGTCCCCGTCGATGTCGCCGTCACCGGTGTCAATATCGAGCAGTTCGACCGTTGGCTCGTCGAGAAAGGCCGTCGCCTCGTCGGGGTCGTCGATGCGGATGCCGTACACTGTGAGCACGGACTCACCAGGGTCGAGCGTCCGCTCGTAGGCGACGCGGTGATCGCGATAGGCCGTCCAGTTGTCGCTGTCGTAGTCCGGGTGGAAGCCGACGCCCTCCATCGCGAACGACTCGGGGATGCGGTCGACGAGTCGGATTCGGATCGGTTCGTCGGCGAGCGATTCGATCTCGAAGGCGACGGCCGGGACGGGAAACCGCTCGGCCTCGAAGCCCTTCCCCACGCGGACGTCCCCTGTGGACACGGACACCGGGGTCTCGGGGTCTGAGTCGTTCGCCATGCGCCATATCTTTCGCAGTAGTAGCATAAAACAACCGGCGACGAAGTTCACCGACGCGACATGCCCCCGGACGGATCGGCGGCCGCTCCCCGAGCGTTCCCAGCCCGTGGGGGTATCCACCGTCGTTTATGCGCGTGGCGAATCCAGACGAACACATGACAGGACGACCCAGTGACGACACGACGATCCGACGAGACAGGGGCGGTGACTAACCCATGTACGATACCGTTCTCGTTCCGACCGACGGGAGTGCAGGTGCCGAGACGGCGGCCGGACACGCGTTCGACCTCGCGGCCGCGTTCGGGGCCGAAGTGATCGTACTGAGCGTCGTCGACGAGGGACCAGTCGGGACCGCGATAGACGAGCGGCGAGAGACGCTGGAGCGGGCGGCACGCGAAGCCGTCGAAGCGGTCGAACGCGCCGGCGATCCGGGGTTGTCGGTTCGAACCACGGTCGAACGGGGGCGCCCCCACGAGACGATCTGTGAGTACGCCGAACGGGAGGGCGTCGACCTCGTGGCGATGGGCACCCACGGGCGCACGGGGCTCGACCGACTGCTGATCGGGAGCGTCGCCGAGCGCGTCGTCCGAACGAGTCCCGTTCCGGTGCTGACCGCGCGGGGCGACAGCGACGGCACGAGCGACGCTGACGATCCGTCGTACGGGTCGGTGTTGCTCCCGGTCGACGGGAGCGAGGCCTCGGAGGCGGCGGTCGAACACGCTCTCGCTGTCGCCGAGCGGTACGACGCCACCGTCCACGTCCTCTCGGTGATCGACGCCGAGGCGCTGGCCGGTGCGTCGAGCATCGGGATGAGCGTCCCCGACGTCGTCGAGGATCTCAAGACGGAGCGCGAGGCGGTCGTCGACCCGGTCGTTGACCGGTGTGAACGCCGCGGCGTCGACGCGGTGACCCGGGTCGAACAGGGGACCCCCCACCGGACCATCGACGCGTACGTCGACGAGGCCGATATCGACCTCGTGGCGATGGGCACCCACGGGCGGACGGGACTCGACCGGTACCTCCTCGGGAGCGTGACCGACCGCGTGATCCGGACGAGCGCGGCACCGGTGCTCACCGTTCGGTAACGTCGATCCCTTACAGGTCGATCCGGTCGCCAATCTCGACGACGTCCAGTCGGTCCGGGGAGGTGAACCCACGTGCGTGGTGATGGAGGACGGTCGGGTCGGCGGTGAGTCCTTTCCACACGTCCCAGTGGCTCGGCACCAAGCGGTCGAGTTCGAGGTCGTTCGCCGTGCGGATCACGTCGTTCTCGTCGGCGTACCATCGCGTCCGTTTCGGCTCTCGGGTCTGTTTGTCGGGGAGCCTCCCCACCGATCCGAACGCGAGGACGCCGAGGTCGATGTCGAAGCGGTCGGCGAGGTCGGGGAAGGAGTCGGCGGGGCGGGTGTCTCCGCCGTGGAAGATGGTCCCCGCGTCGCTCTCGATCACGTAGCCGACGGGGTGGTCGGCGTCGGGGTCGTTCACCCGAACGACGTGGACCGTGAACTCCCCCACCGCGAACTGGTCGCCCTCGGCGACGGTGACCAACTGGTCGGCGACGACGCCCCACTCCTCGGTCCAAGCCTCGCGCTCGACGACGGCCATGCTCGCGTCGGGCGCGTAGTAGTCGGCACCGGTCGCCGCGAGGATGGGTGCCTGCGTCGGGCCGTGGACGTGATCGGAGTGTTCGTGTGTGGCGAGGACCGCGTCGGCCTCGGCAACGTCCGTCGGATCGAAGGGGACGGGGAGCATCCGCACCGTCCGCGGCGGATCGCCTAGGCCGAGATAGGGGTCGATGAGAAGCGTCGTTCCCTCGGAGCCTTTCAGGACGAACCCGTTACAGCCCAGATACCAGACCGCGACCGTGTCCGGGTCCGCCTCGGCCACGGCGGTCGGCAACCAGTCCCCCCAGTCGCTCTCGCCGAGTTCGTGTGCCATACCGGGCTTCGGATCGGTCGGAGGCTAAGCGTTGCGATGGTCGCCGAGAAGGCTTTTGTCCGTGGCCGCGTGACCCCCAGCATGACCCGCGACGAACTCCCGCGGCTTCGGACGGTCGCCGACTACCAGTTCGGCGCCGGCGCCGGCCGGGCGCTCTTTCCGCCCGACGAAGACCCGACCGTGACACGCTCGACGAGCGGCCGCCCCCGTCAGGTCCGCGCCGACGCTGGCCGCCTCGTCTCCTACGGCACCGACGGCCGGTTCACGCTCGGCCTCGAAGGCGGTCGACGGTTGGTCGACGCCCTTCCCGATCCTGCGGCCCCGAGAGCGAGCCGTTCGTCCGCGACGGCAAGAACGTCTTCGCGAAGTTCGTCCGGGCCGTCGACGACGACGTGCGCCCTCGCGACGAGGTGGCGGTGGTCCACGCCGACGGCGACCTGTTGGCCGTGGGGCGGGCGGAACTCGCCGCCGACGCCATGCGTGACTTCGAGACGGGGATGGCGGTGAAGGTACGCGCCGGCGCGGACTAGAGGTACGGCGCCAGCCCGAGTGCTTGGATCACCGACACGCCCGCGAGAACCGACCCAAGGAGGTATCCACCGATGGCGCCGCCGTTCAGGAGCGGCAGGCCGGCGTGGGCGCGGCCCTTCATCACCGCCCACAGCAGGACGCCGAGGCCGAGGAAGGTCCCGACCATCGCTAGGAGCGCGGGGAGGTTGAGCGCCGGAAGGCCCGCCACGCCGAGCGACGGCGCCGGCGAGAAGAAGGCACCGCTCGCGACCATCACCGTCGGCATCACGGCGTCGCCGAGGCCGATGAAGAAGGCGTCGCGTTCGGGGTCGGCACCGTCGCCGCCGCCGCCGTCACCCTCCTCGTCGGTCGCCGCCGGTGGATCGTCCTCGTCCGCCACCGCTTCGTCCTCGTGAACCTCGTTCGCGCCACCGAAGTCGTCGTCGCGCAGTGAGTACGAGAGCGTGAGCGGGACGACGAGGATGACGGGGACGCGAAGGTCCATCACCCCCTCGGCGAGGCTGAGCATGTGCCGAGTCCCGTAGACGCTAACCGCGTCGTACACCGCGAGCACGGTCAGGAGGACGATGGCGGGCAGAAGGCCGAAACTGATGCCGAACAGCGCGCCGGCGCCGATACCCATGATCACGCCGGCGCCGTCGATGACGTACCACTCGGGGTACCCCAGCAGTGCGATGGCGACGCCGACCGACAGCGCGACTGCGAGGACGTTGATCGACCCGACGACGAGCAGGGGTGGCGCGACGACGGCGAAGACGTACCACGAGACGAGGGCGCTGGAGAGGACGACGACGGCCCGAATCGCCTGCTCGAAGGCGTATTTGAAGGCCGCGAGCATCACCCCCGTCGCGACGAGGATGGCGGCGAAGTAGACGAGACTGTTGGTCGGATCGGAGGGGTCCTCGACGGCTTGGTAGCCGGCAGTCTCGAACGGCCCGACCATCGCAAGCGCGCCGACTTGGACGAGCAAGAACAGCGCCGCGGCGACGGCGACGCCGCGGGCCTCGCGTGCGTTCATGGCCGCCCTTTGGTCGGGGGGTGGTTTGGGGGTTGCGACTCCACGCCCGGCGTCGACACGCGGCCCGGCGATCCGATACTGTGAACCGTCTGCATCCGCTAGTGTCACCGATGTCCTCTATCGAAGAAGCCCTCCGATTCGTCGCCCGCCGGATCGCACGGTTGCGTGGCCGGTCCCCCGGGTCAATCGGTGGGGGTGCCCTCATCGTCTTGGCTGTTCTGGCCGCGGCCGGCTGGTACTTTCGTCCGTGGTTGCAGGGAGTCGTCTACGCCGTCTACACGACGCCGATCCTTCCGCTCGCGTTGCTCGTCGCCGGAGGCGTGGTGTACGCGCTCCGTCGTCGCACGGCGCTCGTCGGTCCACAGGCCGTGCTCGCGGTGTTCCTCCTCGTCCTCGTCGTCGGGAGCGGGATCACCGGGCTGTTGGCCGGCGAACGACTCGGGAAGTCGACTCTCGACTCGGCCGCCACGGCCGACTCGCTCGACGAAACTGACTCGCAGATGCCGCGGGTCGTGCCCAAGAGCGTCGCCGCGCGCTACGCCTCGAACACGCTCAACTTCCCGCAGTATCGAATCTCCGGCAGCGACGTGACCGTCAACAACGGGACGCCCTACTGGTCGTACGCGCTCGCACCGGACGGCGCGTACAACCACTTCACCAAGCGACAACACGGGACCGTCCTCATCGACATGACACAGCAAAACGCCGCGGTCCGGACGATCACCAACGACCTAGAACGTGGCATCGGCCCGGCATTTTACAACAACTACCGGTTCGAACTCCTCAAGCGCGGCCAGTATCTCGTCGACTACGGTGATCCCTTCATGGTCGTCAACGAGGGCGAACAGTACATCGCGGTGCCGTACACGACGCCGACGTTCCACTGGGTGCCACTCCCGTACACGACCCCGGAGTGGGGCGGTGTCGCGCTGATCGACAGTGACGGAAACGTCGAGGACCTCTCGCCTGCGGAGGCACGGAGTCACTCGGCTCTCGAAGAGCAGCGACTCTATCCGTCCGCTCTCGCCCGAAAGAAGGTCGCGACGACGAAATACCGGCGCGGGATCGTCAACACGTTCACGAGCCACGAAGACGAAATCGAGGTTGCTCCCGTTCCCGGCGTCAACAACGACCAACCCTTCCTAGTGTTCACCGAGGACGGCCCGGAGTATATCGTCGCGGTCGAGCCGTACGGCGAGGCCCAAGGGCTCAAGGAGGTCTGGACGGTCGATAGCCGAACCGGCGACTACGAGATGTACACCCCCGATCGGTCGTTGTTCGGCGCTAGGAAGGCGACCGACTACGTCCGACAGGCCGCACGGACGACCGACTGGAACCGGTTCTCCCCCTCGGAACCGATCCCCGTGGTCGTCGACGGGCAACTCTACTGGCAGGTCCGGGTCGTCCCCAGCGACAGTAGCGGGATCGCGTACATCGCGTTCGTCAACGCCAGATCGAGCGACGTCCGGGAAGTCTCGACTACCCGCGAGGTGGTCGCGTTCCTCGACGGCGACACCGGCACCGTCGATAGCGGCGGAGCGGCCGACAGCCGTGATCCCTCGCTGATCGTCCAGCGTGTCGCGCCGAACGGCACCGTCGTCGGGACACTGGAGGTCTACGGAAACGAGTCCGTCCGGGTGGTGCAAGGGAACGCGACAGCGGCGAACGCGACGGCGACCGGCTAACCCGGTCATGCGGCGGGACCGTCCACCGCAGCCGTCAGCGCGTGTACAGTTTCGTGCCGAGAAGTTCGGGCAACCGGACGTGATCGTCGGGCGAGACGGCGAGGTACGGACGGCCGACGGGGCCGAACACGTCGACCACGCGGCCCACGCCCGAGAGCGACTCGTCGACGGCCATCGTGCCGATGTCGGGCGCGTCGTCGCCGTCGTCGGGACGGACGATGGCCAGCCCCTGTGCAGTCCGGGTGACGGTACCGAGACGACGCACGATCAGTCCCGGAGGATCGCCACGTAGGCCGCGACGGCCTGGACGAGGTCGGTCTTCGAGGCGTCGTCCGCCCCTTTGACGAGCACCCGCCCGCGGGGTTCGTACTCCCGGGGGTAGGTCTTGTCGCGTTCGATGACCGCGTCGTAGCCGACCTGTTGGACGGACTCGGCGATTTCGTCGACCGTCGGGTCGTCGACCGCCTCGTCCACGGGGACGCGCCGCCCTTCGGCGCGAGTCTTCGTCGCGTCCAAGTAGGCCGGCCAGATGACGTTCTCCACCATACGGACACGCCGCGGGCCGACCCTAATACGGTTTTGGATGGGGCGGTGCCGTCCGCCCGCGACGCTAGCTGTGAGCGTCGACGCCCCGGCGCACAACAAGCCTTTAGCTACTGTAAGTGGGGTTTCGTATATGCGCGTAAGCGTCCGGACGAGCGCGTGGGTCGGCGGGCTATGTGCCGCGCTCGCGGCCGTGGCGCTCGTCAGCACCGCCGTCGGCCCGGTCACTATCGGCGTCGGGAGCGTTGCCGACATCGCGCTTGCGGCTCTGCTCGGGGGGACGAGCGACGCTCCGGCGAGCCACCGGATCATCGTCCTCTCGATCCGGTTGCCCCGGATCGCCTTGGGTGCCGTCGTCGGCTTCGCGCTCGCGGCCGCGGGGACGGTCATGCAAGGGTTCTTCCGGAACCCCATGGCCGATCCCTCCATCGTCGGCGTCTCGGCGGGCGCAGCAACCGGCGCTGTCGCCGCCATCGTCGCGCCCGTCTCGGTCCCCTTCGGCCTCCCTGCCGCCGCCTTCGCCGGCGCCCTCATCGCCGCCTTCGGCGTCTATCTGCTCGCGAGTGAGGGCGGCCGGACGCCCGTTCAGACGCTCCTACTCGCCGGCATCGCGGTCCAAACGTTCCTCGGCGCAGTCGTCTCCTTTCTCCTTGTCAACGCCGGCCGTGATCTCCGGGAAGCCATCTACTGGCTGATGGGTCACCTCCACGACAGCACGTGGGGCGAGGCCACCGTCGCCGCCGCCGTCGTCCTCCCGAGCTTTTGCTGTCTCCTCGTGTACGCGCGCGACCTGAACGTCCTCCTCCTCGGCGAGGAAGACGCTCACTCGCTGGGCATCGAGGTCGAGCGCACGAAACGGCTCCTCCTCGCCGTTTCGAGCCTCTTGACAGCCTCTGCCGTCGCCGTCGCGGGCGTCATCGGCTTCGTCGGCCTCGTCGTCCCGCACGTCATGCGCCTACTGGTCGGCCCCGATCACCGAATCCTCCTCCCGACGAGCGCGCTCGCCGGCGCCGCCTTCCTCGTCGCCACCGACACGCTCGCCCGCTCCGGCGCCGCCGAGATTCCGGTCGGCATCGTCACCGCCGCCGTCGGCGCTCCCTTCTTTCTCTACCTGTTGCGAACTAGGGAGGTGAGCGCGCCGTGACCGACCCCGACGACACAACCCCGGCCATCGCCGTCGACGACGTCACCGTCGCGTTCGGTGGTGTGTCCGTCCTCGACGGGGTGTCGACGACCGTCCAGTCGGGAACCTTCGTCGGCCTCGTCGGCCCGAACGGCGCCGGGAAGACGACCCTGATCCGGTCGATCACCGGCGCGCTCACGCCCGACGCGGGGACTGTCGAGGTGGCCGGCGAGCGCCTCGCCAACCTTCCCTCACGGGCGGCGAGTCGGCTCGTGGCGACCGTCCCTCAATCTACCGCCTCGACGTTCGCGTTCGACGTGCGTCGGATCGTGGCGATGGGCCGGACCCCCCACGTGGATCGGCTGGGGTCGCCCACTCCGGCCGACCACCGCGCGGTCGAGGCGGCGATGGACCGCGCCGCCGTTACGGACCTCGCCGACCGGCCCGTGACCGAGGTCAGTGGCGGGGAGCGCCAGCGGGTCTTTCTCGCGCGTGCGCTCGCCCAAGACGCGCCCATCCTCCTCCTCGACGAACCCACCTCGGATCTCGACGTGAACCACCAAGTACAGACGTTGGAGATCCTCTCATCGCTCGTCGACGAGGGCCGAACCGTCGTCGCCGCCATCCACGACCTCGACCTGGCGGCGCGGTACTGCGACGAACTCCGCCTGCTCGCGGACG
>ENA-ORCS01000254-ORCS01000254.1-marine-metagenome-genome-assembly--contig:-NODE-254-length-48522-cov-3.683063_pt1 | contig 48522 bp, 51 predicted proteins | sample MGYA00237781_ERZ508513 | MGnify/ENA primary metagenome ERZ508513 (study PRJEB26184, sample SAMN06268793) | marine metagenome | isolation source: Eden Landing Ponds, San Francisco, CA, USA | place...
TGTCTTCCCATCGTCTATTCCGTCGCTCGTGTGGCCGTCGGTGATCACGTCGTTGTTCCTGGTCTCTGCGGCGTACCACGTCAAGGAGACCCGCCGGTTGCAACTCGGCGCAGCCGATAAGCCACCGGAGTTGCTGGAATGAGCAAGAAGTGGACCCGGCGCAGCGCACTCGCGTTCATCGCCAGCGGTGCAGGACTGCTCGCTGCCGAAACAGCCGGTGTCACTACCATTGACGCAAAACGATCCAGTAACCTTGAGACGGCCGGCGACAACAATGCACTACTTGGTGTCGACATCGGGCCGGGTAGTGACACGGATGACCAGAAGGTCAGTGGCACGGACGGCCAGCAGGTGACCTTGGCAACGCTCACAAACAACTTCGATCAGCAGCTCACGAGTGTTCGTGTCAACCCGGGTCCGGCTCCGCCGTTTGAGACTGTCCAGACGCCGAACAGGCTTTTACCAGGCGAAAGCGGCGATGTCACAACGACACTCTCCTGTAACTCAGGAGAAAATACCACCGTCGATCTCGATATCACGGCGACCGGTAATGACCAGCGTGTCGAACTGAGCCGGTCGCTTTCAGTCGAGTGTCGTGACCCCAGAGTGTCGTGGTGGCACTTCGAGGATGTTAGCAGAACGGATGTCCCGGATGTATGGGCTGCTGGCAACGATGGTGAGCGGAACGATGTTGGATTCTTTACAAATTATGAACCAGATCTAGAGACATCCAGTCAGGGCCGCGGCGAAGTCCTCAACTTCGATGGTGACGATGCCGTCACCGTTCCTGACGGCGATTCCCTTGACCTGACTGACGACTTCTCGCTCTCTGCCTGGGTATTCCCTCGAATCCAAGGCGGCCTTACACGACTGTTCAGCAAATGGAACTCCAGTGGCGATGATAGCTATCAATTCGGCTTCGCTGGCGGTTGGCAAGGCGCTGGCGACAGGGAACTGCTCATTGAGACCACTGACGAGTACAAGCTCACAGGTGTCTCGCTGACGGAGTACCAGTGGGCACACGTCGTCTGGACCCACGGTTCACAGGACAAAGTGTACGTCAACGGCGCTCAAAGGGGGCAGACGTTTTCGCTCCCCGATGCCCAGGCGTCAACCCAACCGCTTCGAATTGGCACCGGTATCAACTCTGGCGGGAATGATATCTATGGATTCGACGGCGCCATGGACGAACCCAAAGTATACGATGCCGCGCTCACCGCCGACCAGGTGAGCAATCTCTACAGTTCAAGCACGGCAAGCGCCGGCGGTGGCGGCGGCGATATCACCAGCTGAGCCCACGTTCAGTCACGCCCGAGCAGTCGGCGTATCTGACGCTTCAGCGGGACCGACCGGTCCCGGCTTCGCTGGCGTGTTGTTCCGAACCCGAAGGTTGCCCCAACTGCCGCTGCGAGGCTGCCTAACACCAGAACATTGAACGCCCCGATGGCCACCAGCGGGTGGATTCGGTGCAGTCCCGCGATGACGCCCGGTGGTGCTAACAGGAAGTACCGGTGCTCTTCGACGGTCACGACTGCCTGTTCGCCCGGGGGTGGGGCAGTCACTGACAGCGTTGCCGTCGCGGACCCGCCGCGCTGGACGACAAGCTGGTTACGGTCCATCGCTGCGTCCGGGTGTGACGATTCGAGGATGATGAGCATCGTCACCAGTCCGCCGTTTTCGGCAGTGAACTCGCTTTCGACAGGTTCGCCTGGCGTGACATCCTCGGTCGTGCTGTCGATGGTGACGCTGTGAGTGCCGCTCGGAGCGACCATCGCAGCGTTCGCCGGAACAAGAATCAACACTGCCAGCGCGAGTATGACCGTCCAGCCGTTGATTGTGTCCCCACCGCGTGACCGAGTTCGTTCTCTGGTTCGTTCCTCGCTGGCTCGGAAGCTGTCGACGAAGACGAGTAGAAACAGCCCGAGCCCGATAGAGATGAACAGTCCACTGAGTCCCTGGCCGTTCGTCAGGCCGCTGTTGCTCGCTCCGCCAATCGACACCAATCCGTTTTCGGCCGCCGTTCGAGCGGAGCCGATGGCAGTACCGAGGCCGGGGAGCCGGACGACCTGTCCGTTGACTTGCAGTGCTGTCGCGACGATTCGGTCGTCTGTGACAACCGGCTCACCCCCGCTCTGGTCTCTGAAGGGGTTGTTGTCTCCTTTCGTTATGTACCCGTCGTCGGTTTCCGCGACGACCCGGTGTGTGGTCAGCCCGCCGCCCTGTAGCTCGATCGCTTCGAACACAATGACATCCCCCGGCTCAATCTCGCCGGCGACAGGTGCGGGAACGGCGACGAACGCGTCGCCCGTGTTCAGCGTCGGCGACATACTCCCCGTGACCACGAACCCAAGCAGGATCGGCTGGCCGATCTGTTGGCCCACGAACATCGCGATCACCACGGCTACCAGAAGGACGGTCACCGCGCTTCCGACGGCTGATCGCAGGGCCATACGCCGTATACAGCCCTACATCCGGCAGTGTTCGGTTTATGCGTGTCGGCGTCGCGGCCCCGATCGCCGGCAGAGCGACCCGCGACTCAGATGTCGAGCCACTCGTCGGCCTGCACACTCTCGGTCGCGTAATAGTAGATCTCGGAGCTGTCGATCACCGCATAGGCCTCGATCTGCGGGTCGTAGATGACTCGGCGGTTGGTGTCGATCGCGACGTCGACGACGTCCTCGACGTACGTGAAATCGCGGACGATAGAGCCGTCGCCGTAGACGACGGGCGGCTCGCCGTTCATGCAGCGCGAGACGAAGTTCGAGATAGCCATGTTGGGTCGCATCCGGGGGCCGTAGACGGTGAAATACCGGAGCGCCACGGCGGGGACGCCCCGCTGTTCGGCGTGGACCATCGCGTAGCGCTCGCCGGCGAGCTTGGAGGCGCCGTAGGCGCTGACCGGCGTCGTGACGTGCTCCTCGTCGTAGGGCAGATAGCGGGGCTTGCCGTACACCGACGAGGAACTCGCGAAGACGAACCGTTCGAGGTCGGTGTCCTCGGCGGCTTCGAGCAGGTTGAGTGTCCCGTCGACGTTCACCTCGTGGTACTTCCGGAAGGAGTAGTCGGTGCGCACGCCCGCCTGGGCGGCGTGGTGGTAGACGCAGTCGGTGTCGGCGACCAGATCCGCCGTCAGCTCCCGGTCGCGGACGTCGCCCTCGACGACCCTGCAGGAACCGTCGCTCTCGGCCGCCGTCGCCTCGACGACCTCGACGTTGTGTTCCTTGATTCGCGGGTCGTAGTAGGCGTCGAAGTTGTCGAGGACGACGACGTCGTGGCCCGAGCGGACGAACGCCTCGGCGAGGTGCCCGCCGATGAAGCCCGCACCGCCCGTGACGAGTACGTTCATACCACCAACCAGACCTGACCGGTACAAAAATGGTGTCAGTTCGACCGGGCGGACGCGGGGTGGGTGCCTGGCTATCGCGCGTTCCGGTCGGCGGGCCCGCGGCGGCGCGCGGCCAGTTCGGGCAGCGGCGGGAGTCCGTCGGCCAGCCAGAGGGCTCCGAGGGCCGCGATCACGGCCAGTTCCGTGAGGACGACCGGCGAGGTGACGACGGCGAGGACGGCGGCGAACCCGCCGGGCGCCAGGACGGCGGCGACGAGGTCGGCGACGGCCGCGCGCGTCAGCGCCAGGTCCGCCACCAGCGGTGGGTTCTCGTAGACGACCATCGGCGTCGCCGGCCACAGCAGGAAGGCCAGTTCCCGGGGACTCCCGACGAGCGCCGGGACGAGCGCGTCGCCGGCAAGGTGCGAGAGATAGCCGACGGCGAAGGCCGTCGCCCGGGGTCCCGCGTCGTAGCGGCGGGCGAGCACGCCGAGGACGAGGACGAGCGGGACCGCGACGAGCAGCGAGTGGGCGAGCGTCCGCCCCCCGGGGAGGACGCCCAGCCACCACGCCAGCGGCTTGTCTATCAGGTCGGGAAACTGTGTCCCGACGGCGAGGGCGACGACGTTCCAGCCGTCGGGCGCCTCGCCGGTCCGGGCCCGGACACCGAGTGAATACAGCACGTACCCGACGGCGAGATGTCCCCAGGGCCACATACCCGCCGGAAGGCGCTCGACGGCTATATCCCTGCCGTCTGACGGTCTTCGGCCTGTTTCGGGACTGTCGGGCCCGCCGACGTGCCGGATCGGACCCGTCTGCGATGCCGGATCCCATATGTAGGCCCCCGTCGTAGCCGTCCGGCAATGACGAGTACGCCCGGGACCAGGGAGACGTTCTGAGATGGGGCCGGCGGTCAGCGTCGTCGTCGCCTCGCTGAGCGACCCCGGGGAGATCGACCCGGTCGCGGTCCTCGACGCCCAGCCGTTCGACGATTACGAGGTGATCGTCCGCGACGACCCTGGTGCGTCGACGGCACGCAACGCCGGGATCCGCGAAGCCTCGGCGGACAACCTCGTCTTCCTCGACGACGACGCCATCCCCCACGAGAACTACCTCCCCGCCGCTCTCGACGCACTCGACGAGAACCCCATCGTCGGAGGGCGGATCTTCCACCCCGGCGACGGCGCTATCTCCCACCTGACCGGCGGCTACGACAGGGGAGACGAGCGCCACTATCCGGAGACGAAGACCGGGTCGTTCCGGCGGGGAACGACCGCCGTCTCCGGGTGTAACATGGCGTTTCGCCGCGAGGTGTTCGAGCGGGTCGGCGACTTCGACACGTATCTGGAGTGGGGCCACGAGGAGACCGACCTCGTCCGGCGGGCGCTCTCGATGGGCTATCGCGTCCTCTACGACCCCGTCATGGCCGTGACCCACTCGATCGCCACCTCCGTGCTGGACTACTGGGACCGCTGCTATCGCTTCGGTGCGCCGGACCTGCGCTACGACCGCAAGTGGCGGGTCCCCCTCTCCGAACGCGTCTCCGAGGTCGCGGTCCCCCTCCGCCTGGAGGCGACACCCGTGGCGACGGCCGTCGCCACCGTCGGCAACTGCTACCGGAGTCTGGGCTATCTACGTGCGCTGCTTGCCGGGTGACTCCCGACCCCGCTATCGCTCGGCGACGACGGCCTCGTAGACGTCGCGGATCCCTTCGTAGACGCGGTCCCAGGCGTACTCGGTCCTGACGAGTTCGCGGTTGCGCTCGCCCATCGCGCGGCGTTCGTCCTCGTCTGCCAGTATCGACCGGATCGCCCCGGCGACGTCTCCGGTCGTCGGATACATCGAGAGCACGCGGCCGTTCTCGGGGTCACTCACGACGTCGGCGTTCGCGCCTGCGGGAGTGGTCACGACCGGCAGGCGGGCGTTCATCGCCTCCAGTAACACGGTCGAGAGTCCCTCCGACGTGCCCAGCGAGAAGAACACGTCCGAGGCGTGGTAGGCCGCCTTCAGTTCGGCGAACTCCAGGTTCGAGAGGAAGCGAACACGGGCGTCGGTGCGGGCGACGAGTGACCCGACGTACTCGGGGTCACCCTTGCCGACGACGAGCACCTGCAGGTCCTCGTCTGCGAGGTGGTCGGTCACGGCGTCGATCAACAGTTCCGGGCGCTTGACGTCGACGAGTCGCCCGACGAACAGCAGCGTCGGCGTGTCGGGGTCGATCCCGTAGCGCTCGCGGAACGCGTCGACCGTCTCTCCGGGGACGTCGTAGGCCTCGGGTTCGATCCCGTTCGGGACGATGGCGACCTGATCCGGGCGGACCCGGAAGGTGTCGGTGAGCCGGCGTCGTTCTTCGGCACCCAGCACGACGATGCGGTCGACCCGGTTCAGGATCCACTGGGCGACCGGCCTGTAGCCGACCCACAGCGCCTTCGAGAGGGGCGTCGTCGTCGGCGTGTGGACGCCGTGGATCGTCATCACGGTCTTCGCGTCCTCGGGGAGTGCCGCGACGGCCTCGAGACTCGGGAAGAACCACGGGCTGTGGAGGTGGTAGACGTCCGAGCGGTCGCGGCGCAGGTGTCTGAAGAGTTCGACCGAGAAGGGGTTGCGGACGACGGAGAAGGTGGTCTTGCAGTAGGTCGCGTGGGGGTCGGGGGCGACGGGGCTATCGGGCGAGAGACTGGCGTCGGTCGTCACCGTCCGGGCGTCGTGACCGTCCGCCCGCAGCGAGGTGTTGAGTCGGTGGACGTAGTTCTCGATGCCCCCGAAGGAGGGGTGATAGACGTGTGCGACCTGCGTGACCCGCATACCCTCCGAACGGTGGGGGCGCTTAAAGGCGTTCCCGGTCCGGTAGCCCGACCGTACTGCGTCCCCGGTCGGGTCACCTGATCGTGCTGTCGACCGGCACCTATTTTCCGGAACCCGCTGAATTCAGCCTCATGACTACGCGGGACGGGGACGAGCGGGATTTCGGCGGCGAGCGCGGCGTCGGCGGCGACGACGAACCCGGCGTCAGAGGGGACGAGGAGCACAGGGCTGGAGGCGACGACCGGGTCCGACTGTGGCTGTTCGTCACCGCGCTCTCCGTCGGTGGCGCCGAGCGCACGCTCGTCGACCTCGCCAACGGGCTCGACCACGACCGCTTCGAGGTGACGGTCTGGACCATCTTCGACCAGAACCCGCTGGCCGACCGCCTCACCGACGAGGTCACGCTCCGGACACTGGGGGTCACCGGCGTCACCTCCGACGACCACGCCTTCGCCGTCGAGGGGGCCCAGAACCCCCTGGACTACGCCCGCGCCCCCCTCCATTTTCTCCGTGCGGTGCGCCGCGAGCGCCCGGACGTCCTCCAGTCGTTTCTCACCTACGACAACCTGGTCGCCCGCGTCGCCCGCCTCGTCGCGCCCGACACCGTCGTGATCACGGGGATCCGACTCGTCCCGACGGGCGAACACGACCTCGCCCAGCGCCTCGACAACCTCACCACGCGGTTCGCCGACCACGTCGTCTCGAACTCACAGTCGGGAGCCGAGTTCGTCCGCGACTACTGGGTGCCCGCCGACCGGGTCAGCGTCGTCAACAACGGCCGCGACCTCACCCGGTTCGACCGCGAGGCCCCCGAGGGACTGCGCGAGTCACTCGGCGTCCCCGAAGACGCTCGCCTCGTCGGGACGGTGGGCCGACTCATCGACCGCAAGGGCCACGACGAACTACTTGACGCCTGGGTTCGCGTCCGCGCGGACTGTCCCGACGCCCACCTGATCGTCGTCGGTGACGGTCCCCGGCGCACACATCTGGCGGCCCGGGCGAGTTACCACGACATCGAGGACAGCGTCCACTTCGCGGGGCTGCGCGACGACGTGCCCGACCTGCTCGCGACGATGGACGCGTTCGTCTTCCCCTCCCACTACGAGGGCCTGCCCGGCGCGCTCCTTGAGGCGATGGCCGCCGGGTTGCCCTGCGTGGCGACGCCCGTCGACGGCAACGGCGAACTGCTCGAAGCCTACGACTCCGGGCTCTTCTTCGACGTGGGTGACGACGACGCGATGGCCGGCGCGCTCGCGCTCGTCCTCGACAACCCCGACGTGGCGGCGAAACTTGGAGAGAACGCCCAGCAGCGCACCCGCGAGCGCTTCGACATCGACACGATGGTCGGTGACTTCGAGACGGTCTACGAGCGGTTGCTCGCGCGGCGATAGGCGCGGTCGAGTGGAATGTCTCTGACTCGTTCGTCCGGGCTGTTTCGACTGGTGATCCGGGTCAATGTTCTGTTTGTGTGGAGTCATCCGTGCGGTGGCGCGCGCCGCCGAGCGTTTCATCGCGAGGCGGCGTCGCGCGCGGTCTTCGCGAGCGGAGCGAACGAAGGCCTGGAAGACGAACGGAGTGCGTCTTCCAGTGGATGAGCAGCGCAACGGAGTGAGCAGCGCAATCGGGCGGGGAGGAGTGTGGCCTGCGGTCGCGGTGCTGTGCGGTCCCTGGTGGATCGAAAGGGCGAGGGCCGGTCCCGTGAGCGAAGCGAACGGGACGTCGGGAGAGCTCGCTCTCCCGGAACTCGCGTTCACTGTAGTCGCCTGAGCGACCCCTATCCGAACGGAGTGAGGATATGTCGCTCAGCGACCGCGAAAGCGAGGCCGACCGGAGGGAGGCCTGGGTCGCGAACGGGGCGCGAAGCGACCCGTGAGCGAGCGGCCCGAGGACTTTCAACGGTTGCTGTCGAGTTTCCCCCGATCCGAGATCATTTAACGCCTCCTCAGTCCGAATCAACCGATACCTCCACACCCTGAAACTCACACAGGGCGATCGGGAGAGAACGCAACGTATCGACCCGGCCGGCCACGTCCCAGACCGGTCACTCCGTGTCTTCGACGCTCACCGTCAGACTATCCCCGTTCAGACCCTCCGCTTCGGCACTGACCTCGACCACCCCGCTCTCCCGATCCGCCTGCACGATGGCGATACAGCGCCCGTGGTAGGCCGAACGTGAATCGCCGACCCAGGACTCGTCGCTGTCCAGGTCCCCGTTGTCCACACCAGCGATCTCACCCTGACCCGACACGTCGAACGCAACTTCGTGGGTCGCACGCGGGACGCGCACACCGTCGTCGTCGACGACCGTGGCCTCCACATACGTGAGATCCCGCCCGTCGGCGTCGATAGCGTCCCGGTCGACGGACAGTTCGACACCCGCCGCCTCACCGGCCGTCTCCAGTTCGCGCTCGGCGACGACCTCGCTGTCGACCTCGGCCACGGCCCGCAGCGTCCCCGACTCGTAAGGGACGTACCACTCCATGGGGCGCGACTCGTACTCCGCACTGTCCTGCTCGCCGAGGTACTCGTCGTTCTGATAGAGGGTCACGCGGTCGGCGTTGGTGAAGGTGAACACGTTGACGAACGACTGGGAGTCCGCGCGGTCGGGGAACGTCCAGTGGGCCGAGAGCGCGGGCCAGCTCCACTGGGACCGCGCCGCCGGCCGCTCGCGTTCGGGGTCGACCGCGGCCACCTCCAGTACGGGGTCGGCCGACCACGCGGCCCTGTGAAAGCCCGAGAACGGTTTCGGTTCGCCGGTGGTGTCGATCAGGCCGGTAGGCCAGCCCTTGCTGGGCCACTCGCGGGACTCGCCGAGGTAGTCGATGCCGGGCCAGAGGAACTGCCCGACGACGTCGTCTTTCTCCGCCACGTCGTACCACGGGTTACGGGGCACGTACGCCAGCGGGTCGTCGCCCGACCCGCGGAAGAACGGGCGACACTCCGACCCGACGATGGGGATGTCGACGCCCGCCTCGCGGTAGCCCTCGTAGAGGTGTTCCTGGTAGTTACAGGAGAGGACGTCGACGTGTTCGGCGACGCGTTCGATGTTCTCGACGACGCCCTCGCGGCCGTCCCCCCACGGCGGGTTGCCGTACGTGACGGGCCGCGTCGGGTCGAGTTCGTTCGTCGCCTCGGCGAGCATCGCCAGATCCTCGAGCATCGAATCCTGACCCTGGTCGTAGGACTCGTTGCCGACGCTCCAGCAGACCACGGAGGGGTAGTTGCGGTCCCGCCGTATCATGGCCTCGAGGTCGGCGCGCCACGAGTCGTCGAACCACTCGTCGACCCCCTCGTGGCGGAACTTGTCGTACACCTCGTCGATTACGAGGAACCCCATCTCGTCACACAGCTCCAGCAACTCCCGCTGGGGCGGGTTGTGTGCGGTCCGGACGGCGTTACAGCCCAGGTCGTTGAGGGTTTCGAGGCGGCGTTCGAGGGCGCGCTCGGGGACCGCCGCACCGAGACAACCCGCGTCGTGGTGGAGGTTCACGCCCTTCAGGTTCCGCGTCTCGCCGTTGAGGACGAACCCCTCGTCGGTCGTCCACGCGAACGTCCGGACCCCGAAGGTCGTCTCGGACTCGTCGACGGCGTCGCCGTCCCGCTCCAGGACTGTGCGAGCCGTGTACAGCGTGGGATCCCCGGGCGACCACCGCTGGGGGTCGGCCACCGAGAGGCGCTGGTCGACGGTCTCGTCGTCGTCCGACCCGATGAAGACTTCACGCTCGGCGGTCGCGACTACCTGGCCGTCGGGGTCGACGATCTCGGTCGCGAGCGTCGCATCGGCCGGCGAATCGCCCGCGTTCCGGACCTCGGTCGTCACCTCGACGGCCGCGCTGTGGCGGTTCACCGACGGCGTGCGGACGTCGGTGCCCCACGGTCGGACGTGCAATTTCGAGGTCTCGACGAGGTCGACCGACCGGTAGATACCCGAGTCCGTGTACCAGCGCGAGTGGGGGTAGGTGTCGTTGTCGACTCGGACGGCGACCGTCTCACCGCCCGAGACGCCACCCTCGACGGCCTCGCTCAGGTCGACGACGACCGGCGAGTACCCGTACGGCCGGCTCTCGACGTGCTCGCCGTCGACGGAGAGGTCCCAGTCCCGGTAGACGCCGTCGAAGCGGAGATAGACCTGCTCGGCGTCCAGGTCTTCGGGGAGTTCGCGCCGGTACCAGCCCACGCCACCGGGTGCGAATCCCTGTTGCTGACCGCCCGGGTTCTCCGGGTCGAACGGACCCTCGATGCTCCAGTCGTGGGGCACCTCGACCGCTTCCCAGCCGCCGTCGTCGAGGTCCGGGGCCCCGGCGTTCTCGGGGTCGCCCCGCGTGAATCGCCAGTCGGTGTCGAGCAACCGGACCGCTCTCGCGTTCGCTGTCTCGTTCGGCATACCGGGAGAGACACCCAGTCCCGACAACTAGCTTGTGACGTCCCGCTCGTTCCTTTTGCCCAGTCCCCACGATCAGTCTTTCCGCCCCCCGCTCAGTCCTCGATCAGGTACCGGAACGCCCGGAGCGTGTTTGCCCCGCTCTCGGTGAGGGTGACACGAGTCGATCGACCCACCTCTTCGAGTTCGACGTAGCCGTTCTCGGCGAGCGGGTCGAGGACGTGGCTGTCGAGCAGTCGATACTCGCTCTTCCGGTTGGCGGCGTCGCGCTCGGCCATAAAGGGCAGCCCCGATTCTTTGCCGAAGTCGATGAGGTCTCGCTTGCGTGCGCCGCCCTCGCGCTCGACGTAGTCCATGACCGCGACGTGCTGGGGTTCGGGGCTCTCCATCGGGTAGGTCGGGAGTTCCGTAACGGAACGGATGCCCTCGGCGACGTCGTCGTCGGTCTCGGCCGCGTAGCGCTCGGCGCGGACGTAGTAGGGGGTCGCCCCGGTCGCCATGCAGGCGATCATCCCGCCGATGGCGGTGACTTTCGACCCCGAGGCGAGGTTGACGTACACCTCGTGGTCGGAGAAACGGGTCGCCAGCTCGGCGACCGTCCCGATGGAGTCGTAGAAGTCGAAGATATCGCAGGGGACTGTCTCGTGGTCGATCCCCCGCTCGTCGAGTCGTTCGCGCACCGTCTCCACGTAGGAGGGGTGGGCCGTCTCGTCGACGTATCGAAGCAGTACGACGCGGTCGGCGCGCAACCGCTCGGCCGACAGCACGATCCGGTCGTTCTCGTAGCCCACCGGCATCAGGTGGACCCGCTCTGCGACATCCATACTCGCCCGTCCACGCCCCGGGATTAAACAACTGTCGTGACACAGTCGACATAGTCGCGGGTGTCGCGGTCCGGTGACGGGCCGACGGGCGGTAGTTACAGCAATCGAAAACGCACCGGAGGATTTTTGCTCACAGTATCTGATCTACGCTCGATGCCGGTGATGTCGAGCGACGACTTCTCGTTGCACACCGAGGAGTGCGAGGCGTACGACGACGGAATGCCGATGACGAGTTTCCCCGACGAAGTGAACTCGATCGACGACCTGGAATGTGAGTGCTGGGCCGACTTCGACTCGCTCGCAGAGGTCGAGTGAGAACGGCCTCATCACTCTGTCGCGACTCCCGCAGTGGTCCCTTCTGCCCTCGTTCCCGCCAGGGTGGATCGCGTCGATTGTTGCGACAGTGTGGACCGGGTCAGGTACAGCAGACGTGTCACCGGAGTGATTTTCATACGAAGCGTCCACGCTCCGGCCATGCCGGTAAACCTGCGGCCAGTCGACGACGACCTCGCGGCGGCCCTCGCGGCCGAACGCGACCGTCAGCGCGAGACGCTCTCGCTGATCGCCAGCGAGAACCACGCCAGCGACGCGGTCCTCGCCGCACAGGGGTCGGTGCTGACGAACAAGTACGCCGAGGGCTCGCCGGGCGAGCGGTACTACGGCGGCTGTGAACACGCCGACACCGTCGAACGCCTCGCTATCGACCGCGCGAAAGTACTGTTCGGGGCCGAACACGTCAACGTCCAGCCTCACTCGGGGACGCAGGCCAACCTCGCCGCCTACCAGGCGCTGCTCGACTCCGGCGACCGCATCCTCTCGCTGGAAATGGCTCACGGCGGCCACCTCAGCCACGGTCAGCCCTACACGATGGTCGACGAACACTTCCACGTCTCCCACTACGGCGTCGACACCGGGACGGGTCGCCTCGACTACGACGCCGTCGAGACTCGCGCCCGCGAAGTCGACCCTGATCTGCTCGTCTCGGGCTACTCCGCGTACCCCCGCGAGGTGGACTTCGAGCGGCTGCAGGCCGTCGCCGAAGCCGTCGACGCGTGCCACGTCACGGACATCGCCCACCTCACGGGCCTGGTCGCCGCCGACGTTCACCCCTCGCCGGTCGGTGTCGCCGACGTCGTCACCTGTTCGACCCACAAGACGATCCGCGCAGAGCGCGGCGGGATGCTCATGTGCGACGAGGGTCTCGCCGACGCCGTCGACACGGCGGTGATGCCCGGTTGTCAGGGCGGCCCGCTGGTGCACAGCATCGCCGGCAAGGCCGCAGGGTTCGCCGAGGCACTCGACCCCGAGTTCGACGACTACGCCGAACAGGTAGTCGCGAACGCCGACGCACTCGCCGGCCGGCTCCAGGAACGGGGCTTCGACCTCGTCTCCGGCGGGACGGACGTCCACTTCGCGCTCGTCGACTTCCGGGAGACTCACCCCGAGTTGACTGGAGCGACCGCCGAGACGGCCCTCGAATCGGCCGGCCTGGTCGCGAACAGGCAGACAGTCCCCGGTGACCACCGGAGGGCGACGGTCGCGAGCGGGCTCAGAGTCGGCACGCCCGCGGTCACGACTCGCGGCTTCGACGTCGCGGCGACGCGACGACTGGCCGACGCCGTCGCCGACGTCCTCGAGGCACCCGACGACGAACCCGTCCGGGAGCAGATCCGCGAGGTCGTCGCCGAACTCTGTGCCGAACACCCGCTCTATCGGGAGGATTCTGCCCCTGTCGAAGCATGACCGACCTCTCGATCCGACGGTTCGAACCGGCTGACTGCGAGGCAGTCCGGGAACTGAACGAGCGCGCGATGACGACGACGCCCGAGTGGGTCCCGGACGCACCCGATGAGGACCTGCAAGACGTCGAGAGGCACTACCTCGACACCGGTGGCGAGTTCCTCGTCGACGTCCGAGACGGCGAGATAGTCGCGATGGCGGCGTTCGAACCCCTCGAGGGCTGGATGGTCGAGGAGTTCGGGGCGGCCGAACAGCCAGGGGTGTCCACCGTCGAACTCTCGCGGATGCGCGTCGACCCCGACTGCTGGGGGCGGGGGTACGCCACCCGGCTGTACGAGGCCCCGGAATCGAGGGCGCGCGAGACGGGTCACGACGCCTTCGTCCTGAATACCGGCGTCGACAACGACCGTGCCCGCGGGTTCCACGAGTCGCGTGGGTTCGACCCCGTCGACGAGGTGACCGTCGATTTCGAGGACCTGTGACTCGAACTGGCCCTCTACCGGCGGGAGTTCGAGTAACGTTACGGGTGCGACGCCGGTGCGGAGGGCTTTTGCCCGGACCGACCCGACCAGGAGCCGTGCGTCCAGCGATCCGCTTTCTCGCCGGCGTCGCCCTCGGCGGCGGCGCGCTGGCCGGCTACCTGCTGTTCGTCGGCCCCGGCGAGGTACTCGACCGGGCGAGCGCCGTCGCACCCTGGGCGCTCGCACTCGTCGTCGGGTTCGTCGTCGCCGAGGGTGTCGTCGACGGCGTCGGGGTCTGGGCCTCTGCCCGCCCGCTGGGTGACGGCCTCACTGCCGGCAAAGCCGTTCAGTTCGCGCTCGCCGGCGACTACTTCGACACACTCAGTCCCGCGGGGCCGGTGAGCTCCGAACCCATCGTCGCCCGGTTTCTCTCCGTCGAGACGGACACGGGCTACAGCGACGCGCTCGCGGTCCGCTCGGTCGCCAAGTACGTCAAATCCGCCGCGCAGGTGACGCTCTCGACGCTGCTGGGGCTGGTCGTGCTCACTGGCGGACCGACCCCGGGGTCGCTGACGTTCACACTCGGCGGCGCCGTCGCCGGGATGGCCGTCCTCGGCGTCGCGATACTGCTCGCCCGTGAACCGCTGACCCGCGCTCTCGTGGTCGTCCTGACACCCGTCGCCAGGGTCGTGTCGGGACGCTCCCGCGATGAACCACGCGGCCGCTCGGTCGTCGAGGGCGCGTTCGACCGCTTCTGGGGGCGAGTGGGCTACTTCCGGGAGGCTCCGGGACTGGTCGCACTCGTCGCGCTCGGCGGGGTCGCCGAGCAACTCCTCGTCGCGGCGGCGCTGTGGACCGCGCTGGCCGGTACCGGGACGGCGACGGCACTGCTCCCGCTGGTCGTCCTCGTGCCGCTCCCGCAGGTGGCGAGCATCGTCCCGATCCCCGGGAGTCTCGGCGCCTACGACCTCCTCCTCGGCGGTGGGGTCGTGCTGGTGACCGGCGTGCCCGCCCCGGCGGCGACGGCAGCGGTCCTTGTCGTCCGCACCGTCTCGGTCCCTTTCGCCGTCCTGGCGGGCGGCCTCGCCGCGGCGTTCCTGCGCGGGTGGCGCCCCACCGGAAACTGAGCGGTACTGCCTGGAGAAGAGTGTGAGAGTCCCAGACACAGACTGATAGTCCCGACTCGGCCGAGTTCGGGCGTGCCGAGGCAACTCCGGCGCCTCCTACCGCAGGTCCCCGGGGTCGACCACAGTCCACCCGCGTCTGCAGTGTGCAGGAACTCCGGCACATATACTGGAAAGTTGATAGTATGGGCCGTGGTGTCGATCTGACGCAAGGTCCCCCCGTGTGCCGCGCTACCGTGGCTTGCAGTTACTTTAACCGTGTCGGTCACCTGAAAACGAGTATGAGCGACTCCTCATCGGGACGCCGGAATCTCCGGATGCCCGGCGACAACGAACTGTTCGCCGTCGTGACACAGCACGACGGTGGTAATCACGTTCGAGTACAGTGTGAAGACGGCAAAGACCGGATGGGACGTATCCCCGGCCGCATGAAGTATCGCACCTGGATCGAGGAGGGCGACGTCGTCCTCGTCGAGCCGTGGGACTGGCAGGACGAGAAGGCCAACATCGAGTGGCGCTACACCAGCCAGGACGCCGAACAGCTCCGCGAAGAAGGCCACATCGAGTAAACTACCCGACCCTACTTCGCTTGGCCTTGCGGGTTCGCTCGTGGAGGGTGGGGCCACCGATAGAGCTCCGCTCGATCGAGGCCTCGAAAGGCTTCGCCTTTCGGTGGCTTTGATGTGTCCCTCGCCGTCAACTGCGCCCACGAACCTATTTTGTAGGGTTCTCGTTCGAGCGCCTCCAGGGTCGTCAGTCCCACCATTCGCAGGCCGGTTTACTACGGCCTGTACTGGTCAGGACTTGTGCCGGACCAGCACTGCCCAACAACTCGGACCGAGGTGACAACACGGTTGTGCCCAACTTCCCCACGCGCTCCTCCCCGCCCTACGCCTTCGCTCCGCTCGGGCGGTGAAAACGGGGGCTCCGCGCTATCCGCTAAAGCTGATCCGGCTCGTTTCGAGACGGGAACAGCGTTTTCGGACCGTTCGATGTCCCTGAGCGATGGCGTTACAGTGACGGCGTCGGACCCATCCCCACACGGTCATCTCGTCCGATTCGCTCCTGGTCGAGCACTTCGCCCGGGAGTTCGACGCTGCGGCGGTGGACGCCGACGTCGAGAGCGCGACGGGCCTCCACGAGGGGGGCGTTCGGATACTCGCGAACGGCTGGGTCGAACTCGACACCGGCCGACTCCTCGCACCCGACGCCGTCCACCACGTCGACCCACTCGACGACCCGTGACGGCTCCGAGAGTGGCACTACCCGCCCGAGAGGAACTCCGAGGCGTCCTCGTAGCGGTGGCTCCCGGCCCGGGTTCGGCGTCGCTCGGCGGCGGTGACGAGTTCGTCGACGTCCGGGACGTCCGCGCCATCGGGGGCGTCGGCGGCCCACTCGCGCAACTCCTCGCGAGTCGCGTCTTCGAGGACGAACCCGTCGGCCCACGTCGACCAGAGACTGTACAACCTCCTCCCGTCCACGTCTGTCCCCTCCGGGATCACCTTGAACGACATTCACCGGGACTCGGGACTGGACCGGTATGAATCGCTCTGATCAGAACGGGGTACTCGGGCGGTCTCTCGCCGTGCCGACAGTGGTATAGGCGGTGCCGGTGTACGTCGCGTGTGGACCCTGATACAGTTCGACGCGAGTGGGCCGACCGGACCGGGACCTTTTCCCCGGAGTTCTACGCCCACCTCGGGCCGAACGAGACGAGCGAGTTCCTCCGCGAAACCTTCCGCGAAACCGTCGGCGCGGACGCGAGCGTGCTCGAACTCGGCTGTAGCTCGGGCCGACACCTCGCGCATCTGCACGACGGCGGTTTCGACGACCTCCACGGCATCGAGGTCAACGCCGACGCCTTCGAGGTGATGGCCGCCGAGTTTCCCGGGCTCTCCGACGACGGCCACTTCTACCACGACACCATCGAAGCCGTCGCCCCCGACTTCGAGGACGGCGCCTTCGACGCTGTCTACAGCGTCGAGGCGCTCCAGCACGTCCACCCCGACGCCGAGTGGGTGTTCGACGACGTCGTTCGGATCACCGCGGATACGCTCGTCACCGCCGAGAACGAGGACGGCGCTCCTGGTGCCGACCCCAGCGCCGGAGGGGCTGACACTGCCGAGACACCGGCGACAGACGCCGACGTCAACTACGTCGAAGACGAGATTCCGCTGTACTACCGCGACTGGGACGAGATCTTCGGCGAGCGCGGACTGACTCAGGTCACCGTCGAGGAAGACACGCGCTACCGAACTCGCGTGTTTCGCCGGCCCGGCGCCGTGCAGTGAAGACGCAGTGCAGTGAAGACGCGGCGCAGGTTCGAGACCGGCGCTGCCGCTCGGCGACCTACTCTAGCTCGCGACTGTAGTTGTCGAGCAGCGCCGAGGGCGCACCGACGCGCTGTTCGAGAGTGTTGCGCGTCGTCGCGACGAGTACGACGACCGTGGCGAGATAGGGGTACATCGCCATCACCTGCGGGTTCGTCAGGAGCGCGACGGTCGGGTTGATCACGTCGGCCAGCGGTACTCCTGCGTCGAGCGTCAGGTTCAGCCCCTGCGAGCGCAGGACGAGCGCCTCGATCCCACCGAACAGATAGGCGCCGACGAGCGCCCGCCAGGGGCGCCACTGGGCGAAGATGACCAGCGCGATAGCGATCCACCCGCGCCCGGCGACCATCCCCGTCGTCCACAGTTTCGAGAACGCGAGCGAGAGGTGGGCGCCCGCCGCACCGGCGAAGGCGCCCCCGAGTATCACACAGAGATACCGCACCGCGAACACGGGCACGCCCATCGTGTCTGCGGCCTCGGGGTCCTCGCCGACGGCCGTGATCTCGAGCCCCAGGTTCGTCCGGAACAGGAAGTAGCCGACCACGGGCACCAGCGCGATCGCCAGGTAGTCGGTGGGCGTGCTCCGGAAGAGCGCGGGACCGACGACCGGGAGGCCGACGAGCGCATCGCCGACGATCGGGACCGTGACGGTGTCGAACCCGTCGATCGTCCGACTGACCCACGGCTGGCCGAAGTAGGTCGTGAGTCCGGTTCCGAGCAGCGTGAGCATCACGCCGCTGATCACCTGGTCCGCCTTCAGGCTGATACAGAGGACGGCGTGGATTGTCGCGAACACTGCCCCCGCGAGCGTCCCGACGGCGAACCCGAGCCACGGACTCCCGGTGACGACCGTCGTCGCGAACCCCGAGAGCGCGCCGACGAGCATCATCCCCTCGACGCCGAGGTTCAGAACGCCCCCGCGCTCGCTGATGATCTCGCCCATCGCGGCGAGGAGGAGTGGCGTGCCCGCGCGGACTGTCGCGTCCAGCAGTCCCGCGAGGAAACCCGACATCTCAGTCACCCCCCGCTGCCCCGCTCTCGGGGGCCGGCGGTTCTCGCTCGTCGCGCTCTATCGAGATGCGGTAGCGTTTGAAGAACTCGGCGGTGATCAGAAAGAGGATCACGAGCGCCTGGATGACCTCGACGATAGCCGCAGGGATGGAGAAGGCGAGCTCCATGCTCGACCCGCCGACGACCAGCACGGCGAAGAAGAGACCGGCGAGGAACACGCGTAGCGCGCCGCGCCGGCCCAGGAGGGCGATCGGGATCGCGGTGAACCCGTAGCCCGGCGAGAAGTTGGGCCGGAGTCGGCCCTGGATGCCGGCGATCTCGATGGCACCGGCCATGCCGGCGAGCACGCCCGCGAGGACGAACACGAGCACGTACACACGGTCGACGTCGATACCCGACCCCTCGGCGGCGTCGGCGTTCGACCCCGTGACGGTCACCTCGTACCCGGTCTTCGTCGACCGGAGCAGGTACCTGATGGCGACGGCGGCCAGTATCGCGACGAACACGCCGACGTGGACCCGTTCGAGGGCCGGGAAGAGGCCGCCGAGCTGGGGCAACTGCGCGGCGGTCGGGAGGGTCTCGCTGACGGGGAAGTTCCCCTGGCCGCCCTTCATCGGCCCGCGGACGAGATAGCCCGCGAACTCGACGCCGACGAACGTCAGCATGAGCGAGACGATGATCTCGTTGACGCCACGGCGTGCCCGCAGGAGGCCAGGCACCAGCGCCCAGAGACCGCCCGCCACGCCGGCACCGACGAGCATCACCGGCACCACGACCAGCGACGGGCCGCCGACGTTCAGCGCGAACCAGGTACCGGCGATCGCACCCAGATAGAGCTGGCCCTCCGCGCCGATGTTCCAGAGGCCGGCCCGGAGCGGGAGGTAGACGGCGAGTCCGGTAAGGACGAGCGGCACCGACCGCAGGAGGACCTCGGTGACGCCGAAGGGCGTCGTGAGCGTGTTCACGAACATCGTCCCGTAGGCCGCGACCGGGTTCACGCCCAGCGCGACCAGCGCGAACCCGCCCACGACGAGCGCCGCGACGACGGTGAACACGGGCGTCCCGTAGTTGATCCAGCGCGGGACCCGCTCCCGGGCCGACACCTCGATATCGTAGCCGCCGATCATCGTCGATCACCCACGTCGTAGCCGCCGAACGTCGCGGGCCACTCCCACCGCTCGCCCTCAGTCATCGGTTCGCCCCTCCGCCGTCGGCGCAGGTTCGTCACTCGCCGCCACGGCGGGGTCGTCGACGGCCCCACCCATCCAGAGGCCGACTGTGCCCCGATCGGCCTCCTCGGGAGTGGTCTCGGCGACGATCTCCCCGTCGGAGAGGACGAGGATGCGGTCGCTCAGTGCGAACACCTCGTCCAGGTTCTCCGAGAGGAGTACGACACCTGTCCCCTCGGCCCGCTGGTCGAGAATGGCTTCTCTGAGAAACTCGACGGCGCCGACGTCGACCCCGCGGGTGGGCTGGTGGGCGACGAGGACGTCCGGGTCCCGGCTCAGTTCCCGCGCGAGGACGAGTTTCTGGAGATTGCCGCCCGACAGGTCCCCGGCCGGTGTCTTCCGGACGTCGCGGACCCCGCGGACGTCGAACTCGTCGACGAGTCGCTCGGCGCGCTCGGCCGCCGCGTCGTAGTCGAGGCGACCGAACCCGCTGTCCCCGCGGTAGCTCTTGAGCATCAGGTTGTGCATCACGCTCAGGTCGGGCGCGGTGGCGTCCTCCAGTCTGTCTTCGGGGACGTACGAGACGCCCGCCTCCAGAAAGGCCCGTGGCCCCTGTCCGGTGAGGTCGCGGCCACCGACCGAGACGGCACCCGCGCTGGGCCGGCGGACGCCGACCAGCGACTCGGCGAGGTCGACCTGGCCGTTCCCGCTGACTCCGGCGATACCGACGACTTGGCCCGCCCGGACGGACAGATCGACGCCCGAGAGCACCTCGAACCCGCGCTCGTCTTCGGTCTCCAGACCTGTGGCTTCGAGGACGGGATCACCGATCTCGGCGGGAGGTCGGTCCACGTCGAAGAGGACGTCGCGTCCGACCATCAACCGTGCGAGGTCGTCTTCGGTCACGCTGTCGGTCTCGACGGTGTCGATGCGCTGGCCGTCGCGGAGGACGGTCACGCGGTCGGTGAGGCGGGTCACCTCCTCCAGTTTGTGAGTGATGAACAGTATCGTGATGCCGCTGTCGGCGAGGGTCTCGAGCGTCTCGAAGAGGCGCTCTGCGTCGTCGGGCGCGAGGACGGCGGTCGGTTCGTCGAGGACGAGCAACTCGACGTCGCGAAACAGCGCCTTCAGGATCTCGACGCGCTGGCGCTCGCCCACGGTCAGGTCCCAGACCGGCGCCTCCGGTGGGACGTCGAGACCGTACTCCGCGGTCAACTCGCGGATGCGTCCGACCGGCGGGCCCATGTCGAGCGTGAGCGCGTCGAGGACCCCTCCCAGAAACGGGACGTCGGCGAGCGCGCCGAGGGGGCCGTCGTCGGCACGGACCCCGGACGCGCGTTCCCGGTCGCCGAGGACGACGTTCTCGGCGACTGTGAGACGCGGGATGAGCATGAAGTGCTGGTGGACCATCCCGACGCCGCTCGCGATGGCGTCGGCCGGCGACTCCGGGTCGTAGGGTTCACCGTCGAGAGTGATCGTCCCCGCGTCGCGGTCGTAGAGGCCGTACAGGACGTTCATCAGCGTCGACTTGCCGGCACCGTTCTCGCCGAGCAGGCCGTGGATCTCGCCGCGCCGGACGGTCAGGTCGACGTCGTCGTTGGCGACGACACCCGGAAACGTCTTCCGGACCCCGGAGAGCTCCAGATACGCGTCCGACTCGACGGGTGGCAACTTGCACGAGTGAAACGGCGGGGCCGTCTTAGTCTTGTCTGTCTCGACGCGTTCGCCGGGCACGGACTGCGGATCCATCACGTGCCGACGTACAGTTCTCTCCCGGATCCTGTATTAATACCCCTAGAGTGTGTGGAATAATCCGGACGAACGTTCGGTATTTCCCGACATATCCGGGATCGATGCCGGAATCGCTACGGAGATATCGGTAGCGTTACGTAGGGCGACCCCAACCCCCCGCACGTACATGACGGACGAGGGGTCACGGCGACGCATTTCGCGACGTACCACGATCAAAGCGATGGGCGGGCTGGGCACGGCAGGCCTGGCCGGCCTCGCAGGGTGTAGCGGCGGTGACGGTGGCGGTGACGGTGGATCGGACGGTGCCGATGGCGGGTCGGACGGGGGCTCCACCCCGACCAGCACGACGGGCGGGGGGTCCTCGGGGATGGACTCGGTCAGCGCCGCGTGGGTGCTCATCACAGAACCGGGCGACATGGGCTGGTCGTGGGCCCACGACCAGGGTCGCAAGGCCGTCGACGAGGAGTACGACTGGCTGGAGACGTCGGTCGTCTCGGCGGTCGCCCCGCCGGACGCCGAGCGGACGGTCAGAGAACTGACGAACGCCGGCAACGACGTCGTGTTCACGACGAGTTTCGAGTACCAGGACCCGACGTTCAACGTCGCCGAGAACAACCCCGACACGGTGTACGAACACTGTTCGGGCTACCGGACCCGCGAGAACATGGGCCGGTACTTCGGCCGGATGGCCGAGGCGCGCTACCTCGCCGGCGTCGCCGCCGGCATGGTCACCGAGGCCGACTCGCTGGGGTACGTCGCCGCGTTCCCCATCTCCGAAGTGATCCGGGGGATCAACGCCTTCACGCTGGGTGCGCGCAGCGTCGACCCCGAGGTGTCGACGAAGGTCCGCTGGACCAACAGCTGGTTCGACCCCCAGACCGAACGCGAGGCAGCGACCTCGCTGATCGACGAGGGCGTCGACGTGATGGCCCAGCACCAGGACTCCTCGGCGGCCGTCCAGGCGGCCTCCGAGGCCGACATCTGGGCGACCGGCTACGACGCTCCCATGGGCGATTTCGCCGGCGACAACTACCTCACGTCCCCGATCTGGCACTGGGAGGTCTTCTACCGCCCGACGCTTGAAGCGGTCAAGGAAGGGTCCTGGGAGTCGGACTTCTACTACGAGGGGCTGGACTCGGGACTCGTCGACATCGACGACTGGGGTCCCGAGGTGCCCGACGACGTGAAAAGCGAGGTCGAGAGCGTGCGCGGCGATATCGAGGGCGGCAGCCTCGATATCTGGGCCGACTCGAAGTTCGCGGACACGAGCACCTCCGACCTGTTCCAGAACACCGGCAGCTACGTCGAGGGCGTCGAGGGCAGCGTCCCCAGCAGCTAGGCCTGTCTCCCCGACACGGTGGTCGGGGCCGCTTCGATAGCTCTTTGCCGTTCAGTACTGACCCCGCAGTATGGACCGTCTCCGCACGTCGATCGAGGAGGCACCGATCATCGACAAGGACGGGTACTCCTACCTCGTCCACCCCCTCTCGAACTGCGTGCCGACGCTCGACCCCGAACTCCTGCGGGAGGTCGTGGTTCGCATCATCAGAGAGGCAGAACTCGAGGACGTCGACAAGATCGTCACGCCCGAGGCGATGGGCATCCACATCTCCACCGCCGTCTCGCTGATGACCGACATCCCACTCGTCGTCATCCGCAAACGCTCGTACGGCCTGGAGGGAGAAGTGCCGCTCTCGAAGTCGACGGGCTACTCCGAGGGCGAGATGTTCGTCAACGACGTCGACGCCGGTGACCGCGTCCTCCTGCTCGACGACCTGCTCTCGACCGGCGGAACGATGCGCGCCATCGTCGACGCGCTGGACGACATCGGTGCCGACATCGTCGACATCGTCGTCGCCATCAGGAAAGTCGGCGGCGAGGACGCCCTCGCGGGCATCGACTACCCCGTCACGACGCTCATCGACATCGAGGTGGGTGACGGCGACGTCCGCATCGTCTCGGAAGCGGGCTACCGGGACTGACCGGCCCCGGGCCGCGACACACGCTCCGCGAGACCCGTTTCTCAGCGCAGCGCGATGTCCGTCAGGTCGGCGAGTCGGTCGGCGACGTCGTCCCCGAGTGCCCCGGATTCGACCCGCCAGCGCCAGTTCCCCGCGGCCGAACCCGGTGTGTTGAACCGCGCGTCGCTGCCGAGTTCGATGAGGTCCTGCACCGTCGTGAAGGCGAGGTCGGCGTCTGAGTACCACACCGCCTCGATCAGGTCCCAGGCGATTTCGTCGCCGTCGGTCGCCAGCGCGTAGTGGAGACAGTCGCGCTGTTCGTCGTCGAGTTGCTCGTAGTACCCGACGGCGGTGTTCGTGTCGTGGGTCGAGGTGTAGGCGACGCCGTTCTGTGGGTAGTTGGTAGGTTTGTACCGGTCCCACTCGCCACACCAGTCGGCGTACTGGGTGACGTACATCCCCGGGAAGCCGAAGTGGTCCCGGAGTGCGACCATGCTCTCGTCGAGAAAGCCCAGGTCCTCGACGATGAAGGGGAGTTCACCCACGCGCTCGCGGACGGTCTCGAAAAAGTCGGTACCGGGCCCGTCGCGCCACTCTCCGGCGCCGGGGTCGTCGGCGTCGGCGGGGATCGCCCAGAACTCGTCGAACCCCTTGAAGTGGTCGATGCGGGCGACGTCGACCCGGGAGAGGAGGCGCTCGACCCGTCGGAGCCACCACTCGTAGCCCGTCTCGGCCAGTGCGCCCCAGTCGTACACGGGATTGCCCCAGCGCTGGCCGTCGTCGCCGGGGTTGGGCGGGACGCCCGCCACGGCCGCCGGTCTGCCGTCCCCGTCCAGGTCGAACACCTCGGGGCTGGCCCAGACGTCCGCCGAGTCCCACGCGACGTAGATCGGGAGATCGCCCACGAGGTCGATACCGCGTCCGTCGGCGGCCGCCTGCAGGTCCCGCCACTGCTCGTCGAAGACCCACTGGACGAACGCACGATAGGTGACCTCGTGTTCGTGGCTCTCGTGGGCCGCGGCGAGCGCGTCGGGGTCACGGTGTGCGAGTTCCGCCGGCCAGTCGGCCCACGCGGCGCCGTCGTGGGCCTGCTTGAGCGCGACGAACAGTCCGTAGTCGTCGAGCCACTCGGACTCGCGCTCCCGGAAGGCCGCGAACGCCTCGCGGGCCTGTTCGTCTGCGTCTGTCTGGAAGGTCTCGAAGGCCTCGCGGAGTCGGTCGCGTTTGAACTCGCCGACGCGTTCGTACTCGACGCGGTGCGGGTCGGCCCACTCGGGTTCGGCGACTGCGTCGGCGTCGAGATACCCCCGTTCGACCAGGTCGTCGAGGTCGACGAGCAGGGGGTTCCCGGCGAACGCCGAGTCGGCGCCGTACGGCGAGTGATAGTAGGCGTCGGAGGTCGGCCCGAGCGGGCAGAACTGCCACAGTGACTGGTCGGCCCGCGCGAGGAACTCGAGGAACTCGTGGGCGCCGTGCCCGAGATCACCGATCCCGTGACGACCCGGTAACGAGGTGAGATGCAGGAAGACACCGCTTTGCCGGTCGAAGGTCATGCCCGAAGGTGGGACCCGTCAGTTCACAAGCGTTTGGGTTGGCCCCCGTCTGCCGGGAGCTCTATCGTGGTACGTGTGAGTGTATATCACACTTTTCCGCTCGATAATGGTGCTATTTCAATAATTATCCGGACACCAGTGAATACTTATACGGGTTTGCCGTACAGTATCGTACATGTCACGCTACCCACGGAACGCACGGAACGCGAGCGTCAAGTGCATCACCTGCAACGCACCGGTCGTGAAGACCACCGACGAACAGTTCGTCTGCGTCGACTGCGGTACCTCGCCCGTCGAGCACGCCTGATAGTGCGTATTGTAGATTATTTCCGGATCGCGCCGACCCCGGGGTCGGCGCGGACCGATAAATCGCTACAATAACCACTATGAGTCGGTCAATATCGCGCGGAACGGTTCGCCTCGTCTCGTCTTCTCTCTGCACTCTCCTCTCGGTTCGCCGACAGCCAGCGGATCGGTCAAGTGGGTGCCGATGCAAGCCGGAGTATCGATGGTACCGAAGGTGCTGATGCTCGGGTGGGGATTCCCGCCCAACGTGACCGGCGGGCTCGACACCGCGGTGGGGGAACTGTTCGACGAGTTCGAGGTGCGCTCGGACGTCGAGATCGACCTCGTCCTCCCCGCGGAGTACGCGCCCGAGGACAGGCCCAACATCCACGGCGTTCCCACGGGTGAGGGCGGCGTCCGCGACCGGATCAACCGCCTCACGGGCGAGTTCGTCGAGCACGCGGCCGACGCCGACGTGATCCACACCCACGACTGGTTCGGTTACGGCCCCGGGTCTCGGGCGCAGGGTACCCACGACGTCCCCTGGGTCACGACGTTTCACTCGCTCTCGTCTGACCGCAACCGCAACCCGCCGGACCAGGAGGTCGAGACCGAACAGCGCATCGCCGACCGCGCCGACCACCTCGTCTCGGTCAGCGAACTCGTCAGAGCCACCGTCCAGGACGAATACGGCGCGGACGCGACAGTCATCTACAACGGCTTCTCGTCGGTCGAACCCACAGGCCGTGACCTGAAGACCGAACTCGGCATCGACGGCGAGATGCTGTTTTTCATCGGTCGCCACACCCACCAGAAGGGGATCGACCACCTGCTGTACGCGATGGAGAAACTCCGCAGGGACGACGTCACGCTCGTCGTCGGCGGGACGGGCCACCTGACCAAACAGCTCCAGACGTTCGTGGAGTTGCTCGACATCCAAGACCGGGTCGAGTTCGTCGGCTACGTCCCCGAACCCGAACTGGGCGACTACTACGCCAGCGCGGACGTGTTCGTCTCTCCCTCCCTGTCCGAGCCGTTCGGTATCACCATCGTCGAGGCGCTCTCGGTGGGAACGCACGTCGTCGCCTGCGAGTCCGGCGCGGCGGAGGTCCTCCCCGAGGACGCCATCTTCGAGGTCGACCCCGACTCGCGGTCGATCGCCGACGGCATCGACGCCGCTCTCGCGGCGGGACCCGTCCCCGAGTTCGAGGACCGCTCGTGGGCGACCGTCGCCGACGAGCACGTCGCGTTCTATCAGAACATTCTCCAGGACTGAGCCCGCACGTTTCTCGCTGGAAGAAGGCCGAATCCGACCGCATTCACCGCAACAGTCGGATGTCGTGGACGGGTTCGGGGTGGACGATCCGGAAGCCACTCGGCGTCGGGTTCATCCCGATCGAGGGCGTGACCCGCCGGCCCGAGTCGTAGGGGCCTTCCTCCCGGATCCCGGCGTAGGGATCGCCGCCCTCGTCGCTCCCGTAGGAGGTCTGGTCCGCCGGGCGATACGTACTGTCGTCCTCGACGTGTTCTTCGGGCGGGAGATAGATGCGCTCGCCCGATTCGGAGTAGACGACGACCGCCGCCTCTCGCTCGCCGGTGACGGAGACGAGCGTCCGGCCATCCTCGATGTCGATGTCGACGTCGACGGTGGTCCCGTTCGCGGGTGCCTCGGCCATACCGTGTGACCGGCCAGCAGCGTCTTAAGGGTTCGCGTCAGTCTCGCAGCCGTCGCCCCGACCACAAGGACAAAGAGGGCGACAGGCGACGCACTCTATAATGAGTCACCCCGGCCCTCCGAGATTCGTCGCGACCGGCGACTGGGTGGAACTCGCGCCGCGAGACCCGGACCCGTCGGCCGACTACGCCTGGTCTATCGTGCAGGCCCCCGTCGCCTCCACCGCCGAGGTGGGCGACGACCCCGTCGAGTACCTCGTCCCGGACGCCCCCGGCACGTACGTCGCCCGCCTGAACGGCCCCGACGGCCGTCACGACCTCACAGTGCGAGCCTTCGCCCCAGACCGCGCCCCCGCCCCGTCGTCGCGCGACGCCCCCGAATCGGGCGGTCGCAGCGGTGACGCCGACGCGACGGTCCACCGGGCCGGCGGGACCGACACCGACGAGGGCGGCGTGAGCGGTGACCTCGACACCGAGGTCGTACGAGACGGGAGCGGTCGCCCGAGTCTGTCACTCTCGGCGTCGGTCGAGGACGAGTCGGTGGTCGTCCGCGCCGACCCCCAGTCCAACCCCGAGAGCGACGAGACGCCCGCGGATCTCGACGTCGAGTTCCTGCTGGACGACCGGGACGACCTGGCCTGGCGGTGGATCGACGCCGACGGCCTCAGTCTGACGATTCCCCTCGAACGGCTTCCCGACCGCGCACGATTCCACGCCGTCGCACTGGGTGAGAGGGGGTACAGCGTCCCCGACGCGGTCGATATCTCGCGCGAGAGCGGGAACGAGGGAAGCGACGACGCAAGCGATATCACGGTCAGGAAACCCTACGAGCCACCGGCCTGGGCCGAGGATTCGGTCATCTACGAGATCTACGTCCGGACCTTCGGCGACGGTGACGGTGGCGCCTTCGACGAGATAACCGACCGACTGGACTACATCGCCGACCTGGGCGTCGACGTGATCTGGCTGACGCCGGTGCTCCAGAACGACCACGCGCCACACGGCTACAACGTCACGGACTTCTTCTCGATAGCCGAGGACCTGGGCACTCGCGAGGACTACGAACGGTTCATCGACGCGGCCCACGACCACGACATCCAGGTCCTCTTCGACCTCGTCTGCAACCACTCGGCCCGCACCCACCCGTACTTCCAGGCGGCCGTCTCGGACCCGGACAGCGAGTACCGCGACTGGTACGAGTGGCGCTCCGAGACCGAACCCGAGACGTACTTCGAGTGGGAACACATCGCGAACTTCAACTTCAACCACCTCCCCGTCCGCCGCCACCTCCTCGACGCGGTCGAACAGTGGGCGCCGCTGGTCGACGGCTTCCGCTGTGACATGGCCTGGGCCGTCCCCAACCCGTTCTGGCGGGAGATCCACGACCGGATGAAAGAACGCGACGGGGAGTTCCTCCTCCTCGACGAGACGATTCCCTACATCGCGGACTTCCAGGCGGGGCTGTTCGACATGCACTTCGACTCGACGACCTACGCCGCGCTCCGGCGCGTCGGGCGGGGTGACGCCCCCGCGAGTGACGTCCTCGACGCCATCGACGAACGGGGGAAAGCCGCCTTCCCGGAGTACTCGGCGTTCATGCTCTACGCCGAAAACCACGACGAGACCCGCTACATCGTCGAGTGTGGTCGCGACGCCGCCGAAGCGGCGCTCGGGGCGCTCTTTACGCTCCCGGGTGCGCCACTCGTGTACGCCGGCCAGGAGTTCGGCCAGCGAGGCAAGCGCGACGACCTCGCGTGGGAACACGGCCGCCAGAACCTCCGCGAGCACGTCGAGCGACTCGCCGAGGCTCGCCACGACCGCACCGCGCTCACGGCAGACGCCTCCCTCGACCGACTCGACGTCGACGTCCGCGAGGGTCACGCCGACCGCGTGGTCGCCTACCGACGTGCGACCGACGACGACGCCGTGGCGGTCGTCCTGAACTTCGCCGACGGCCCCGCCACGGTCGCCGTCGACGTCGCCGACTCGACCGACGTCCTCACCGGCACGGACCTGGCCACCGAGAGCGGCGCGGTGACCGTCGACAGCGTCGCCGTGCTCCCGACCGAGTGATCTCGCCCGCGGGGCCAGCGTCGCCGTGCTCCCGACCGAGTGATCTCGTCCGCGGGGTTGGCGTGTGCCCGGTCAGTAGTCGATGACCTCGCGGTCTTTCCAGAACAGTCCGGCGGGCGAGCCGGGTTCGAACCGACAGAGCCACACGGGGGTCTCGGCACCCTTCTCGGGCGTGCGGGGAGCTTCCTCGCCGCCGAGGTCGGTCGCCACCCACCCGGGGTCGACGGAGTTCGCGATCAACCCCTCGTCGGCGTGGCTCACGTCCAGCGACACGGTGAGGGCGTTGATCCCGGCTTTGGAGACGCGGTACGCGGGGTGGTCGCCGTCGATCGGGTCCGAGAGGATCCCCAGGCCCGACGAGACGTTCACGACACGTCCGCCCTCGCCGTCGAGCAATTGCGGGAGCGCGTGTCTGGTCAGCAACATCGGTCCCCGGGTATTGACGTCGAGCACCCGGTCGAGCGTCGCCGTCTCGACACCGTCAAGGGTGGTTCCCGCACCGCCGATACCGGCGTTGTTGACGAGGATATCGACGGTGCCGGCGGACTCGACGACGTGGTCGACCGCTCGTTCGATCTGCGACTCGTCGGTCACGTCCAGTTCGACCGGTTCGGTGCCCGCGGGGACGTCGTAGTCGACGTCGCGGACGCCCGCGAAGACGGTCGCGTCCAGATCGACCAGTCCGCGTGCAGTCTCGCGGCCGATGCCGCGGTTCGCACCCGTGACGAGCGCGACCTGTCCGTCGAGACTGTCGTAGAGGTCCGGTTGCATACCCGGTGGTTCGTACCCCCGGACGTAGCTCTTGGGCAAGCGGAAAGGCGGACGACCCCTCTCGGCCAGCCGATTCCGGCCGGCCACTCTCGGGCCGCGTCAGTTCCCCTTGAACAGCGAGACGACGCCCCCGAGGGCGAACACGACACCGAGGACACCGAAGATCGCGTAGTTGAGCATGTCGATGTCGTTCACCAGGAAACTGGTCCCGGGCTCGTCAGGCGTCACGTAGATAGTCACCGTCTGGCCGGCCGAGTAGTCGTTCGCGAGGTCTTCTGCTCCGCTACGACTGCCGAAGCGAGTGTCGGTCGTCCCGCCCGGGTAGACCTGGTCGTTGGTGTAGGTCTGTCCGTCGTGAGTGTACGTATACTGGACGGTGGCGACGTAGTCGGTCTTGCGCTCTTTGATCCCGTCGTCGTCGGTGTCTCGCCGGTAGGTGACCTCCTCGATCCCGGTGTTCTCGATCGTGCCGTCGACCTGGATCGCGCTCTCGACGTCTTCCTGTGCCTGTGTGTAGTCGTAGCCGCCGTACGCGAGGATGCCGATCCCGATCAGGACGAACAGTCCCGCTCCGAGGATGTTCTTGACGCCCATACGCTCTCGTCCGATTGTGGGGACAAAACAGTGAAGTCTAGGTGTTTAGATCGCCGACTGGTGTGAGGTGTCACCGGCGATATCCGCCGAGTTTGGCTCCCCACGTCCGGTCACTGCTGGGAATCGAACTCCTGGTAGATCACGTGGCCACAGGCCTTGCAGTGTGAGGCGTCGCGGTCGTGACCGGTGAGCCCACAGTTCGGACAGGTCACGTCGACGGTGTCGCGCTGTGCCCACTCGCGGACGATCTTCGAGGCCTGCCAGGGGATGAGGATGATCCCCGCGAGGATGGTCGCGACCGTCACCCATCGACCGGCGGGCGTCGTCGGCAGGACGTCCCCGAACCCGACCGTCGAGAGCGTCACCACCGTGTAGTAGAACGCGTCGCCGAACGTCTCCACCGCCGGGTTCGCCTCGACTTCGGCGCTGTAGAACAGCCCGGTGGAGACGAAAAACACGACCAGGACCGTCAGCAGGAGTTTCACCGCTCTGAGCGTGTTGTCCGAGACCGTCCCGAAGAAGAACTCCGCGTCGCGCGTGAACCGGTAGAAGCGCAACACCCGGATCACTCGCACCACCCGCAGGAAGCCGACGTTGACGAACAGCGCCGACGCGGGGACGAGCAACACGAGGAACGTCGGCAGGACCGCCACCAGGTCGACGAGCGTGTAGCCGTTGAGCGCCTCCGACAGTCGGCTCTCGGCCCCGTAGAGTCTGAGGACGTACTCGACGAGGAAGACACAGGCGATGGCGACTTCGACGGTCCACAGCAACGCGTCGGTCCCCCGGGAGAGCGGATACGTCTCGGCGACGAAGACCGCGACGAACACGAGATTCAGGACGAGTAGTCCGACGTCGATGACCTTCCCGAGCAGGGTGCGGTGGTCCAGCAGGTAGAAGCGAACGAGTTCCCGCGTGCCACCGGTCGGTCGCTCTTCCGTCGCGGTCACACTCTCCGTTCGGCCGCCGGACCACGTAGTTGCTCGGGTTCCTCCATCGCGGTCCGGCCCCTTCCGGATACCCAACTGGTTCGTCACTCCCCGTACCCAACTGGTTCGTCACTCCCCGTACCCAACTGGTTCGTCACTCCCCGTACCCAACTGGTTCGCTGGCCCCCTTTTGTCTGTGTGGTACCAACCCGCAATGGAAGCATGAGTACAGACGACACGTCCGCCGACGAGATCACGGAGACAACGAGTTGGCCGGAACTGGGGATCGCCCTCTACGACCGACTGACGGGTCGGAACGCGACTATCGAGTACCGATTCGAGGACATGCACGTCGCCGTGCCCAGCGGCACCGGCGAGGACGCCGAACACGCCCACTGGGAGGTCGACGGGACCGTCGAGATAACGACCCGCGAAGAGTGATGGCGAATCCGGGCGAGGCGCTCTCGGTCGAGGCAGACCTCGACGTGACCATCGACGGTGAGAAGTGCCGCGTCTGGTCCGAAGGCAATCGCGTCGTCCTCGACGCGCCGAGTCTCGCCGCCGCTCGAACGCTTTTGTCCGGTGTCGAGGCACTCCCTGTCGGCCAGGCACGGATCGCCCGTGAACTCACCGATGCAGACCTGGCCGTCGACGTTCGAGTCCGCCACGCGACGGTTGCTCGACTCGGCGCCGGCGTCGAACCGTCGAGTCTCGCAGCCCTGGCCGGATTCGACGCCGACGTCTCGCTGTGGGGTGTCGCCGTGGCTTGCTGGCGCGCGCTGGGCTGACCGTGCCGACCACCCCCGGGAAGCGTCCGAACACGAACCGCGGCGGGAACCCCCTGAATGCGTGCCCACCAGCGGTCAGTTCACCGTGACCGAGTCGGCGGTCACTTCGACGCGGTTGCCGTCGCGGCTAGTGAACGCGAACGCGCCACCGAACTCACTCTCGAGGTACTCCCGAAGGTGATCCTGCAGGAAGCGGACCGCCACCTGTTCGCCGAGACGGATACCGCGTTCGCCGTCAGAGCGGAAATGACGCTTCGATTCTATGATGTCGCCCCCGAGCGTTTCCCACCTGCCGGACACGTGCTATCATAATCCTCGCGACATTTATTATATGAAACGCCGTATAGAGCGGTGAATACCGATGACAGCTCGTGAGAACCCCTTCGACGAGATGGAACGACTGTTCGACCAGATGCGACGTTCGATGTGGACGCCCTACGGCGAGACCGGCTACGGCCGGCAGCTCCGGGGCGAGGCCGACCACGACCGGCACCTCCAGGACCGAAGCGACACGCGCTGGGACCGCTACGAGGGCCACGTCGACCTCGAGACGGGCGATGACGGGCACGTCATCTACGCCGACGTCCCGGGCTTCGAGAAGGAAGACATCGATCTCCGATTCGAGGACGGCGTCCTGACCATCGAGGCGACCCACGAGTACGGCGACGAGCACGCCTCGCGAAGCCGGCGGGTCTTCGAACGCGTCCGCATCCCCGGCGAGGTCCGAGACGACGAGATCACCGCCTCGTACCGCAACGGTGTCCTCGAAGTCCACCTCCCGACCCCCAAGCCCGTCGAGGACGACTCCTCGACCAGTATCGATATCGAGTAGGCGAACACCGGGGAGCTCCGGCCGCGATTGGCACCGCAGACCGATATTTTCCGGCGACTTATACGAGACGCGACGCTATCCCCGGTCATGAGTGACGTCTCCGAGCGCGTCGAGGAACTCCTGACCGGCGAGCCGGTGACGGCCCACCTCGCGACGTGCAGCGACGACCGACCCCACGTCGCGCCGGTGTGGTTTCGGTACGAAGACGGCGTCGTCGAACTCGTGACCGGCGGCCGGAAACTTCGAGATATCCGCGAAAACCCCTACGTGTCGCTCTCGGTCGAACGGTCGACTGCCGGTGACCCCGAGTGGACCGTCACGCTCCGGGGGACCGCCACCGTGGTCGAAGACGTCGCGGACTACCGCGAGGCCAACCGGCGGATCAACCGCCGATACGGGGCGCCAGAGGACGCCTGGCTGGGCGAGAACACGCTCGTCCGGGTCGACGTCGGTTCCGCGAGTTCCCGGACGTACTAGCTGGTGCGAGCGGACGGTATCCGAGAGTGCTGAACGGAGGTATCCAGGGCTGTCGTGGGTTCCGGGAGATTCAATCGCTCTCGGGAGCGGTGCCCCAGTAGAAGAGCGCGACGCCGACGACGGTGACGACGCCCAGCGCGACGAGCAGCCAGCTCCGCCCGGAGTCGAGTGCCGCTGCGCGGACGTCGGATATCTCGGTCGCCGTCACTGATGGAGCCCCTGCCCCGGAGTACCGCGCCGGGACTGCCCCGGGAGGTTCCCGAGCGGGTGCGATAGTCGTTCGCTCACGGTACGAGTCCTCACCAGTCCAAATGCTGTGTCCATCGTTCGAGGTGTCACTGATTACGGGTCCTCGTACGCCATCGACGTCGAGAGGTCGCGGTAGGCGTCGATCTGCGCCCGGAGTTCGGCGACCTTCTCCTCGGCGAGTTCGACTGCGTCTTCGCCGGCGATAAACCGGCGCGGGGGGTCCTCCTCGCCGGCGATCTCGACCAGTGCCTCGGCGAGTCTGGCCGGGTCGTTGGGCTGCTGGCCGCCCTGGTCGTTCCACCAGTCCATCTGTTCCGCCCGGCGCTCGTCGTAGTCGTCGATGGCGGGGTCCGTGAAGGGCATCGACCGCTCGTCGGTGAGCGTCGTGCGGAAGAAACCGGGGTTGACGACCGTCGTGTCGATACCGAAGGGTTCGACCTCCTCGTCGAGCGCGTCCATCCACCCCTCGAGACCGAACTTCGAGGCGGCGTAGGCCGAACTGAACGCGAATCCCGACAGGCCCGCGCCCGACGAGATCGAGACCACGTGGCCCGAGCGCTGGTCGCGCATCACCGGGAGGACGGCGCGGGTGACGGACCTCGCCCCGAAGAGGTTCACCTCCAGCTGGTCTCTGATCTCCGCCATCTCCATCTCCTCGAAAAAGCCCTTGTAGGAGACGCCGGCGTTGTTGACCAGCACGTCGATCCGGCCAAAGCGGTCCACGGCGGCCTCGGTCGCCGATTCGGCGTCGGCGGGGTCCGTGACGTCGAGTTCCGCGACCAGTCGGTCCTCGGACTCGTCGACGGTGCTCTCCCAGTCCGGCCGCAGGCCCGACCCGAAGTTCAGGCAGCCGATACAGACCTCGCTGACCTCCATCCCGGTCGAGCCCAGCGTCGTGTACTCCATCTATGGCGCTTCCTGAATGTCCAGTTCCCCGTCGTCCGGTTCCGCGAGGAAGAAGACGTGGCTGAACTCGCTGTCGGCGTCTCTCGCGGTGCCGTGCCAGTGTTCCTCGCCGGGTTCGAACACGACCAGGTCGCCCTCGGAGACTTCGCGCTCGCCCTCGCGGTTACCGATCATCCCGGACCCCTCCGTGACGTAGAGGATCTGCACACCGGCGTGGGCGTGGAACTTCGTCCGCTCGCCCGGCCGAAACGTGACCTCCGCCGAGCGTACCGTGACGCCGTCGAAGGCGCTCTCGACGCCCGCCGTGAGCAGTGGCGTGCCGACCTGTACCGGATGGTCCGATTCCTCGCCATCCGTGGACTGAAGGTTGGTGACGTCCATGGTCCGGGCCGATACGAGGGCACCGTTCTCCTTGGATTCGACGCTATCTCGAAAGTCCGTTTATTACAGGTGGGCCAGAGGTGGCGGTGTGTCTCGTTGTGACGGTGACTGTCCGTCTGGCTGGCGCCGGTTCACGCTCGCCCGGGACCGAGACACCGGCGGAACACGGATACGACTCGGTCACCTAGAGCGGGTGATGATGGCGACGACCCACGCGCTGGCGGGGATGACCCTCGCGAGCGTCACGCTCGCGGTCGCGCCCGAGTACGCGCCGGTCGCCCTGGTCGCGGGTGCCGTCGGCGGCGCATTTCCCGACCTGGACCTCGCCGGCGCCCACCGGAAGACGCTGCACTTCCCGGTCTACTACTCGGTGGTCGCGCTCTGTTCGGTCCTCCTCGCGGCGTTCGTCACGACGCCGGTCACCGTCGCGCTCGCCGCCGCGCTCGCGGCCGCGGCGCTCCACTCGGTGATGGACGCGTTCGGCGGCGGCCTCTCGCTCCGGCCGTGGGAGGGCACCGTCGACCGGGCGGTCTACGACCACTTCAACGGTCGCTGGATCCGCCCCCGCCGGTGGATCCGCTACGACGGCGCACCGGAGGACTTCGCCCTCGCCGCCGGACTGGCGGTCGTCCCGTTCACCGCCTCGACGGGGCGGTTTCGCACGGTCGTGGTCGGACTGGTCGCCGTCTCGCTCGGCTACGCGGTCGTCAGGAAACCCCTCGTCGACGCCGGCGAGCGACTCGTCGCGGTCCTGCCGCCGGCGGTCCTCGACCGACTCCCGCGGCGCTTCCTCGAAGAACTCCGGTGATTACCGCTCGTCCCGGACCATCGCCTCGAAGCGGTCCAGCCCCGTCGCCAGTCGGCCCCTGCTGTTGGCGAAACTGAAACGGAGGTGGCCCTCGCCGCCCGCGCCGAACGCCGACCCCGGTGCCGCGACGACGCCGTACTCGTCCAGCAGGCGCGTCGCGATCGCCATGCTCGACCCCTCCAGGGTAGTGACGTCGACGAACGCGTAGAAGGCCCCCTCGGGTTCTGCACAACTGATCTCCGGGATATCTGCGAGGCGGTCGACCACGAAGTCGCGCCGGTCGCGGAACGCCGCCTGCATCTCTCGGGCTGGGTCCTGTGGGCCAGTCAGCGCCGCGACCGCGGCGTACTGAGCGGGGGTATTCACACAGGATGTCGTGCTCTCGTGGATCTTCGTGACCTGCGAACAGACGTCTTCGGGGCCCGAGAGCCAGCCGACCCGCCAGCCCGTCATGGCGTAGGTCTTCGAGACGGACTCGACGGTGAGGACCCACTCGCGTTGTGCAGGGGTCGCGATGTCGGCCACCCGCGGCGGCGTCTCCCCGTAGGTCAACTCGCGGTACACCTCGTCGGCGAGGACGAACGCCTCGTGTTCGACCGCAGCCGCGAGAACGCGCTCGACTGCCTCGGGCGGGAAGACCCGCCCCGTCGGATTGGAGGGCGAGGTGATCGCGACAGCCGCCGTCTCCGGGCGGATAGTCTCGACGATCCGTTCCGGGTCTGGTTCGAATCCCGTCTCGGCAGGCATCGGAACCTCGACTGGTTCGACCCCACCGAGGCGGGCCCCCGAAATGGGATTCGGCCAGGCGGGCGTCGGGATCACCACCGCCTCGCCGGGGTCTGCCACCGCGAGGAGCGCGAGGTACAGTGCCTCGACGCCGCCGGTCGTCACGACCACCTCCGAGGTGGGGTCGACTGGCCGGTCCGCCGCCGAGAGTCGGTCCGCGATGGCCTCCCGGAGTTCGAGCACGCCGGCGTTGTGGGTGTAGTTCGTCCGCCCGACCGTCGCGGCCTCGTGGGCGGCCTCGACGACGTGCTCGGGGGTGTCGAAGTCCGGTTCCCCGAGTTCGAGGTGGACCAGGTCCGACGCTCCGGCCGCCTCGGCCTCGGCAGCACGGTCGAACATGACCCGTATCTGCTGGGGTTCGATACCCCTGACACGCTCGGAGACCCGACCGTCCGCCGCTTCGGAGTCGTCCATCGTCCCACCGTTCGGCCTCGCGGGCATAGACGTTCGGGTGGCCCCATCAACTCCTCCGGTCACCGGCCGGTCGGGGCCGAAACGAGGTTTCTTCGTGGTTACCTGAGATACTTATTCGCCCTCAGTGAACGTCCGGAGCGTGGCAGTGTCGCTCACGCCGGAACTGCTCGCCATCGTCGTCGCAGTGTTGCTGGTCGCCGGTACGGTCAACGGCCTCGCGGGCTTTGGCTTCGCACTCGTCGGGACGATGGCGCTGGCGAGCGCGTTCGCCGAGCCGTCGACCGCTGTCGTGTTCATGATCGTGCCGATCTTCTCGGTGAACCTCTCGCTCGTCCGCGACCTCTCGGCCCCGGAGTTGCGCTCGTGTGGCCGACGGTTCGCGCCGCTGATCGTCGCCGCCCTCGCCGGGACGGTCCTCGGGCTGGTCGTCCTGGACCGCGTGCCGACCGGCCCCCTCAAGGTCGGCCTCGGGTTCGTCTCGCTCGCGTTCGTCGCGACCGCACAGCGGGCGGTGCTGGTCCCCGGTCTCGACACACTCAGAGACGTCTGCTACGTCGAGACGACGCCTGCGATGGTCGGCGTCGGCGCGGTCGGCGGGTTCCTCTTCGGCGGGACCAACGTGGGCGTCCAGCTCATCGCCTACGTCCGCCGGTTCGACCTCTCACACGGCCTGTTCGTCGGCGTCGTCGCCATGGTCTTCCTGGGACTCAACGGCGTCCGCGTCGGCGCGGCGGGCCTGCTCGGCCTCTACCCGAACGTGACCATCACAGCGCTCTCACTCGCCGCTGTGCTCCCTGCGGTCGCCGGCGTCGCCGTCGGCAAACGCCTCCGGTCGCGCGTCGACGAGTCTCACCGCCGGGTCGCTGTGCTCGCGCTCCTGGGGTTCATCGGCGTCCGCCTCGTCCTTGGCGGTCTCGGGGTCGCCTGAGGATTCGCCGATCCCGCGGAGGTTCCGCGAGGCGAACGCTTATCCGGGACAGGGCTGTTTCGGTCGGGTATGGCTCAAACCGGCGTTCCGCAGGAGGCCGCGGAACTGGTGACCGACAGCCTGGAGATGGCGCATGTCTCGACCTGTCGTGACGACCGTCCCCACGTCGCGCCCGTGTGGTACTGCTACGAGGACGAGACCGTCGAGTTCGTCACCGGCGGCCGCAAACTCGACAACCTCCGGGAGAACCCCCGGATCGCCCTCTCCATCGAGCGCTCGGAGGACGGCGTCGGCCAGTGGCACGTCGTCATGTTCGGCACCGCCGAGATCGTCACCGACGAAGAAGAGCTCTGGGCCGGTCGGACGCGACTGTTCCGGAAGTACCGGGGTCGGGAACCCACGCTGGAGGAAGACGGCGAACCGCCCGAGGCACTCGTCAGGGTGGACGTCCACTCGACGGTGTGTTGAACGGTGCAGTATTTCGGGGATCTGCTCGTCTGCGAGCACTATAGTGGGGTATAAACTCAGTAGGCCCGGCCGGATTTGAACCTCGCCGAGACGTGCTCACTCCGTTGCGCGCGTTTTGTCTGGCTCAAATCGCCCGCAGGACTGATTTGCTCCTCACGCCCGTTCAGGGTCGCTTCGCTCCCCGTTCACATCGGGGTGCTCGCGCCGCTCACACCTCGCACCGTTCGTCGCAGGATGGGTCCGGGCGGATTTTGAACCTCGGTCGGAGCAAAGCTCCTCCCTAGTTCAAATCGCCCGCAGGACTGATTTGCTCCTCACGCCCGTTCGTCGCAAAATCAGTGGGTCCGGGCGGATTTGAACCACCGACCTCGGCCTTGTAAAGGCCACGTCATAACCAACTAGACCACGGACCCTCGTGACGAGCAAGCCCCCGCGCCGGAATAACGCTTTCTTTCTCTCCCACTCACCAGGTGAATCGCGCTTCACAAACCACTGAAGTGGCCTCCAGTCCACCCACCATCCATGCCGCTGACACCCTCTGTCGACCTGCCCGAACTGGAGACACTCGACGTCGCGACCGTCGCGATGGTCGCCATCCTGGCAGCCTCCATCGGCTACGAGGCCGGGAGCGTCCTCGCCGGCGATTCGCTCGACCTGTTCTGGCTCCTCCCGGTTTTCTCGGGCACGTTCGTCGTCGCCCTGCTCGCCACGCAAGGCGAGGACTGACGCACCGGTCCCCCACCACTCCAGCCCCGAACCCGTGGGTTTACCGCGACCCACGCCCTACGCCGCGGTGATGGCAGACCGCCGGACCGTCGCCACCCTCCTCGCCGTCGTCTTACTCGCGGCCGTCGCCGTTGTCGTCGTCCAGTCGGGCCTCGTCTACACTGTCTTCCCGCCGAACCCCGACGGCTACGAGCGCGTGACGGTCACGACGTTCGACGAGGACGGCACGCCACTTGCCTCAGTCGAGGCTCGCGTCGCCGACACCCGCGCGAAGCGCTACCTCGGACTCAGCAACACCTCCGAACTCGCCACGCGCGAGGGGATGCTGTTCGTCCATCCCGCCGAAGACCGCCACGGCTACGTCATGCGAGACATGGCCTTCCCCATCGACATCGTGTTCATCGGCGCCGACGAGGAGGTGACGACCATCCATCACGCACCGGTCCCGGACGGTGAGTACGAACGCACCTACGCCGGCCGGGCCAAGTGGGTACTCGAAGTCCCCCGCGGGTGGGTCAACGAGACCGGACTCGCCGTCGGCGACCGCGTCGCGATCCCCGAGAGCGCCCACGACACTGGCTGACCCGACTCCGCCAGTGCCCCCGAACTGCGACGATACTTACCACACGGAAAGCTATCGGAAACCGAGTACGTCCCCGAGAAGTGTGGTACAACACGGCACTGTCCGCGCCGAAAGCGGAGTATTTCACCGGTTTCAGCCCGAGGCCGGATACATCACCGGATGGGAACGTTCAACACGCCTCCGACGCTCTTTTGACAGTCCAGTTCCTGAACGTATTCGATGAGTGTAGACCTCGACGAGGACGAGGTGTTCGAGGACGTTCGCGAGCGGGTCGACCGGCCGATGCAACGGCTGTTCGCCGAGTACGGTCGCGAGAACGCTCCGCAGTTCGTCGTCGGTCTGATCAGCAGCGTCTTCGCGCGGGTTCTCGATTTGCTTCCGCCGCTTCTGCTGGCCCTGGCGATCGACGCGATCTTCCGCGACACGACGCCGTTCAGTATCCCGCTAGTCCCGGACGCGTGGCTCCCGACCGAGGAGATCGGCCAGATATGGTTCACCGTGGGACTCATCGCCGTCGCCTTCACCGTCGGCGCGATGTTCCACTGGTCGCGCAACTGGGGCTGGAACTCCTTCGCCCAGAACATCCAGCACGACATCCGCACCGACACCTACGACAAGATGCAGCGGCTCAACATGGATTTTTTCGCCGACAAGCAGACCGGCGAACTCATGTCCATCCTCTCGAACGACGTCAACAGGCTGGAACGATTCCTCAACGACGGGATGAACTCTTTCTTCCGGCTGTCGGTGATGGTCATCGCCATCGCGGGTATCCTCGTCTACTGGAACTGGCAACTCGCACTGGTGACGCTGGTCATCGTCCCGATGATCGGCTTTTTCACCTACAAGTTCGTCCAGATCATCCAGCCCCAGTACGCCGAAGTCCGATCCTCGGTGGGGCAACTCAACTCACGCCTGGAGAACAACCTCGGCGGCGTCCAGGTCATCAAGACCTACAACACCGAGAGCTTCGAGTCCGACCGCGTCGACGACGTCTCCGAGGACTACTTCGACGCCAACTGGGCGGCTATCAACACCCGCATCAAGTTCTTCCCCGGCCTCCGACTCCTCTCGGGAGTCGGCTTCGTCGTCACGTTCCTCGTCGGCGGCCTCTGGGTCTTTACATCGCAGACCACGGGCACCGGCCCGTGGTTTTTCACAGGGACACTGAGCGAGGGGGAGTTCGTCGGGTTCATCCTGCTCTCCCAGCGCTTCATCTGGCCGATGGCCCAGTTCGGGCAGATCATCAACATGTACCAGCGCGCCCACGCCTCCAGCGAGCGCATCTTCGGCCTGATGGACACGCCGAGTCGTATCCGCGAGGACCCCGACGCCGAACCGCTCGAAGTCGTCGACGGCGACATCGAGTACGACGACGTCTCCTTCGGGTACGACGACGAGAACATCGTCGAGGACATCTCCTTCGAGGTCGACGGCGGTGAGACCATCGCCCTCGTGGGCCCCACGGGTGCGGGCAAGTCCACGGTCATGAAACTGCTCCTCCGGATGTACGACGTCGACGAGGGGGGCATCCGCATCGACGGGACCGACCTCCGGGACGTGACCATCCCGAGCCTGCGCCGGCAGATGGGCTATGTGAGCCAGGAGACGTTCCTGTTCTACGGCACCGTCCAAGAGAACATCGAGTACGGCACGTTCGACGCCGACCGCGAGGAGATCGTCGAGGCCGCGAAGATGGCCGAAGCCCACCAGTTCATTCAAAATCTCCCGGAGGGCTACGACACCAAAGTTGGGGAACGCGGCGTGAAACTCTCCGGCGGGCAGCGCCAGCGGATCGCGCTCGCCCGCGCCATCCTCAAGGACCCGCAGATCCTCGTGCTGGACGAGGCGACCTCGGACGTCGACACCGAGACCGAGATGCTCATCCAGCGCTCGCTGGACAAGCTGACGGCCGACCGCACCACGTTCGCCATCGCCCACCGCCTCTCGACCATCAGGGACGCGGACACCATCGTCGTCCTCGAGGACGGGAAGATCGTCGAACGGGGCGACCACGAGACGCTCCTGGCCGAGGACGGCCTCTACGCCAAACTCTGGGCCGTCCAGGCCGGCGAGATCGACGAACTCCCACAGGAGTTCATCGAACGAGCCGCACGCCGGCGCTCGCAGGTCGACGCCGACCCCGACGAGATCGAAGCCAGCGACGACGACTGAAGACTGCTCACTACCCATCCTTGTGGTCGGCCGGGTCAGGGGATCGTCCCCTCGCCGGTCGGGTGTTCGTCGAGCCACTCGTCGAGGTGGTCGTCCATCGCGAGGACCGCCTCGCGGATCCGGTCGTACTCCTCGCGGGCCTCGTCGGCACCGCGATACCTCGCGACAGACTTCACCCGGTTGCGCAGTCCACGCAGGTACATGTCGGTCTCCTCGTACCAGTCGTACCCGGTCTGGATACAGACGTAGTGAAACAGCGCCCAGAAGCCGACTCCGGCGGGATTGCCGTCGGTCAACTCGGCGACCGCCGGGACCGACTCGTCGAACTCGCGCAGGTACGCGAGCGAGAACTGCGACGCGAGCGGCTTCAGCAGGTACTCGCGCTCGCCGCCGACCTGTCCTTTCACGTCCCGTTGCTGTGCGAGCAGTGATTCGAACCCGTCGTCCGTCTCCTCGTATCTGCGCAGCTCCCAGTCCTCCAGTCCTGCGACGGACTCCCAGCGGTCGGACTCGGTGGCCACCAGTTCGTCGGGGTCTCCCTCGAAGACCAGCACGACGAGTCCGCCCTCGGGACTTGCCTCGTACGATCGGAACTGGCGGTAGGCCCAGAACCAACCGGTCTCCCAGTAGTCGCTCGCGAGGTAGCGCTCCCAGGCGTCCACGAGGTACTCCCGGAGGAACCGATCCTCGTCGGCGGGCGATTCGAACCGGAACTCGATGTCGGCAGCCGGCATACACTCCCGGTGGGCGAGTCCGCTGGTAAGCGTTCCGCGAACCACAGTTCTGTACCGCAGCCGAGAGGTTCCACAAAGTACGTCAACCGAGACGCCCTCGCCTCGTCCGTGACCGTCGAAGACCCGTTCGGCGACGCGTCGGACGACGCCACGTCGCAGGCGGCCGACGCGCTCGCCACCGTGGCGAACGAACACCGGCTCGCGATCCTCCGGGAACTGGCGGCTGCCGAGGACTCGCTCGCGTTCTCGGAGCTGCGCACGCGAGTCGAGATGTCCGATACTGGCCTGTTCAACTACCATCTCGGCGAACTCTGCGGACGGTTCGTCCGGCAGACCGACGGGGGGTACGAAATCGGCCACGCCGGGGAGCGCGTCGTGCTCGCGGCGGGCGACCTGGACCCCGAGGGCGCGGCAGCGCTCGCGGACCGGACCGAGGACGGCGCGTGCCCGGTCTGTGGCGACCGGGAGTGTGACCGGGTCATCCACGTCCACCTCGCGGGCCCGGGCGCTCCGGCCGGGCGTCACGGGTCGGGAAGCTTTTGACGCCAGGGGGTGAGACGACGGGTATGAAAGTCCTCCTCGGAACCGGCGGTCGGGCGGACGGGTTCGACGCGCTCGACCGGACGCTCGAACGCACGCGGGAGGCGGGTGACGACCTGACTGTCGCGGTACTCGAGACGTCCAGCGACGAGGACGTCGCCGCCGTCGCCGAGGGCGTCCGCGAACGAGTCGCCGACAGCGGCGTCGACGCCGAGGTGCACGTCCTCGAGGGACACCCCGGGAGCCAGCTCGTCGAACTCGCCGAGACCGGCGGCTTCGACCGGATCGTCCTCGGGGGCGGCCAGCGCAGCCCGCTCGGGAAGATCGACCTCGGGGAGGTCGCCGAGTTCGTCCTCCTGAACGCAGACGTCTCGGTCACTCTCGTCAGATGAGCGACCGCACGTATCCCGACGAGTCAGTCGGCACGTTCCCGTCCCCGCCGGCCGCGTTCACCGGCGGCGAAGACCGGGAGATCCGCCTCCGGGAGAGCGGGCGCGGCGACGTCGACGCGCTCGTCGAGATGTACGAGGGGTTCGACCCCGCCGACCGCGCACAGGGTATCCCGCCGATCGACCCCGAGGCGATCCGCGACTGGCTCGAGACCATCGTGACCGAGGACTCCGTCTCCGTGGTCGCTGCCCACGAGGACCGCCTCGTCGGGCACGCTATCCTCGTGCCCGACCGCCAGGACGGGTACGAACTGGCCATCTTCATCCTCGCCGAGTACCAGGGAGCCGGCATCGGCACCGAACTCCTCTCACATCTCCTCGGGGCCGGACAGGCGGTCGGCGTCGACAGGGTGTGGCTGACCGTCGAGCGCTGGAACGACGCGGCCATCGCGCTCTACCGCAAGATCGGCTTCGAGACCGCCAGCTCGGAGAGTTTCGAACTCGAGATGTCGATCCGGCTCTGAGCGGGGCAGGCGCCGCCGCTCAGACCGACAGCACCGGCTGTGAGGCGTACTCGACGACGTACTGGGCGGACTTGCCCAGCGTCTCGTCGGGTTCGACGCCGGGTTCGCGGGGTACGACGACGAAGTCGGCGTCCATCTCTTCTGCGACGTCCAGGATGACGCTTCCGGGATGCTGGCGCAGATGCGACTGCGAGAACCCGACGGCGGTCGACTGCGTGAGTTCGACGGCGTCTGCGCGCCCGGCGACGGCATCGGCGACCGAGAGCTGGTCGGCGGCGACGCTCTGTGGGTCGACGTCGCCGGTTTCCAGTCCCGCTTTGACGGACTCGTCGACGACGTGGAGGACGTGGACCGACGCGTCGAAGCGGTCGGCGACCGCGACGGCGCGAGCCAGCGCCGTCTCCGCCCGGTCGCTGGCGTCGACCGGCGCGAGGACCAGGTCGATCTCGAGAGTCATCGCCAGCCACTCCGACCGGCCCGGTGAAAAACCCTCCGAGGTAGCCACGCTCGTCCGTTTCGCCAGCGACGCGGGACACGCGCGGGACCGTCTCACGGGACAGTGCCGGTCTCGCGTGATTTATGAGGTGGGGCCGTCTCTACCCGGGTATGTTCGACACTGTCGTCATCGCGACTGACGGTTCGGAGACGGCCGCCCGGGCGGTGTCGGTCGCGCTCGATTTCGCCGCCGCGTTCGACGCGAGCGTCCACGCGCTCTACGTCCTCGAGCAACGCGACCTCGAGGGGTCGCCGGACGCCGTCCGCGCCGAACTGGCCGCCGCCCTGGAGGAGGCCGCCGAGGACGCCCTCTCGGCGGTCCGCGACCACGCCGACCGGTCCGTCGAGACGGCCGTCCGCGAGGGCAAACCCCACGCGGAGATCATCCGCTACGCCGAGGACGTCGACGCCGACGTCGTCGCCGCGGGCACTCGCGGCCGGCACGGCGAGCACGCCTTCCTCCTGGGCAGCGTCGCCGAGGGACTCGTCCGACACTGTGACCGCCCGGTCCTCACGGTGCGGCAACTGGCCGCCGAGGAAGCGGGCTCCGGACTGTCTGCCTGACCGTCCACACGCGCCGTCGAGTCCGCGCGGTCCGAGACGGCCGCGGAAGAGCGGACCTGAGCGCCCCGGGACCGGGGATTTCAAGGTCGCTGGGACGCTTGCGACCCTATGGACGACTGGCTCATCGACGACGAGCGACTCCCGCGCGAGCGGCGGTCGCTACTCCCCGGCGAGGGATTCTTCTACCCCGACTCACTGCGCCGGGAACAGAAAGAAAACGAGGCCGCCGAGGCGCTCACCGGTGCCGAGACGGTCGTGATCGCCGACACCGACGCCGACGGCATGGGCTGTGTCGCCCTGATCCGCGAGGCTCTCGGCGAGGCCGCCTTCGTCCCCTCCGGCCCCCACGAACTCGACAGGAGTATCCAGTGGGCCGTCGAGTATCTCCCCGACGGCGCCGACCTCTTCGTCTGTGACCTCTGTCCCGACAGCGTCGAGGAGATCGAGGGGATCGACGTGCTGGCCGACCGCGCCGATGTCACGTGGTTCGACCACCACCAGTGGGACGACGAGGTCGCCGACGCCGTCCGCTCGGCCGGTGTCGACCTCACCGTCGGTGACTCCGACGAGGTGTGTACCACGGACGTTGCCCTCGCCGAACTCGACTACGACTTCCCCGAGCGCTTCGCCGAACTCGCCCGCGTGACTCGCGACCACGACCTCTGGATAAAGGAAGACGAGCGCAGCGACGACCTCGCCGACTACGGCCGCTGGGCCGAACCCGAGGAGTACGTCGCGACGATCCGCGACCACGGCGTGGACTTCCCGCCAGAGGTCGTCGAGTTGCTCCGCGAGAAACGCGTCGAGAAGGAAGCGCTCATCGAGAAGGCCGTCGAGCGCGCCGAGTTGCGCGAGGTGAACGGCTGGACCGTCGGCGTCACCTACGGCCGCTGTTCCCAGAACGAGGTCGCAGAAGCCCTCCGCCAGCAGGGCGCCGACGCCTCGGTCATCGTCAAGCCCGCGGGCAGCGCCTCGATCCGCGGGTCGGAGACGTTCGAGCGTGCCCACGAGGTCGCGGGGCAGGTCAACGGCGGCGGCCATCCGCGAGCGGCGGGCTGTAAACCGGACGTCTACGACGACATGTTAGACTACGCCCACCACTGGACCACCAGAGGTGCGGTCGCCAAACAGGCCATCGTCGACGCGTTCCGGGCACTACCCGAGGAAGACGAGGAGGGCGTCGAGACCGAACGGTAGCGAACCCTGCGTCTCTCGGACGTCTACTCGCCCGTCTCGATCCGTCCGTCCTCGACCAGCGCCTCGACCGCCTTCCGTGTGGCCTCCAGCGACGTGTATCGCGGTTCGTACCCGAGCAGGTCCCGGGCCTTCTCGATGCTGGCGCTCGGGCTGTAGCTGATGTGTTCTTTCGTCGCCGCGACGTCGTCCTCGTCGTACTCGGGGCGGTCGGCCCACTCCTCGAAGGGAAGGTAGGTGAGGGTCGCCTCGCGGCCGAACCACCCGGCGACGGCCTCGGCGTACCCCCGCAGGGTGAGCGCACGCGGCGAGACGACGTGGAAACTCTCGCCGACCGCCGCCGACCAGTGCTCGATGGCTCGCTGGAACCCCTGTGCTACGTCGTCGGCGTGGACGTGGTGGACGGTTTCGAGCCCGAAGTTCGGCAACGCGACTTCCTCGCCCCGGGCGAGTCGCGAGAACACCTCCGGGTCGAAGTTACCCGCCGGGTTCAGCGGTTCCCAGCCGGGACCGACGATGTGTCCCGGGTGCAGGACCGTGGCAGGGAAGTCGTTCCGGCGGGCCTCGTCCAGCAGGTACTCCTCGATCTCGGCCTTCTTCCGACCGTACTCGCCGAGTGGCCGTCGCGTCCGGGGTTCGTCTTCCCTCGTCGGGACGACGTCACTGGGGCCGTGGACCCAGACAGTCCCGCAGTGCAGGAGGTGCTGGATTTCGCCGCGCAGGGCTTCGACGAGTGACTCGGCGCTCTCGGGTTCGAAACAGATCAGGTCGACGACAGCGTCGGGGTCAGTGTCGAGAACTTCGTCGCCGAACTCACCGCGTTCCTCCGCCGCGTCGCGGTCGATCTCGATGTGTTCGACGGCGTCCCACGCGGCGTCGTCCTGATAGGGGTCTCGCTGTCCGCGACTGACCGAGACGACGTCGTGGCCTGCGCGGACGAGGCGCGGGACGAGGTAGGTGCCGATGTGGCCGGTGGCGCCGATGACGGTGACTCGCATACAGGCTACTGGGCCTGTAACTGGTAGGAGTCACTGGAACCGGCAAGGGAACACTACTGGTTCGAACCGTCGCGAAAACGGGTAACGGAAGCCGGGTCGATGCTAGTCGGACTGCTTACTCTTCCTCGCCCTCGTCTTCCTCGTCGACGTCCTCGAAGTCGGCGTCGACGTACTCCTCGCCCTGGCCTTCGGCGCCGGCGGCGCCACCGGGACCGGCACCTGCGCCTGCCGCACCGGCGCCGGGGCCGGCCGCACCGCCCGGACCCGCGCCCGCAGCGCCACCCGGACCGGCACCGCCGGCCGCACCGGCCGCCTGCTGGGCCTGGTCCTGGTACATCTGCTTGCCGATCTCCTGGAGTTCCTCGGCCAGCGCCTCGGTGACCTCGTCGTAGTCTTCCTTCGTGGCGTCCTCGTCCTCGAGGGTCTCCTCGACGTCCTCGATGCGCTCCTCGATGTCGGCCTGGAGGTCCTCGTCGACGTTCTCCTCGTTCTCCTCGAGGAGCGTCCGTGCTCGCTGGATCGTGCTCTCGGCCTGGTTGCGCGCCTCGATGCGCTCGCGGCGCTGCTGGTCTTCCTCGGCGTGTTCCTCGGCCTCTTCCTGCATCTCCTCTATCTGCTCGTCGGAGAGGCCCGCACCGCCCTCGATGGTGATGTCCTCCTGGTTGCCCGAGCCCTTGTCCTCGGCCGTGACGTTGACGATGCCGTTCTCGTCGATGGAGAACCCGACCTCGATCTGGGGCGTCCCTGCGGGGGCCGGCGGGATGCCTCTGAGAGCGAACTCGCCCAGCAGTTCGTTCTCCTGGGCGATCTCCCGCTCACCCTGGAAGACCCGGATCTGGACCTGCGTCTGGTTGTCCGCGGCGGTGGTGAACACCTTCGACTCCTCGGTGGGAATCGTCGTGTTCTTCTCGATGAGTCGCTCGAAGAGGCCGCCCTTGACCTCGACGCCGAGCGAGAGCGGCGTCACGTCCAGCAGGACGATGTCGTCGACGTCGCCCGAGAGGACACCACCCTGGATGGCCGCGCCGAGCGCGACGGCCTCGTCGGGGTTGACGTTCTTCTTCGGCGACTGGCCGGTCATCTCCTCGACCTGTTCCTGGACCTGGGGCATCCGGGTCGACCCGCCGACGAGGATGACCTCGTCGATGTCGCCCTTGCTGTAGCCGGCGTCTTCGAGTGCCTGGTTCGTCGGACCGACCGTCCGCTCGATGAGGTCCGCCGTCAGGGACTCGAACTTGGCGCGGGTGATCGTCTCTTCGAGGTCCTTGGGGCCGTCGTCGTCCGCGGCGATGAAGGGGAGCGTGACGGTCGTCTCCTTGCGCGAGGAGAGTTCGTGTTTGGCCTCCTCGGCGGCGTCGCGCAGGCGCTGGAGGGCCTGCCGGTCCTCGCGGAGGTCGATGCCGTGGTCGGCCTCGAACTCGTCGGCGAGGTACTCCATGATGGCCTCGTCCCAGTCGTCGCCACCGAGGTCGTTGTCGCCGTTCGTGGCGACGACCTCGTAGACGCCCCCACCCAGGTCGAGGATGGAGACGTCGAAGGTCCCGCCACCGAGGTCGTAGACGAGGACAGTTTGATCGGTCTCGTCGTCCAGTCCGTAAGCCATCGCCGCCGCGGTCGGTTCGTTGACGATGCGCTCGACCTCGAAGCCGGCGATCTCGCCGGCGTCCTTGGTAGCCTGGCGCTGGCTGTCCGAGAAGTAGGCGGGGACGGTGATGACGGCCTTCTCGATCTCGTCGCCGAGGTACTCCTCGGCGTCGTGTTTGATCTTCTGGAGGATCATCGCCGAGACCTGCTCGGGCGT
>ENA-ORCS01000255-ORCS01000255.1-marine-metagenome-genome-assembly--contig:-NODE-255-length-48416-cov-8.435259_pt1 | contig 48416 bp, 47 predicted proteins | sample MGYA00237781_ERZ508513 | MGnify/ENA primary metagenome ERZ508513 (study PRJEB26184, sample SAMN06268793) | marine metagenome | isolation source: Eden Landing Ponds, San Francisco, CA, USA | place...
CTGATGTGTGTCGTTTACAACATCAAGCGTGCCGTCAAACAGTGAAAACCACCGCAGTATGGCGATTCAACACAGCCCTTGATTGGGATTAATTCGCAATAACGAGCCTCTCCATTTAGGTACCCTCGGGTCCAAGGTGAACGTGTATATGGGCGAGAGTGGTGACTTCCGTGCAGAGGCGCCGCGGGCCCGAACGCAGATACGCGACGATGAACTCCCGAGCGACGCCGTCCTCCGAGCGGCCGACGAAGCGAACGTCGACCTGGACAGCGGCGGCCCGCTGCTCTACGATTACGTCGACGTCGACGCGCTCAATCGACTGCTCTCGGTCGCCCGATCGCGGTCGGAACACGGCGATTGCACCGTCGAGATCTCCCTCTGGGGCCGCCCCTTCGTCCTCACCCCCCGATCCGTCGAAGTGTACGGCCGGGAGTGACCCGCCAACGGGATGTGCTGGTGGCACCCCGGCGGCTGCTGAGAGATATCCACGACGCTTTCACCCGCGGAACGTAAGTTGTTTGCGAGCGCCGTGCTTCCCTCCGGCATGAGCCTCGACGACCTCACCGACGACGTCCAGGCCGCCTACGGCGACCTCGACGAGGACGCGACCGTCACGCTCGACCGCGAGACCCGCAACGAACTCGCCATGCTCGACGCCGCTTTCGACCCCGAGGACACCGACGAACTCCTCCGGCGTGCCGTCCACCTGCTCTTCCAGACCACCGTCGAGTCCGGCACCCTCGATTTCCACCTCCGCAGCGAGTTCGACGTCACCTACGACGAGTACCTCTCCGGCATGACCTTCGACGAGATGACCGGCGCCGACCAGTTCCCGCAGTCCGGCGACCCCGACGACAGAAGATACCAGTTCTAGAGACCACCTTTTTCAGCGTCCGGTGTCCTCGGCGCGCAGGGCGCGCCTGCGGGCACCATCCTCGAAAAAGCTGGACCAAAAAGGCCGGCCGGCGCAGTCGCTACGCTCCCTTGCGACCGGTGAACCGCGCCTGCGGCGCGGATGCGTACGGCGAACCTGCCTGTCCCCGAGTCACGCGACCGGCGCATTCGCGCCGGCACGCGCTCCCGGCCACCGCACCGCCACCGCAACCGTCACCGCCACCGCAACCGTCACCGCCACCGCAACCGTCACCGCCACCGCAACCGTCACCGCCCCGCCACCGCAACCGTCACCGCCCCACCACCGCCACCGCCCCGCCACTATCCCGCTCAGGCCGCCTCCGCGATGGCGTCGGTCAACAGGTCGACAGCGAGAGAGATTTCCCGCTCGGTCACGTCCAGCGGCGGCAGGACCCGAATCGTCTTCTCGCCGCACCCGAGCAACAACAGCCCCCGTTTGAACGCCGCCTGCTGCACCGCGTCCCGGCGCTCCTCCGTGTCGAACTCGACCGCCAGCAACAGCCCCTTCCCGCGCACGTCCACGACCGGCTCGGGGTCGGCGTCCCGGACCGACTCCTGGAACTGTCGGCCCGTGACGACGGCGTTGTCCATCAGGTCGTAGTCGTCGATGACGTCGAGGGTGAGCGCGCCCTGGCACGAGGCGACGATGTCGCCGGCGCCCCATGTCGACGAGAGCCGACTCCGCTCCTCCGGGAACACGTCCGAGCGACCGATCGTCGCGCCGACCCGGAGGCCTTTCGCGCTCGCGATGACGTCCGGTTCGATCGGGTAGTGGTCCGACGCCCAGAACTCCCCCGACCGCCCGACGCCGGACTGAATCTCGTCGGCGACCAGCAGCAGGTCGTGCTCGTCACAGAGCGCTGCGACCTCCGACATGAACGCGTCGCTCGGGAACCGATACCCGCCCTCACCCTGGACGGGTTCGAGGATGACGTAGGCCAGGTTCTCCGGGTCGACGAACCCCCGCTCGGGCCGGATCATCCGCCGGAGCTGGGAGCCGTCGCCCGCGAAGAAGCCACAGGAACAGGTGTCGGCGTCACAGGCCCGGTCATCGCAAAAGGGCACCTCGTGAACGCCGGAGATCTGCGGGAAATCCCGGCGATAGACCGACTTCGAGCGGTTGAGCGAGAGCGCGCCCAGCGTCCGGCCGTGGAACGCCCCCTCGAAGGTGACCGCGTGCTGGCCCTCCGTGTGGTCGTAACAGATCTTGATGGCGTTCTCGACGGCCTCGGCGCCGCTGTTCGAGAGGAAGACCGTGTCCATGCCGTAGTGGGCGCTCCGGTCGGTCAGTCGCTCCATCAGGTCCGCGGGCGCGGGGTACTCGTGGTCGTCGAGCGGGCCGCTGGCGACGTAGAAGTCCTGCCCGGCGATCTTCGCGGGGTCGGGCAGGTCGAACTCGGCCAGCCGCTCGGTGAGTTTCGGGTTGTTGTACCCCAGCGGCGCGGCGGCGACGTGACCGGTCATGTCCATGAGGACGTTCCCGTCCACGTCGGTGCAAAAGGGCCCCTCGGCGGGCGCCGTGTGGTCCCAGACGAACTCGAAGACGTACGTGCTCGGGGCCGTCCGCTCGTGGTGATAGTCGACCCACTCGCGCGCTCGCTGACCGGGCAGCGACGACACCGACGGCTCCGCCGTGTCCCTGTCCATACGTCTATCACGGTTTTGCATGATAAAAGCGATTCGCCGCCGAACCCGGACACTGCACGCGGTTTTCGGCCGCTATCGATCGTTCGGTCACTTCCGCCGAGTCTCGCGGCGCGGACCGGTCAGACGGTCACGGCAACGGTGACGACAGCGGAGACGACGAGCAGGACGGCGCTGGTCGCGGCGACGCGCGTCGCGAACTCCCGATCCGGGCTGGCGAAGGTCAGTCCCGCCTTGACGACGATGCTCGACGCCGTGGCGAGCAGGATGGCGAGGACGGCGGCGTCGGCCGAGAGCCCGCCGCCGCGGTAGAGAATGACCGCCGAGGTGGTCGCGCCCGCGCTGGAGACCAGTCCCGTGAGGACGGCCGTCAGGTAGAAGCCGACCTCGCCGAAGAGCGCCGCCGCGAACCCGCCAGCGACGACGACGAGCAGGAACAGGCCGCCGAACCCGAGGACGTTCCGCAGCGAGAACGGGCTCTCGAGGTCCATCTCGAGGTTCTCCGACCAGTCGGCGGTCACCGCCGCGATGACGACGCTGCCGACGATTACCGTTCCGAGCGGGACGAGCGCGCCCGCGAGCAGCCCCGATTCGATCGTGAACAGGACGGCGATGACGAGATTGCGAGCGGCCATCGCGGCGTCGGCTAGCAGGATGGCCGCGACGGCGTACGTCCGGGCCCGCGGGTTCTGTCGGACGTGGTCGAGCATCGCGCCGACGACGGCCGTCGAAGAGGCCAACCCGCCGAAGAAGCCGGTGACGGCGATACCACGGCCGCCGTAGGTCTGGACGACGGCGTAGTTGACGATGCCGATGGCCGCGACGGTCACGACCATCAGCCAGATGACCCGTGGCTCGACCGTCACAGAGAGGGCGGCCGTTCCGAGATCGTAGCTCCGCGCGGGGAGCAGCGGGTAGACGACGAACGCGATGATGGCGAACTCCGTCGCCGACCGGAGTTCTTCCCGACTCAGTCCCCACGCGAAACTGTGGAGTTCCCGCTTGAGCACGAGCAACAGCGACGACAGCGCGGTGACGGTCACCGCCTCGATGACGTAGCCCGCCGCGACCAGCGCCCCGACGCCGTAGGCGACGAGCATCGACACCGACGTCGTCAGCGAGAGGCCGTCTGTCTCGGGGTCGAGCATCCCCTGGACGGCGATGAGGATGCCCTGCACGATGACCAGCACGCCGCCGACGACCACGAGCGACTCCCGGCCGAGGACGGTAAAGACCGCACCGAGCAGGCTGATCAGGGAGAACGTCCGGATCCCCGCGGACTTTTGTGACCACTCCCGCTCCAGCCCGAGAAAGAGACCGAGCGCGCCTGCCAGGGCGAGTCTCGTCACGTCGGTGTCGAGCGCGACGGCGTCGAACTGCGCGACGGGGAACACCCGTCGAACTTGCCCCTCTGTCCTCTTAAATCGTCGTCAGTACCCGAGTTCCATCCTCTACCACAGGCCGCTCGGGGGTTCATTTTTACCACCACCGCTGTATACCGGGAGTAATGGTGGTCTTCGAGTCGGACATCGACTGGGGGCGAGCGGCCTGGATCGCCGCGGGGGCGGTCCTCGCGCTGGGCGTCGTCTGGGTGCTGTACTCGTTCGTGGGGACGTTCGTGTTCGCGCTGTTCATCTACTACTCGACGCGGCGGGTACACGGCCACATCCGTCGCCGCGTGGGACAGCCCTCTCTGTCGGCCGCGCTCGCGCTCCTCGCGCTCGCGCTCCCCGGCGTTCTCCTCCTCTTCTACGCGACCGCCATCGCGCTCCAGGAGTTCCAGGCGTTCGCCGACGGCACCGAGTTCGGTGAGCTCTCCGCCCTCGTCGGCCCCTATCTCGACGCCTCCCAGGCCGTCGAGGATCCGGCTTCCCTGATCGACCGGGCCGGAGGTACCGACGTCCTCGGCACGGTTCTCTCGGAACTGACCGCCTACCTCGGGCTGATCGGGACGGGGCTGCTCCACCTGTTCGTGATGTTCGCCGTCGCCTTCTACCTCCTCCGGGACGACCACCTGCTTGCCGCGTGGTTCCGCAGGCTCGACGCCGACGGCGGCGTCCTCGAGGAGTACGCCCGCGCCGTCGACACGAGCCTGGAGAAGATATTCGCCGGCAACATCCTCAACGCCGTCGTCACCGGCACCGTCGGCGCCATCAGCTACAGCGTGCTCAACCTCGTCGCCCCCGACGCCGTCGCGATCCCCTACGCCGCCCTCGTGGGCCTGCTCGCCGGTTTCGCCAGCCTCATCCCCGTCGTCGGGATGAAACTCGTCTACGTCCCCGTGACGATCTATCTGGGATCCGTGGCCTACACCGAGGGCACTGGCTTTGGCTTCGTCGCGCTGTTCGCCGCCGTCTCGTTCGTCGTGGTCGACGTCGTCCCCGATTTCTTCGTCCGCCCGTTCGTCACCGGCGGGTCGCTCCACACAGGGAGCCTGATGTTCGCCTACATCCTCGGCCCGCTACTCTTCGGCTGGTACGGCCTCTTCCTCGCGCCGATGATCCTCGTCTTTGTCACACACTTCGCCGCCATCGTCCTTCCGGAACTTGTCGACCCCAGACCCGACCGTCCAGGCGGCATCGACCCGCCGTACCTGCCGACGTCCGTCGCGGCCGTCGAGCGCTCGCTCCGCGACGAATCCGACGGGAGCGACGCGAGAACCGACGACTCCGACCGGACGACCGACGCTCCGGAGGGACAACCAGGCGAGCCACACCGGTCGGCGCCCGACCGCGAGTGAGCGGCCGGCGAACTGAGAACGGCGACCGACGGAGAGAAACGACCGACGGAGAGAAGTGACGAGACCCAGCGGGACCGGGCGGCCTGGCGGCTCAGAACGGGCGAAATGGACAGGATGCGAAGGCCGGGCTACAGGTCGACGTACTGCTCTTCCCACTCGCGGCGAGCCTCGATCTCGCGACGGCCTCGCCGGGTCAGACTGTAGAAGTTCGTCCGCCTGTCGCGCTGTCCCTTCTCGACGAGGCCCTTGTCGACGAGCGTGTCGAGGTTCGGATACAGTCGGCCGTGGTGGATCTCCTTCTCGTAGTACTCCTCGAGTTCCTCCTTGATGGCGAGACCGTGTGGCTCCTCTTTCCCCGCGATAGTGTACAGCAGGTCCCGCTGAAATCCTGTCAGGTCGTACATCGGTAATGTCCGTGTGGTAGTTACTGTCGGATACGCATAAATATGTCGACTGATGTGCGGCCACTCTACACAGACGTCCCCGAATCGCCGTGAGTTGGCCCGTCTCCGATTGATAACCCCGTTGATGTGAATCGGGATCCCATCGTATTCGTGCGTTTTCACGTCGCGGTCGGGGTCCTGGCCTGTTGCGTGCCGCTGGGAGCGGCACCCCGTCCGCTTCGCGTCGCTGACGGGGACGAGGTTTATCCGCTCGGGGACCCAATAGCGAGTATGTCAGAAGAAGTCATCTTCGCCGACGAACGACACCAGTCACGCAGTGAAGTCGCGGAGTATCTCCGTGCCGTCGCCGACCGCCTCGACCAGGGCGGCGACGTCACGTTCGAGCGCGGCGGGGATTCGGTTTCGGTCGACGTCCCGCCACGAGTCGAGTTCGAGGTCAAGGTCGAACGCGAGGGGCCGGCCGACGGCGTCGGCGAGATCGGACTGGAACTCGAACTCGAGTGGCCCGAAGACGCCGCGGAACGAGCCGACGCGGGCGACGACTCTCTCTCGATCAGCTGAGATCGACCGACCGAGCCGCGCTGACAGCAGGGCCACTCCGGAAGCCAGTCTCCAGCGGCCGCTACGGTCTCCAGCAGCCGCTACGATTCGATAGTCAGTACAGGGCTGGGCCGACCGAATACGACGAAGCTCACGCTTGCGGTGTAGCGTCGAAAGGAATGGAAAGCGAGAGCGTGGGGAAAAGCCCACGCGATCGCTTGCCGCCCTGAATTGGTCCCCGCTGACGCTTCGGCCCTCCAAGCGAAGCGTCAACTGGTACTCGGGACGGGAATTACTTAAAATTACCGACCCGCGAGCACTGCGGTGGATCGGCCCGCCGTCGATCGGTTTTCACTGGCGTGCTCTCGGCGGTCGAACCGCCCATCCATAGCTGCATGGTATACCCGGGTCGACGTGACTGTTTCGGCACGGTTCGGCGGGTGGAGTGGGGTCGTGGGTGGCGTGGGTGCGCGGGCGCAGTCGGACCGTTGATCGTGGGTGCGCGGGCGGTGGGGGACCACGTCGGTTATGGGCCGGGGCGTCCGATACGGGAGTATGAAGATACGCGGCGAGCGCGAGTGTACCGAGTGCGGGACGCGGTGGTCGTACTACGACTCGGGCTCTATCGCCTGCCCGTCGTGTGGGAGTTTGCGGAGCGTCGGCGTCGACGAGCGACGCGAACACACCGCCGGCGCGGCGTCGCTCGATCTGAGCCCGGTTCGGCACCTCGTCGACGAGGAGACGCTCGAGACAGTGGCCGAGGAGGCCGAGTCGCGGTGTCGCGAGTACGTCCGCAAGAGCGGATTCGTCCACGGTGGCGAGCTCCGACTCCTCGACGACACGTACCTCGCCGCCGCGGAACTGCGCCACGCTGCCGCCGAGATCTCACGCGCGATGCGCGTCTCCGATGACGAGGAGTACTACTTCCTCACGCTCCTCCGCGGGGCCGACCAGGGCGAGCGCCCGGAGTTCGACGAGTTGCCCGACTCGCTTCGCGGCGCGCGCGGCCTCGCCTACGCGGAGGCGGTCGACGCCTACCGCGCGGACGTCCGCCGGTACCTGGAGGACCACCCCGACGAACTCGCGAGCCGACTCCTCGGGACGCTCGGCGAACACCAGAAACGCGTCGCGGCGCTGGACGGCGACGTCGACCCCCGAAGCGTCGAACATCTCGTCCGCGTCGCCCGGGACATCGGCCGCGCGCTCGCCGAGGGCGACGAGGGGGCGCTCGCCGAGGCACAGGGCCGACTCGACGGACTGGACCTGAAGACCTGAGCGCCGCGCCGCTCGCTCTGGCCCACCACCGGTCGCGACTACAGCGAGACGTCGGCACCCGAGCGCAGACTCGCCGCCTTCGTCGTGTTGTGCAGGAGCATCGCCCGCGTCATTGGCCCGACGCCGCCGGGGACCGGCGTGATCGCCGACGCCTTCTCTCTGGCGCTCTCGAAGTCCACGTCGCCGACCAGCTCGTAGCCTTTCTCGTTGTCGGCGTCGACCTGGTTGATGCCAACGTCGACCACGACGGCCCCCTCGGAAATCATCGAGCCGTCGATCATACCGGGGACGCCGGCCGCGGCGACGAGAATGTCGGCGCCGCGGGTCTTCTCGGCGAGGTCGTCGGTGCGGGAGTGACAGACGGTGACGGTCGCGTTGCCGCCCGCTGCCTTCTGGATCAGGAGGTTCGCCATCGGCTTGCCGACCAGCCGCGAGCGACCGACGACGACGGCATCTTTGCCCTCGGGGTCGACGTCGGCCGCCGCGAGCAGCCGCTGGACGCCGTGGGGCGTACAGGGCTTGTAGCGGGCGTCGCCGGCGACGAGGCGGCCGATGTTCTCCGGGTGGAGGCCGTCGACGTCCTTCTGGGAGTCGATGCTCCGGAGGACGCGCTTGTCGTCGACGTGGTCCGGGACGGGCATCTGGACGAGGATGCCGTCGACGTCGTCGTCGGCGTTGAGGTCGTCGATGGTGTCGTACAGTTCCTCGGCGGGCGCGTCGGAGTCGATTTCGACGTCGACGGTGTCGATGCCGACTTCCTCGCAGTCGTTCTGTTTCATCGAGACGTACGTCTCGCTGGCCGGGTCGGTGCTCATCAGCACGGTCGCGAGCGTCGGTGTGACCCCCGCGTCGCCGAGTTCGTCAACGGCGTCGCTGACTTCCGCGCGGACGTCCTCGGCGACGGCGTTGCCGTCGATAATGTCCGTCATACCCCGAGTTCCGACCGGCGGGGGTAAGAACGTTCCCGAAACGCGACCGACACGGTCGACAGCGTCCGCACAGTCGCCGCCGTTCGCACGACCCGTCGAAATACCGACTGGTCGTGCTTGCTCACGAAGTCTAGACCAGGACCTTTCGGACTGGTTACATACCGTCGGGAATCCGCCGCCAGTCACGAGTCGGTCAGGTCGTCTCTGCGGTCCACGTCTCGGCGGACGCCGGGGTCACCGGTCTCGACGAGCGCGGTCCGCTCCGCGGTGCGCAGTATCTCTCGCCCCCCGACGTCACCGTCGACGGCTGCGAGTCGGTCGAAGTACTGCCGCCCGAACAGCACGGGATTCCCGCGCTGACCCTCGAAGGCGGCGGCGAGCGGGTCGCCCGCGCCGGCCGCGAACGCTGCGACGAGCGTCTGGACCGTCTCCGGGCGCACGTCCGGCATGTCCCCGAGCGCGAACAGCGCGGCGTCGGCGGCCTCGTCCACGGCCCGGACGCCGGTGCGGACCGACGTCGCCTGTCCGTCCGCGTAGTCCTCGTTGACGACGAACTCGACGGGGAGATCCGCGAGCGCGTCGCGGACGGCGTCGGCCTCGTGACCGAGAACGACGACGATTTCGTGAAGGTCCGCGGCCAGGAGCGGCGCGACCGCGCGACGGACCAGCGGTTCCCCGTCGACCGTCGCGAGGAGCTTGTTCGCCTCGCCGAAACGCGAACTCGTTCCCGCGGCGAGGAGGACGCCCGAAACCGCGGGAGAATCGGTACCGCTGTCGTCCACTTCGTCAGCGCCGAGCGGCGGTTCGACCACCGGAAAGTCGGGGTCGCTCACGACTCGACCACCTCGTAGGGGACGACCGGCAGGGAGTCGCCGGCCGCGAACCCCTCCTCGGTGACGACGAACCCGTCGGCCGCCGAGAGGTGCGGACACGACGAGACGAGGTGGGGCCGATACCGCTCGCCGTACAACTGAACTGTCGACTCGGGACTCCCGAACGGCACCGCTCGCGGTTCGGTCTCGCCACCCCCGTCAGCGCCCTCGTCGCGAAACTCGACCGGGACGACGAACGCGAGGGGGCGGTCGGGGACCGCGAGATCGCGCGCGGCGGTGGCCGTCACCGTCGCCTCCCGAGCGGATCCGACGAACAGCGGTCGGGCCAGCACCGTCGCGCTCGCGAGCATCGCCCCCGGCGGGCCGGGGAGCGCGACGACGGCCGCGCTCTTCTCCGGGAGCCACGCGACCGTCGTGCCCGACCCCGGGCTGAGCGCCGCGTCCGCGAGTCGGATCTGGGCGCGGTCTGCGAGCGCCCCTGCGGTCTCGTCGGCCGCCGACACGCCGGTTCCGCCGGTCGTGAGTACAACGTCGTACTCGCCCGCCAGCGCGGCGATCCGGTCGCCGACGCGCTCGGCGTCGTCGGGGACGCTCCCGGCGAGTTCGGGGTCCCCGCCCCACGCGCGGACGAGGTTCGCGAGGACCTCCGAGTCGCGGTCCGGTTCCGTTCCCTCGTGGATCTCCGTTCCAGTCGCGAGGATCGCGGTCGAGAGGCGCTCGCGGACCGTCACCTCGTCGCGACCGAGTTCGCACAGGAGGGCGGCGTCCCGCGGGACGAGCCGGCGTCCCGAGTCGAGGACAGTCGCGCCCGCGGCGACCACGGTGCCGCGTTCGATCACGTGCTGGCCGGCGGTCGGGTCGGCGTCGAAGCGGACGTCGCCGTCGTCGACCGTCGCGCGCTCGCGAACCACGACGGTGTCCGCGCCCTCGGGGACCGGGCCGCCGGTTCTAACGCGCGTGGCCGAACCCGGTTCGTGACTCGGCGGCGCGTCGCCGGGCCCGACACCGGCATCGAACTCGCGCAGACCGAGCGGCGAGCCGTCCGCGGCGGCCACGGCGAACCCGTCCATCGTCGCCTGCGAGTGCGGCGGCACGTCGCGCTCGGCCACCACTTCCTCGGCGAGGACGCGACCGCCGACCTCGTCGAGGCCGACTCGCGTCGTGCCCGTCGTCGCCAGCAGGTCGGCGCGGAGGTCGGTCACTGTCGCGACGGCTGATTCGCGCGTCGGCGAGGCTGGTGCCATCTGCCCAGTGGTTGGGCGGGCGGGCACTTAACCCCGGTCGCCCGAGCGGGCGCTGCCGACCCCGGAGCGATTCTCGTCGTGTGAGACTGGTAACAACAATTCATGGCTCGGGCGCGCGTACGGTTCGGTATGAGAGATCGAACATCGCGACCTCGGACCGACGGCGGAACGAACGTGAGCGACGCGAGCGCCGCGGAGACCGGGGGCGCTGACGGCGTCGCGGACGGGGTCTCGGCGACCGACCGAGACCGTTCGACCGGCGAACGCCTCGGCTTCGCGGTCCGCTCGGCCGACCGGTGGCTGGCCGGCGGGCTGGTCGTCCTGGGCGTGGCGCTCGCGGCGAACTCGCTGCTCGGTCCGCTCGTCGCCGACGCGGTCGAGTACCCCTTCTCCGAGACGATGGGCAACCAGACGATGGGCCTGGAGGTAGTTACGCTCGCGCTGGTCGCGCCGTGGAGCCTCGTGGCGGCCGCGCTGATCCTGCGCGGCCACCGCGCGGGGCCGGTCCTCGCGATCCCGCCGAGCGCCTACGCCGCCTACATGTTCGCCCAGTACGTCGTCGGGCCGCAGTACCTCGAATACCAGCCGGCCATCGCCTTCCACCTGGGTATCTTCGTGCTCAGCGGCGCGGTGCTGGCGGTCGCCTGGAGCCGGATCCGGCCGGCGACGCTCCCACCCATCACCGAGGAACGCACCCGCAGAGCCGCCGTGGGACTGTTCCTCCTGGCGGCGTTCGTCACGTCGCGCTATCTCCCCGCGTTCGGGGCGATGGCGACCGGTGGCGACCTCCCCGCGGAGGCCGCCCTCGACCCGACGATGTACTGGTCGATCTTCCTGCTCGACCTGGGCGTGATCGTTCCCGTCACCGTCGCGACGGGGTGGGCGCTGCTGCGTGGCGCGGACTGGGCCGAGCGCGCGGTCTACGGCGTTGCGGGCTGGTACGTCCTCGTGCCGATCTCAGTCGCCGCGATGGGCACGGCGATGTGGATCAACGACGACCCCTTCGCCGCGCCCGAGGGCGTCGCCGCGCTCTCGCTCGTCGCCGTCTTGTTCACCGCCTTCGCGGTCTGGGTGTATCGCCCGCTATTCGGAGGCGACGCCGCGGCGGCGAACTCGAAGTGAACGCCGGATAGCGGCGACCGACCGCCGGAAACGGCGACCCGCTTCTCGGGGGGGCGAAAACATCCATTCATTGAGGGGAATACTTAATGCACTATCATGTGATTTAGCCACGTGTCGGAACGGATGGTAACACGATGCACACGAACGTAGCCCAATCGAGCGAGGTGTGAGGAATGGAGTTCAGCGGAACCGTCTCTATCGAGGACGTCACCACCGAGGAGGTGTGGCTGGCGCTCTCGGACCCGGTGATGATAAAACAGGCCCTGCCGGGGTGTCAGTTCCTCGTCGCCGTCGACGGGGACAACCCCGACTTCGAGGCGCTGGCCGAGTCGGCGCCCGACGAGGACCCCGAGACGCTCCCCGACGCGGACCCGGAGGATATCGCAGAGCGGGCCTTCGTCGAGGGCGGCCGCTACGCGGCGCTGATGGAGATCAGCGTCGGGAGCGTCTCGCCGAGTTTCGAGACGGTCGTGACCATCGAGGAACGGAAATTCCCCCGGATGGACGCGGCCGGCGAGGGCAGCGCCTCGGGGAGTTCCTTCGAGATGTCCTCGGGGATGGAACTCGTCGAGACCGACGACGGCGTCGACGTGGAGTGGTGGGCCGAGGCGGACGTCTTCGGCCGCATCGCCCAGATGGGCCAGCGGGTCATCAACCCCGTCGCCAACCGCGTCGTCGGCCGCTTTTTCGACCGCATCGAGAACCAGCTGCGGGACGTCAGCACGGACTCCTCGGGCGGCCTGCGAGAGCGCGTCTCGGGGCTGTTCTGAGACCACCGATTTCAAATGACAGACCACGATATCACACTCACGGTAAACGGCACCGACCACGAATGCAGCGTCGAACCCCGCACGCTGCTCATCCACACCCTCCGCGACGAGATGGGCTACACCGGCCCGAACGTCGGCTGCGAGTCGAGCATGTGCGGCGCCTGCACCGTCCACGTCGACGGCGAGGCCGTCAAGGCCTGCACCGAACTCGCCGTCCGCGCCGACGGATCGGAGATCACGACCATCGAGGGAATGGGGAGCGAGGACGACATGCACCCCCTCCAGGAGAGTTTCCAGGAGGAACACGGCCTCCAGTGTGGCTACTGCACGCCCGGCATGGTCATGACCGCCGCCGAATTCCTCGACGAGGAGCCCGACCCCTCGCGCGAGGAGATCCGCGAGGCGCTGGAGGGGAACCTCTGTCGCTGCACCGGCTATCAGAACATCGTCAACGCCGTCGAGACCGCCGCCGAGGACATGCGCGGCGCAGCGGCGACGGACGGCGGCGAACGGGTCGAACAGGAGGGGGGTGACTGAGATGGCGACCGAGGAGCGTCAGTCACGACCCGAGGGCGTCCAGACCGTCGAGGCCGAAGACGTAAACGCGGCGGACATCCTCGGCTCCGCCGTCGAGCGACGCGAGGACCCCTCGCTGCTCACCGGCGACGCCGAGTACACCGACGACATCCAGCTGCCCGAGATGGCCCACATGGCCATCCTCCGGAGCCAGCACGCCCACGCCCGGATCGAGGGGATCGACACGGCCGCGGCCGAGGACAGCGACGGCGTCGTCGCCGTCTACACCGCCGAGGACATCGACGTCTCGGGGTCGGTCCCGACCGCCTGGGAGATCGAGGGGATGGCCGAGCCGGCCCACCCGCTGCTCGTCGAGGACCGCGTGCGCTACCAGGGCGACGCGCTCGCCGTCGTCGTCGCCGAGGAGCGCTACCAGGCCCACGACGCGCTGGACCTGATCGAGGTGGACTACGACCGCCTCGACGCCGTCGTCGACCCCGGCGACGCCCTCGACGGGGACGCCCCCGTACTGCACGAAGACGAAGGCGAGAACACGGTCTTCGAGTGGGAGATCGGCGACGAGAACGAGACCGACGAGGCCTTCCACGGCGCCGACAACGTGGTCGAACTCGACGTGACGAACCAGTTGCTGATCCCCAACGCGATGGAGCCGCGGGCCGCTGTCGCCGACTACGACGCCGGTGACGACGAGCTGACGGTCCACATGACCTCCCAGAACCCCCACGTCCACCGCCTGCTGATGTCGGGGGTCATCGACCACCCCGAACACAAACTGCGGATCAACGCGCCCGACGTGGGCGGCGGGTTCGGCTCGAAGATCCACCACTACCCCGACGAGGCGCTCGTCGCGCTGGCCTCGAAAGACCTCGACCGGCCGGTCAAGTGGACCGCCACCCGTACGGAGACGTACCTCACCGACGCGCAGGGGCGGGGCCACGAGACCCACGGCGAGGTCGCCGTCGACGACGACGGCACCATCCAGGGCCTGCGCATCGACACGAAGGCGAACCTCGGGGCCTATCTCTCGACGTTCGCGCCCGCGGTGCCGACGTACCTCTACGGTACGCTCACCTCCGGGCAGTACGCCATCCCGGCGATCCACTGCGAGGTGACAGGCGCCTTCACCAACGTCCCGCCGGTCGACGCCTACCGCGGGGCGGGCCGGCCCGAGGCGTCCTTTATCGTCGAGCGACTGGTCAACCGCGCCGCCGCGGCCGTCGACATGGACCCCGCGGAGTTCCGCCGGCACAACTTCGTCGACGCCGACGACTTCCCGTACGCGACGCCCGTCGCCGTCGAGTACGACTCGGGCGACTACGAGAAGACGCTCGACCGCGCGCTCGAGATGGTCGACTACGAGGCCTTCCGCGAGCGCCAGGAACAGGCCCGCGAGGAGGGGAACTACCTCGGTATCGGCTTCTCCTCGTACATCGAGGCCTGCGGGCTCGCGCCGTCGGAACTCGTCGGCGAGCTCGGGGCCCGCGCGGGCCTGTGGGAGAGCGGTCTCGTTCGCTTCACGCCCACGGGAACCGTGCGGGCGATGTGTGGCACCTCGGGCCACGGCCAGGGCCACGACACCACCTATGCGCAGGTGGTCGCGAACGAACTCGGCATCGACTACGACGACGTCGAAGTGGTGGAGGGCGACACCGACGCCATCCCGCAGGGGATGGGCACCTACGGCTCCCGGAGCGCCGCCGTCGGCGCCTCGGCGCTGGTCAAAAGCGCCGAGAAGGTCGTCGAGAAAGCGGAGACGATCGCCGCCCACCAGCTCGAAGCGGACCCCGAGGACGTCGAGTTCGACGAGGGCGAGTTCCACGTCGCCGGCGCGCCCGACCGCTCGATGGGTATCCAGGACGTGGCGCTCGAAGCCTACCTCGCCCACGACATTCCCGACGATATCGAACCCGGGCTGGAAGCCACGTCCTTTTTCGACCCCGACAACTTCGTGTTCCCGTTCGGGACCCACGTCGCGGTCGTCGAGGTCGACCCCAGAACAGGGGAGATCGAGTTCGAGAACTACATCGCGGTCGACGACGTGGGCAACCAGATCAACCCGAAGATCGTCGAGGGACAGATCCACGGCGGCGTCGCCCAGGGCGTCGGCCAGGCGCTGTACGAGGGCGCCGAGTACGACGAGAACGGGCAACTCCTCACTGGATCGATGCAGGACTACGCCGTGCCCAAAACGTTCCACGTTCCGGAGATGGAGACCGACAGCACGACGACCCCGTCGCCGGTGAACCCGCTCGGCGTCAAGGGCGTCGGCGAGGCCGGTACCATCGCCTCGCCCCAGGCCGTCGTCAACGCCGTCGTCGACGCGCTGGAACCGTTCGACGTCGACCACATCGAGATGCCGCTGACCAACGAGCGGGTGTGGAACGCGGCCAACGGCGAGGGAGGTGAGAACTGATGTACCCCGACGAGTTCGAATACGAGAAGCCCGACTCGGTGGCGGGCGCGGTCGAGTTGCTCGCCGACGACCCCGACGCCGAACTCATCGCCGGCGGACACAGCCTGCTTCCGACGATGAAATCGGGACTCGCGAGCCCCGGCACGCTCGTCGACATCAGCGGCGTCGACGGCCTCGCGGGCGTCGACGCCGACGGTGACGCCACGCGCATCGGCGCGATGACGCCCTACGCCGACGCGGCCGACCACGACGGTCTCTGGTCGGACGCGACCGTCGTCGCGGAGGCGACCAGCAAGATCGGCGACCGGCAGGTCCGCAACCGCGGGACAGTCGGCGGCAACATCGCCCACGCCGACCCCGCCTCGGACCTGCCCGCGGCGATGCTCGCGGCCGACGCCACCGTCCACGTCCACGGCCCCGACGGCGAGCGCGAAGTCGCCATCGACGGCTTCTTCCAGGGCATGTACGCCACCGCCGCGGGCGAGGACGAAGTCGTCACCGCCGTCGGTGTGCCTCACGAGGGTGACTCGACGGGCAGCGCCTACGAGAAGAAGCCGAGTCCGTCGTCGGGTTACGCGCTCGTCGGCGCCGCCGTCAGGCTGACCGCCGACGGCGACACCGTGACCGACGCGCGGGTCGCCGCCAACGGCGTGATGGACCACGCCGTCCGTCTGACCGCCGTCGAAGACGCCCTCGAAGGCACGAGCTTCGACGCCGACACCGCCGAGGCGGCGGCCCAGCACGCGGGCGACAGCCTCGACGAGTACATGATCATGGAGGACCAGCAGGCCTCCGCGCGCTTCCGGCTGCAGCTGCTCGGCGCCTACACCCAGGAGGCCATCGAGAGCGCCGCCGGACGCGCCGGGCTCTTGTAGTCCGCCGCGCTACACCCTCACAATGGGCGAGGACACGGAGCCGACCGACGACGCGGCCGGCGGGAGCGGCGGCGCCACGGCGGGCGACGACGCGGCCCCGCGGCGGGATTCCGACGGGGACAGCGACCAGTTCGCCGACCTGACCGAGACGGACCTCCGGGAGACCTTCGAGCGCGCGGACTACGTCGCCGAGGACGACATCGTGACGACCGTCCTGCTCGCGCTCCGACTGGGAAAGCCGCTCCTGGTGGAGGGCGAACCCGGCGCCGGCAAGACCGAACTCGCGAAGGTGCTCGCGGAGGGACTCGGCGAGGAGCTCGTCCGCCTGCAGTGTTACGAGGGGCTCGCCGCCGAGAACGCCCTCTACGAGTGGAATTACACGAAACAGCTGCTCGCGGTCCAGGCCAGCGAGAGCGGCGTCACCGAGGGATCGGACGCCGCCGGCGACGGCTCCACCGTCGCGGACGAGTCGTCCGTCTTCAGCGAGGAGTTCCTGCTGGAGCGACCGCTCCTGCGCGCGCTCCGAGCCGGCGGCGACGCGCCGCCCGTACTGTTGATCGACGAGGTCGACCGCGCCGACGAGGAGTTCGAGGCGCTCCTGCTGGAGGTGCTCTCGGACTTCCAGGTGTCGGTGCCGGAACTCGGCACCGTGCGCGCGCCGACGCCGCCGGTCGTCGTCATCACCTCGAACCGGACGCGGGCGCTGAGTGACGCGCTCAAGCGGCGGTGTCTCTACCTCTACGTCGAGCCGCCGACCTTCGAGAAAGAACGCGAGATCGTCCGCCGGAAAGTACCGGAGCTCGACGCGGCCGTCGCGGCCGAACTCTGCGGCGTGACACGGCGCCTCCGCGAGGAACCGCTGCTCAAGCGGCCGGGCGTCGCCGAGACGCTGGATCTGGCCCGGGGGGTCGCGGCGCTCGGCGCGGACCGCGACGGCGGCCTCTCGCGGTCGGAGTTACGGACGCTCCTCGGGACCGTCCTCAAAGAGGCCGAGGACGTCGAGCGGGTGAGCGACGACCTGCTCGACGACCTCGTCGCGGCCGCCAGCGAGGCCCGCGAAGCCGTCGCCGAGAGCGACGGCGGCGAACCCACCGGCCGGACAGAGGGTGATGCGGATGACCCCACCTGAGGACGGTGGGCGGCCCGGAGCGGAACCGCCCGACCCCGACGACTTCGTCGCGACGCGCGACGAGACGCTGGACGCCGTCGTCGGTTTCGCCCGCTCGCTTCGCTCGGCGGGCATCCAGGTGCCCGCGAACGCGGCCGTCGAGGCGACGCGGGCGCTCTCGGTGGTCGGCCGCACCGACAAATCGGCCGTGCAGGCCGCGATGCGCGCGACGCTGCTCTCCCGGCGCGAGGACGTCGAGACGTTCGAGGACCTGTTCGAGCGGTTCTGGCGCGAACTCCGCGCCGCGGGCCGGGAGCCGCCGGCCGTGCTCGACGACCTGGCCGACGCGGCGGACCCGCCCGGCGCGGGACTGCCAGCGGGCGCGGACGCCGCGGAGGCGGCAGCGGACGAAGCGGACGCCGAGGGCGACAGTGACCGGACCGACGCCGAGGAGCGCGGGTCATCCCGACCCGCTGGATTCGCGAGCGCGACCGACGAGGGAGCGACCGGCGAGGGCACGACGGTCGAGCGGGCGCGCTACAGCCCCGCGGGCGGCTCCGAGACCGTCTCGCGCTCGGTCACTTTCGACCGCTACGACCTCGCCGGCCCGGTCGCGCGACTGACGGACGCGCTCGGGACCTTGCCGGGACGGCGCCGCGAGCGGGCCGGGAACGGCCGGTTCGTCGATGCGCGGCGGGCGCTGCGCTCCAGTTTCCAGACCGGCGGCGTCGTCCCCTCCCTGCCGGAGTCTGATCGAGCCGAAACCGACGTGCGCGGGGTCGTCCTCGTCGACGTGAGCCAGTCCGTCCTCGACAGCGTCGACCGGGAGTTCCTGCTGGAGTGGCTCCGCCTGCTCGTCGAATCCTGGCGCTCGACGCGCGTCTTCTTCTTCGACACCGACGTCCGCGAGGTGACCGACGCTTTCGACGGGCGCACAGTGGAAGACGTGACCGACGCGCTCGCCGATGCAGAGGCGAGCTGGGGCGGCGGCACGCGGATCGGTCACGCGCTCGCGACGCTCCGGCGGGAGGCCCCGGAGGCCGTCGACCGCCGGACGGTCGTCACCGTCGTCAGCGATGGGCTGGAGCGGGGCGACGTGGACGACCTGGAGACGAGTGCCGCGTGGATCGGCCGGCGCGCCCGCCTCTTTCTCTGGCTCAATCCGCTCGCGACGAGTCCGGTCTACGAGCCGACCGCCCGTGGGATGGCCGCGGCGCTCCCGGCCGTCGACGGGCTGTTCGCCTTCGCCGGCCCCGCGGACGTGACCGAACTCGCGCGGCAACTGGCGCGCAACGACCGCACGCGGCTGGGCTATCGATACGACCCGCGGCGGACCGGTGCCGACGAACCGTTTTCGACCGACTCGACAGCTACGACACAGACATGACCGGACACCGATCCCCGACCGACGACGAGTGGAGCGTCCCCGAAACCGCCGTGATGGGTAGCATCAGCGAGGCGCTCGCCGAGGGCCGCCCGGCCGTCGTCGCGACGATCACCGCCGTCGAGGGCAGCGCCTACCGCCGCCCCGGCGCGAAGATGCTCGTGGACGACGAGTCCGGGATGGGCAGCATCACCGCCGGCTGTCTCGAAGACGAGGTGGTCCGCATGGCCCAGAAGGTTCTCGAGACGGGCCGGCCCCGCGTCGAGCGGTTCGACCTCACCGACGACGAGGAGTGGGGGCTCGGCCTCGGGTGCAACGGCGTCATCGACCTGCTCCTCGAACCGCTGGACGACCGCTTCGCCGCGCTGCTGGACCGCTACGCCGCCGGAGAGGACGGTTTCGCGCTCGCCGTCACGGACTCCGGTGGGAGCGACCTGATAGTCGGCGACCGCGTCTACGCGCCCGACGGCGACCTCTCCGCGATTCGCGGCGGCACCCTTCCGGCCTGGCTCATAGACGATATCGGCGACAAAGCCCGCGAGATGTACGAGCGCGGGCGCTCCGAGACGGTCACGGTGGACGCGCCCGGCGACAGCGGGTCGAATAGCGACGCCGTCCGCGTATTCGTCGATTCGGTCCTGGCGCCTCCGGATCTGTACATCCTCGGGAGCGGCAACGACGCCAGACCGGTGAGCGAACTCGCCGCGAAGGCGGACTTCCGGGTGACGGTCGTCGCCTTCCGCGGCGGTCGCGCCGAGTCCGAGAGCTTCCCGCACGCCGACCGCGTCGTCTCGGCGTCGGCGCCGCGTGTCGCGGACGAACTCGACTTCGACGAGGACTCCTCCGCGGTCGTGATGAGTCACAACTTCGTCGACGACCGGATGGTCGCCGAGGCACTACTGGAGACGCCCGTCGAGTACATCGGGCTGATGGGTCCCGAGTCCAGGTTCGAGCGCCTGCGCGGCGAACTGGAGGACTCTCGTGGATTGAGCGACGAGGACCTGGAGCGACTGTACGCCCCCATCGGGATCGACCTCGGTGGGGGAGCGCCCTACCAGATCGCGATGAGCATCGTCGGCGAGGCGCTCGCGGTCCACAACGGCCGCGAGCCGACCCACCTCCGCGAGCGCAGGTCCCCCATCCACGGGCGCGTCGACGCGGAGTAGTCGGTTGTCGTCTCGTGCGGGATGTCCTCAGTTTGGGCCTTTGACTCGTCAAAACCAGTGTGAGATTCCTCGGTCGACCAACCGTGACAGCAACCCAGGATGTCACTGAACAGTTGGCATGCCTGCTGTGTGACTCGCTCGGTACAGGCGATAGAGATAACACTAATACACCATGGCTGTCAAATTTTCAGCGTGGATATAAAACGGAAAGAAGATCAAATGTGGCACTTTGCTGAGAATACTCGTTGTGGTTGGGCAGACTACTATGCGAACCACAGTGAATTTACCTCAGAGAAGCAGATTAGCTCCGAATCGGATTTACCTTCGAACTTCTGTGGGGAATGTAAGAAGCGACGGGGTATAGATCCCGATAGCTAAGCACAACACACTGAGCGGGGGATTCATCTCCGACGCTTCTGAAATCACTTTCTTCGCGAACTGTTCGATGATATCATCGTGACAGCGGACGGTTCCCGTCGTTCTCGATTCGATTCCATCGACCGAAACACATCGCACCGGGAGCGACACTCGATTCTCCCGCTCGCCGGCGCGTGTCGCAGGGGTCTTTGCCCCCGATATCGAATCCGAGCGTATGCAGGTCACTGACCGGTACGCGACGACGGAGGGGCGCGAGCGCGTGACCGTCGTCCCCGAGAGCCTGGACGACCTGTGGCATCTCACGTACGTCGTCGAACCGGGCGACCTCGTCGGCGGCGACACCACACGCCGGATCCAGCGCAACGACGACGACCTCCGTGACTCCGGCGGCGAGCGCGAGCACATGTGGGTCGAGATCGAGGTCGAAGAGGTCGAGTTCGCCAAGTTCGCCAACAGGCTCCGTGTCGCGGGCGTCATCTCCGACTGCTCGCGCGAGGACCAACTGGGCTTCCATCACACCCTCAACGTCGAGGAACGCACCGAGATCGAGATCGAGAAGGTCTGGAAGCCCGACCAGAACGACCGTCTCGACGAAGCCGTCGAGGCCACCGAGAACCCCGACGTCGCCGTCGCGACGGTCGAGGAAGGGCAGGCGTACATCCACACCGTCGCCCAGTACGGCACCGAGGAGCGCGCGAGCATCTCGGGTTCGTCGGGCAAAGACGAGGACGCCCGCCCGCGCTCGGAACTGTTCGGCGAACTCGCCGCGGCGCTCGCGCGGATGGACGTCGAGGCGGTCGTCCTCGCCGGCCCGGGCTTTACCAAGCGCGAAGCGCTCAACTTCATCGAGGACGAGTACCCGGACCTCGCGGCGAAGATCACGACCGTCGACACCGCCGGCGTCGGCGACCGCGGCGTCCACGAGGTGCTCAAACGCGGCGCGGTCGACGAGATCCAGACGGAGACCCGCATCGCGCGCGAGGCCGAACTGATAGACGAACTGATGGAGCGACTGGCCACGGGCGCGGAGGTTGCCTACGGACCCGACGGCGTCGCCGAAGCGGCCGACTACGGCGCCATCGAGACGCTGCTCGTCCTCGACGAGCGACTGCGCGCCGAACGGGGCGCGGAGGGCGAGTGGGACATCGACGTCGACCGGATCATCGAGACGACCGAGCAGAAAGGCGGCGAGGTGACCGTCTTCTCGGGCGAGTTCGACCCCGGGCAACAGCTCCGGAACCTCGGCGGCATCGCCGCGCTCCTGCGGTATCGCATCGACTGACGGCTCGACGCATCGACCGGCCGCTCGTCACTGTGGCGGTCGCTACACAGTCTTCGCGCTCTGTCTTTCAGGATCGATAACGGCGGGGAAACCGTTTTTATGCGATACGCCCGAGTGGTGGTAATCAACCATCGGGGGTACGGGATGAGTTTCGAGGAACGACAGGATTTCGCACGGCAGGTGGCCGACCTCAACAAGTACGGGCAGGCGCTGAATCAGTGCGCCTCGGCCGACGAGGTCGTGTCGCTGACGCTGGAGGCCATCACGCTCCTGTTCGATTTCACCGACGTGACCGTCGTCGAGGTCCGCGGCGGGGACTGCCGGGTCGTCGGGAGCACGAACCCGGCGCTCTCGGACGGCGACCAGCCGACACGACTGGCCGAACGGGCGGCGGAGTCGGGTGAGACGCTCACCGAGACGGGCGACTCCGCGCGTATCGACGGCGACTCGGCCGTCACGTCGGCCGTCGCGGTGCCGGCGGTCATCGTCGACGAACCCATCGCCGTCATCGTCGTGCGCTCGACCAGCGTCGACGAGTTCGACGAGGAGTACGTCCGGCCGATGGAGATTCTTGCCTCCCACGCCGCGACGGCGATCAGCAACATCCGGTCGCGCGAGCGCCTCGAACGCGCCAGACAGAACCTCGAGACGCAAAAGGAGATGGTCGAGATGTACGACCGCCTCCTGCGTCACGACATCGGCAACGACCTGCAGATCATCGCCGGCTTCGCCGACGCCGTCGACCAGCAGGTCGACGAGGACCCCCAGGCCGAGTACGTCGGCAAGATATCGCGGGCCGCCCGCAACTCGGCCGACCTCATCCAGCGGGTCGGCGACCTCGTCTCCACGCTCGAATCCCAGCGCGAACCCGAAGCGCGGGACCTCGCGCCGCTGCTCGCCGACACCGTCGGCGACGTCGCCAACCAGTACGAGTCGCTCTCCGTCGAGTTCGACCGAGAGGAGTTCGAGTACCGCGTCTTCGCCGGCGACCTCCTCGACTCTGTGTTCACGAACCTCCTCTCGAACGCCGCCGTCCACAACGACGGCGAGGTGACCGTCGAGTGGTACGCCGAGGAACCCACGTCCGACACCGTCGTCGTCGGGATGGCAGACGACGGGAGCGGCATCCCCCCGGAGATCCGCGACGAACTCTTCGAGATGGGCGCGAAAGGCCCCGACAGCGACGGCACCGGCTTCGGTCTCGGGTTCGTCCGTGCGCTCACCGAGTCCTACGGCGGCACCGTCGAAGTCCGCGAGAGCGCCGGTGGCGGCGCCGACTTCCGCGTCACGCTCGAACGCGCCTGACCCACCGCGAGTACGCACCGGTCTCCCGCTCGTTAGGGCGGAGATTTATTCCGGACCGCTTCGATTGGTGAGACGAACTCACATGGATGCCGTCGACGGCGACTGGGACCGTGAGCGAGCCGAGGCCTTCCTCGAGACGCAGGCGATCCCCGTCAGGGTCGCCTGCCACACGCCCAAAGGAGGGCTCTGGATGCTCTCGCTGTGGTATCGCTACCGCGACGGACTCCTGGAGTGTGCGACCGGCGCCGACGCGAAGGTGGTCCGCTATCTGCGCGAGAACCCGGCGGTCGCCTGGGAGATATCGACCAACGACCCGCCCTATCGGGGCGTCCGCGGGACCGGCACGGCGTCGCTCGCGCCCGACGAGGACAAGGCGGTCCTCGAATCGCTGCTCGAACGCTACCTCGGCGGCACCGAGTCGCCGCTCGCAAAGCGGTTGCTCTCGCCCGAGCGGGAGGAACTGGCCATCGCGATCGACGTCGAGCGTGCCTACACCTGGGATTTCTCCAGTCGGATGTCGACACCCGACTCGTGATTCGGCCGCTGGGCGCGCTGCCCCTGGCTCACTCGATATCGAGCGAGAGGCCATCGCGAGCGAAACGCACGTCGCCGTCGTAGCGCTCACCGAGCGACTCGAGCATCGCCTCGTGTTCGCCGTCGGTGTGCGGGTAGAGATGGGTCAGGTAGACGCGGCCGACGTCGGCGTCGGCGTTCGACAGGACGCGCCCGAGCGACGACGGCGTCGGGTGGTTGGAGACGTCGACGCCGTCGGGAAACGAGCAGTCGTGGGCGAGCACCGCGGCACCGTCGGCGAACTCGATCAGTTCCGCGAAGGCTTCGGAGTCGCCGCTGAAGACGAACGCCGGGGAGTCAGCGTCCGCCTCGCTCTCCGCGGATCCGGGCTCGTCGAAGCGGTAGGCCAGACAGTACATCGAGTGGCGCGTCTCCATCGCCGCCACCGGAAATCCCGCCAGTTCGAACCGGCCGGGCTCGACCTCACGGATTGTCAGGTCCAGTCTGTCCTGCAGGTAGTCGTGAACCTCGAAGAGGTCGGCGACGAGTTCGCGGGTGCCGGGCGGACCAGCGATCGTGAGATCCGTCTCGCCCGCGAGCCAGCGGGCCTTGCACAGCGCCATGAGGTCGGAGACGTGGTCGAGGTGGTGGTGCGTGAGGAGGACGGCGTCGATGCCCTCGTAGCCGACGTCGGTGCGCTGGAGACCGTGGAGGGCGCCGCTGCCGCAGTCGACCAGGAGGCTGTGCTCATCGGATTCGACGAGGAGTCCGGTCTGAAACCGCTCGCCGGTGGGCATCGTGCTGCCGGTGCCGAGGAAAGTGACGCGCATATCGACCCGTCGAGGGCCGGGGGAATCGGTGTTGCGGTGACGGCCACAGCGTCGCCGGGGAGACAGAGTCGTCCGTCGAGTCCAGTTATCCCTGGGAGAACTGCACCACTCGCCACCCGTTCTCGCCCTTTCGCAGGGTGAGTCTGAGCGTCGACGTCTCCTCGGAGCCACTGGCGGAGGCGACGACTTGGACCGTCGCGAACTCCATTTCGCCTTGCGTCTCCTCGGACAGCACTTCTGAAGACTCGATCGAGACGTCGGCCGCTTCGTACGAACTCACCATTAACTGGCCGGGGGTACTCGCACCCTGCGCTGTGAGCTCCTGGAGTTTCTCGCGGTCACCGTCGTCGAGTGCCTTCACGTAGTCCCTGGCGACGCCCTCCGCACCACCCGGACCGCCGCCCGCGAGGAACTGTGTGTAGCCCAGATATCCCAGCCCCAGGACTGCCACGCCGCCGCCGGCGGCTGCGAGAACTTCGCGGCGCTCGTACCCCGCTATCTTGTTGGACTGCCGACCGCCCGGCGGTCCGCGAGCGGGCTGACCCTGCTGGTAGCCCTGGCCCTGCTGATAGCCCCCTCCCTGCTGTTGCCCCTGCTGATACCCCTGCCCCTGTTGCTGGCCCTGGTAGCCCTGGCCCTGCTGGGGCTGGTTCTGATAGCCGCCGCCCTGAGGCTGTCCCTGACCGCCCTGTGGTTGACCCTGGCCGCCCTGTGGTTGACCCTGGCCGCCCTGGGGCTGTCCATGCCCCTGTGGCTGTCCATGGCCGCCCTGGGGCTGTTGTTGGTTCCCCTGACCACCCTGCTGGCGTCCCTGTCGCGGCTGACCCTGGCCGCCCTGTGGCTGGTTCTGACGTGGCTGTCCCTGCCCACCTCGCTGTCCGCGACCACCCTGGGGCTGGCCCTGACCGCCCTGCTGACGTCCCTGTCGCGGCTGACCCTGACCACTCTGGGGCTGGCCCTGACCGCCCTGGGGCTGGCTCTGGTCACCACCTGTCTGGCCTTGCTGGCCCTGATAGCCTCCGTCGTCCTGGTGACTCTGTTGGGTCTGGTCGCTTCGTGTTCCCGATTCTCCTTGCCCCTGGATCGAGACGCCGCAGCTCGGGCACGCGGCGGCCCTGCTATCGACCTCAGCACCGCAGTTCGGACAGTTTGCCATACTGCATCGATCTGTGTAATAACCTCTAATAAAACTCCTGAATAGTTTTGTACGAGTTGATACGTTTCCCGAGACCATCCGACTCGAACCGTCCAACCCGAAGTAGCTAGACCCGAGTCACACCACCCCATAGGGGTTCGCGATTCGCTGCGGGAACCGGCCCGGTCCTGTCGCCTGCTCGCACACGACGATCCTGTCGTCCGGCCGGGCACAAGATTCATACGAGCGCCATCGGAACGTCCTGACAGGATGACACACCGATCGCGGCTGGCCGAAGCGCGGTCGCTCGGACTCGGCGCCGGCGTCGTCGTCGCGTTCATCGGCGTTCTCGAAGCGACGCGACGACTGGACGTGGGTCCTGGCGTGGTGAGCGAACGGCCGTTCGTGGTCGCCCTCGGCGCAGTAGCACTGGTCGTGTTCGCGGTGACCTGGCTCGTGACCGAGTCGGCGTTCGAATCCTGAGACCGCGCCGCCACAGCTATAGAAAAACAGTCGTTCGAACGCACGCCCACCGGCTCCCCGCTGATCGAGGCCCTCGGAGCCACGGCACTCGTCGCCGTCGTCGTGTTACTCGTCTGGACGCTGGGGCTGGAAGAGTAGCCGGGACCGCGGGCGAAACCGGGGTGGTCGGAACCCACTTGACGCGGCGGCCCCAACCGACGGGCGGGAAGGCCGTCAATGGGAGCACGCGAGTTACTCGCGGAGCGCGAGGTGGGGTTCGACCCCGCGTCGGCGACGATCGACGACGCCGAGGTGCTGGACCTGCTCGCCCCCGTCGTCCGCGAGTGGTGGGTCGACGAGTTCGGCGCGTTCGTCCCCGAGAACGACGGTTTCTTCACACCGCCACAGAAGGAGGCCATCCCGCTCATCCACGAGGGGGAAAACGCCCTCATCGCCGCGCCGACCGGGTCGGGCAAGACGCTCGCCTCCTTCACCGGGATCATCAACGAACTCTTCGAGCGCGACCGGACCGAGGGGCTCGATAACTCGGTGTACTGTCTGTACGTCTCGCCGCTGAAATCGCTGGCCAACGACATCCACCGCAACCTGGAGGTGCCCCTCGACGGGATCACGGAGCGACTGGCCGACCGCGACGAGGACGTCTCGCTCCGCCACGCCATCCGCCACGGCGACACCAGCGACGCCGACCGCCAGGCCATGCTCGACGAAACGCCCCACATCCTCAACACGACCCCCGAAACGCTCGCTATCCTGCTCAACTCGCCGAAGTTCCGAGAGAAGCTTCGTACCGTGGAGTACGTCGTCGTCGACGAGATCCACAGCCTCGCCGAGAACAAGCGCGGCACGCACCTGTCGGTGTCACTGGAACGCCTCGAAGCGCTCGCTGACGGCTCGCCGACGCGGATCGGCTGTTCGGCGACGGTCGAACCGCTCGACGCCATGGCGGAGTTCCTCGTCGGGCAGTCCGAACCGGGCGGCTCCGCGCGAGACTACGAAATCGTCGACGCGCGCTTCGCCCGCGAGTTCGACATGGAACTGGTCTGCCCGACCGACGACCTGGTGAACACGCCCCGGAACACCGTCAACGACCGCTTCTACCGCGATCTCCACGACCTCGTCTCGGAACACACCAACACACTCGTGTTCACGAACACCCGCTCGGGCGCCGAGCGCGTCCTCCACAACCTCCGCGAGCGCTACGACGACTACGACGAGGGCAACTCCGGCTGTCACCACGGGAGCCTCTCGAAAGAGCGTCGCCAGGAGATCGAGGGTCGGCTCAAGGAGGGTGACCTCGACGTGGTGACGACGTCGACGAGTCTCGAACTCGGCATCGACATGCCGTACATCGATCTGGTGGTGCAGGTCGGATCGCCCAAATCCGTCGCCGCGTTGCTCCAGCGCGTGGGTCGCGCCGGCCACCAGCTCGGCCAGACCGTCACGGGCCGCGTGTTCGCGCTGGATCGGGACGAACTCGTCGAGTGCGCGGTGATGCTCAAGAAGGCCGAGGAGGGGTTCGTCGACCGCGTGTTCGTCCCCGAGCGCGCCCAGGACGTGGCCGCTCAGCACGTCTACGGGATGGCCATCGCCGAGATCCGCCCCGAACGCGAGATCCGCGGTATCCTCGAACGGGCCTCTCCGTATCGCAACTACACCGACGAGGAGTGGGACTCGCTCCTGCGCTACCTGACCGCCGACTACGACGGCCTCGAAGAGAAGAACGTCTACGCGAAGGTGTGGCGCGACGCAAACGACCCGCCCGAGGGCGAGTACCACTACGAGGAGTATCCCGTCGGCGAGGTGTTGATGGGCAAGCGCGGCCGCCTCGCACGGGTCATCTACATGACCAACATCGGGACGATCCCCGATTCGTTCACCTGCGAGGTATTCACCCGCGGGGGCGACGAGTGGGTCGGCCAACTCGACGAGCAGTACCTCGACACGCTGGAGTCGGGCGACGTGTTCGTCCTCGGTGGCGACCGCTTCGAGTACCGGTACCGCCGCGGGTCGAAGGTGTACGTCGACCCCACCTCGGCGCGCCCGACCGTCCCCTCGTGGTACTCCGAGCGACTCCCGCTCTCCTACGACCTGGGCCGTGAGATTCTCGCCTTCCAGCGTGACCTCCTCGATCGTTTCGACGACCGGGGCGTCCCGGGCGTGCGCAACTGGCTGCGGGAGTTCCCCCTCGACGAGAACGCCGTCCGCGCGGTGGCGCGGATGTTCGACGAGCAGGTCCGCTACGCCGGCCCGGAGAGCGTCAGCACCGACGAGCGCCTCGTCGTCGAGGAGGAACTCGACCGCAACGAGTACGAGCGGCGCTACTACGTCCACTCGAACTACGGCCGGCGGTTCAACGACGGTTTTTCGAGGTTGCTCGCCTACCGGATCGCCCAGGCGGCCAACGCCAACGTTCAGGTCGCCGTCGCCGACAACGGGTTCACGCTCTCGATGCCGCTCAACAGGAAAGTCGACGTCGAGGGCGTCATCGCCGACCTCGAACCGGCGGACGTGCGCCCGGACCTCCGGGCGAGCCTCGACGGGACCGACCTGCTCCAGCGCTACTTCCGGATCAACGCGACCCGCGCGCTGATGATCCTCAAACGCTACAAGGGCTACGAGAAGTCGGCCAGCGAACAGCAGGTCAGCTCCGAGATGCTGCTCGGGTTCGCCGAGGACCTGGATGAGTTCGCGGTCATCGAGGAGACCTATCGCGAAATTCTGGAGGACAAACTCGCCGTCGACGCAATCGAGCGTGTCGTCGCGGCCATCGGCGCCGACGAGATTTCCCTCTCTCACCACCGCGTCGACTCGCCGACGCCGCGCGCGTTCGGACTCGCCACGCTCATGGCCTCCGATGTCGTCCTCGCGGAGGACGAGAGCGCCGTCCTCCAGGAGTTCCACGAGCGCGTGCTCGCCGAGATCGATGGGGAGTACGCCGACGGCGGTCGCGGCGCCGAAGCGGGGCGGAACTGACGACTCGGCGGTCGCCCGGTTCAGCCTCGTTCCGTCGCGCCGTCGCTACATCGACGGCGGCCCGACGCGCACCTCGATCACGTCGCTCACGTCCGGGTAGTCGTAGCCGTCCATGACCTCCTCGATGGGGCGGACCGTTCCCATCTCGCTCGGGCCGGTGTCGGGACCGGACTGGCGGGGCGCCTGGTTCTCGCCGACGCCGGGCTCCTCGTTTTCCTCGGTGCCGGCGTCCCAGAGGCGGATCCGGTCGGTCACGTCGCCGGAGACGGGCTCGCCGTCCTCGAAGAGCGCGACCCCCTCGGGGTCCGGCGCGTAGAACAGGTCGTTGGACTGGACGAACATCGTGACGAGCGACAGGCGGTGGGCGTGGCCGGCGGTGACCTCGAACGTGTAGCTCCCGCCGGGGCCGATCGGACCGGGGCCGTCCGCGCCGTCGGCCGTCGCGGCGGCGCCCGCCGCGTGAACGCCGGTCGCGCCCTCGAGTTCGCCGGCGAGACCGCCCGGCATGCCGTCCTCGGCGAGCGCTCCCAGTCCGTCACTGGCCGCCTCACCGGTGGTGAATGCGGCTGCCTCGTCAGTGTGGACGGCGAACGCGACCGGCGAGAGCGGGACCGCGTGGTCGCTGCCCATCGACGTGGTGAGCGTCCCCACCTCGGAGACGTTCGTCACCGTCACCTCGAAGGTGGTCAGTTCGCCCATGCCGTCGCCGGTGTCGGTCGTTCCTCCCATCCCACCGCCGGCGTCAGTCATCCCGCCCATCCCATCGTCGGTGTCGGTCATGCCGCCCATCCCGTCGCCAGTGTCGGTCATGCCGCCGTCGTCGATGGTATCGTCGGTGTCAGTGCCGTCACCGCCACCGCCGCTGTCGAGACAGCCGGCGATGCCGGCCAGAGCGACGGTCGCGACGGTACTACGCAGGAAGTCACGGCGAGTCGTATCGTCTGTCATCGTTCCGTCCGTCCCCGCGCCCGGAACCCCGATAAGGAATTTTCAAACTCCGCTCAGCGTTCCGCTCGACTCCGTTCGGAGGGTGTTCGGGGTTTCCACAAACTCCGTTCAAAATTCGCCGCGCATCGACTCCGCCCCGCTGGTCGCGCGGTCGAGTTCGTCGCGCGGTCGAGTTCGTCGCGCGGTCAGGACCCGTCGACGATGAGCGTGTCGAGCGCGTCGGGGACGACGAGCACGTCGCTGCCCGGCTCGACCGCGTCGGAGACCGTCTCGTGGGCGTGCATCAGGCACTTTTCGACGACCTCGGGATGGGCGCTGTCGGTGACGTAGACGTCGTGGTCCCGGAGCGCTCGCGCGACGACGAACGCGCGCTGGGCCCCCGCACCGTACCCCTGGCGCATCTCCTCGTAGAGCGATTCGGCGCTCTCGGCGCCGGCGAGCCAGTCGAAAAAGCGCTGTTCCCCGGTGCCCTCGCCGGCACCTTCGGGGAGTGCCGCGGGCAGGACGACCTGGCCACCCTCTCGGAGTGGGTTGTGCGCACCGAGTATCACGTAGGTGGCGGCGCGGGTCGTCTGGTAGAGGTTGGCGTCTTTTGGCGCGCCGACGCCGGCGACGACGACGTCGTACTCGCCGGTGACGGGCGTCGCGAGCGCGTCGCGAGCGGTCGCGGCGAGGTCCGCGACGACAGCGCGGTGGTCGCCCGCGCTCGCGCCGTAGAAGCCCTCTGGCCCGTGAGTGACGTTCACCGCGAAGTCGACACCCGCGAGGTCGCCGGCCTCGTCGAGGAACTCCCGGAACGGGTTGTCCTCGATGCGTCCCAGGCGGACCCCTTCCCGCGAGAGCATCTCGGGGCCGTGCGTGTAGCCGATCTGCGACTCGCTGCCGGCGCCGATCACGACAGTCTTCGCGCCGCCGGAGAAGCCGGCGTACTGGTGGGGTTCGACCATCCCCGTCGAGACGACCCTGTCGGCCGCGGCGACGGTGTCGTTGATCTCGATGGGGACCCGCTGGCCGCCCGACTCGACCGCTCCGACTTCGACGACCGCTTCGGGATCGTGATTTTCGGCGAGGTCGGCGTCGTCACCGAGGGCACGTTCGATCTCCGCGTCGTCCATCGGACGGTGGAGGCCGAGGCCGATGACGACCGACACCTGCTCGCGGGCGACGCCGCCCGATTCGAGTTCCGAGAGGAGGACGTCGAGCAAGGCGTCGTCGGGCGTGGCGCGGGTCACGTCGGTCACGACGACGGCGACGGTGTCGTCGGGGTCGACGCGGCGGGCGAGACGCGGCCCGTGCGGGTCTGCGACCGCCGCTTCTGCCGCGGCGCGCGGGTCCACGGTGTCGCCGCCGGGCGGCCGCGCGACCGTCACGTCGCAGTCGGGGAGCGAGACGGAAATCGTCTCTTCGCCGAGCGGGAGTTCGACTGGCACACGCTGTATCGGGGCCCCCGAATCGAGAAAGTATCGGTCGTGCGCTGGCCGCGCGTTCGGATCGAGCGGGCGGGCTCAGTCGGCGATCCAGTGGGTGCGGGGCGCTGGCGGTCAGTCGGCGGCCCGAGGATCCGCCAGCGCGTCGGCGCGGCCCGCCAGTGCCGGAAGCGCGACGATGCCGAAGGCGAGCGCGAAGTTCGCGACCCCGGCGAGGAGGAGCAGCGACTCGACCGTCTCGGCGATCGCGACCGCGGCCCCGGCGAAGACCAGGCCGCCGACGCTGAGGAGCGCCCGCTCGGCTCGCGTCCGGATCCGGCCGCCGTCGAAGACGCCGGCCGACCGACCGACGGTGCCCGCGAGCGCGCCGAGACTGCCGCCGAGCGCGAGCGTGGCGTCGGCGTTCCCACCGGTCACGACGACCGCGGGCACCGAGAGCGCGACGGCGAGTGCGAAGACCGCAGTCGCCCCGCGCTCGAGCGCGACGACGAGCACGCCCAGCGCGACGAGTCCGACGGCGAAGCCCGCCAGAATATCGCCGAGGTAGTGGACGCCGAGGACGACCCGCGAGAGACCGACCGCGAGGACGAGCGCGCCGACGCCGAGAACCGCACGCGGGTCGCGGTAGCGGTCGGCGACGACGAGCACGCCGCCGTAGACGACCGTCGCGGAGATGGCGTGGCCGCTGGGGAAGCCGACGGGACTCGGGTCGACGGGGTAGCGCTGGACCGCGACCGGCGGGCGCGGCAGGTGAAACCAGTACTTCAACAGGAGGGTCGCGGCGAGCGCGAGGAAGGCGGTGCTGACCAGGGCGAGGAGTTTTTCGCGGTGGGCCTCGAGGTTCCAGTACGCCAGCGAGAGCCCCACCATGAGGAACTTCGCACTCCCGAGCATCGTGACGGCCCAGACGACCGGGACCAGTTCGTCGGGGACCGCCGCTCTGAACGGTTCGCTCGCCGCGGCCAGCCTGAACACGTCCGGGTCTGGGCGCTCTGGGTGCTATATATCTTCTGCCCTCGCGACGCTGGCCTCGGCCCACGCTCGCCGACGGGAGGTGCAGTTATCCGACCGGAACGCGTCAGTGGGGCCGTGACCGTCGATGGCTGACTCCGAACTCGACCTGAGCGCTCCGGAACTGGCTCCAGGGGACGTCCTCCGTATCGACGACCCGTATTACGAGCGTGAAACCGTCGCGCTCGTGACCGGTGCGGCCTCCGGCATCGGTCGCGCCACCGCCGTCGCACTCGCCACTAACGGCCTCACCGTCGTCGGCGCCGACATCGACGAGATGGGGCTTTCCGAAACCGCAGACATCGTCGACGGCTTCGACGTGGACGGGCGGTTCGTCGGCGTCCCGACCGACCTCACAGACGACGCGGCCGTCGAGGCGGTCGTCGACGCGGCCGCCGAGGAGGGCGACCTGCGCTTCGTCGCGAACATCGCCGGGATGCAACACATCGCGAGCATCCCCGCGTTCCCGATGGAACAGTACGACCGCCTGACCGACGTCATGCTGCGCGCCCCGTTCAAGACGGCCCAGGCCGCGATGCCCCACATCGAAGAAACCGACGACGGCGTCGGCGCGATCGCCAACATGTCCTCGGTCCACGGCCGCTACGCGACGAAGGACAAGGCGGCCTACATCACGGCGAAACACGGCATCACGGGGCTCACTCGTGCGATCGCCGCCGAGGGCGAGGGCACGCTTCGCGGCTTCTCGGTCAGCGTCGGCTACGTCCTGACGCCGCTGATGGTCGACCAGATCGAGGACACCGCCGCCGAGCGCGGCCTCTCGGAACGGGAGGTCGTCGAGGACGTCATGCTGGGCCAGGCGCGCACGAAAGAGATGATGACGCCGGTCGAGGTGGCGAACCTCTTCGTCTTCGGCTTCTCCACGCACGCCAAACACCTCAACGGCGGCGACCTGCTGTTCGACGGCGGGTACACTCACACGTACGAGTGACGGGTTCGGTCCCGCTCGCGACACCGAGCCCGCTCCGTCGTCACTTGGGAGTCCACTCGCACGCGTCACCGACGGTCAGTTCCTCCTCGTCGATGTACGACGACAGACAGGCGTAGTTACAGAAGTACGACGGCGACCCGCAGTCGTCGGTGCAGTCACGCACGCAGACCGGGTCGTGGTCGAAGATGAGCGAGTCGCAGTAGGCACACGCCGTGTCGGAGTCGGGAGTCTCGATCGTCGTCGACATACCGGTATCGACGCTCTCGCCGCCACTGAGCCTTTCGCACGGGGTCCCGCTCCGCCTCACCGCGGGTGGACGGGTTCGTTACACGAGGGGCACTCGGCGAACAGGCGCGGCCAGTCACCCTTGCTCTCGTAGCGTATCAGTAGGTTCGTCCGCGGTATCTGCACCTCACAGGTCGGGCAAGTCCCGAGCGGACCCTGTCGCGGTTCGTGGTCACCGGTCCCGGTCATGCCCCACAGTGTGACGCCCGGATCCGTAGTTAATGGCTCTATACTGCCACGTTGCGACGGCCGGGTGCGAGTCGCGAGGACTCAGTTTCGCGCCCACTCGACCATCCGACCGTAGGTGTCGTCAGTCGACAGCGCCGCCGCGTCGCCGACGAGGACGAGTCCTTTCTTCGCCCGCGTCAGCGCGACGTTCACCCGGCGGTAGTCCTCGAATATCGGACTGTCGAGGTCGCCCGTCGCGACGAACGAGATGACGATGACCTCCTTGCTGGAGCCCTGGAAGCGGTCGACGGTGTCGACGGCGATCTCGTCGGGGAGGCGCTTGCCGATCGCCGTTACCTGCGCGCGGAAGGGGGCGATGACGCCGATGTCGGCGGCGGCGACGCCGGCCTCGCGGTAGCTGTCGACGACGGCAGCGACCGCCTCGGCCTCTGTCGGGTTCGTGTTGCCGTCGGCGTGGCCGTCCGGGTCGACGAACGCGACACGACCGCGGAGGTGCTCGTGGAGCGCATCGGGGTCGACGCCCGGCAGGTCCGTGACGTGCTGGCCGGCCACCTCGGCGGTCGCCGGGCGCAACTGGCCGTCGTAGAACTCCCGCGAGGCGAACGCCTGGATCCGCTGGGCCATGCGATACTGGCGGTCGAGCATCACCGACGCGTCCGGATAGCGCTCGATCAGCCGTTCGAATAGCGACCGCGAGAGGTCCGCCACGGACGGCTGGCCGCCCTCACCGTCCGCGTCGGCGGCTTCGTCGGGCTGCTCGGCACGGACGACGGGCGGCAGTTGCTGGTGGTCGCCGACGAGGACGAACCGCTCGGCGAGCGTCGTCGCTGCGAACGTCCCGGGCTCGGTCAGCTGGCCGGCCTCGTCGATGACGGCCACGTCGAACTCCTGCTCGCGCATGATCCGCGAGCCACAGGAGGCCGTCGTCGCCGCGACGACGGGCGCGTCGCGCAACTCGGCCACGCGCTCGTCGGGGTCGCCGGCCTGCTCCAGTCTGTACTCCTGCATGTCCGCGCGGACGCCACTCTCGGTGCCGACGCGGAGGAAATCGGTGAACCCCTGGTCCTCGAGCGCCTCGAGCGCGTTGTCGACCGCCCGATTGGTGAACGCGGAGAGGAGGACGCGGTCCCCGCGCTCGACGAGCGCCCGGACGACCTGGCCGAGCGTGTACGTCTTGCCGGTGCCCGGTGGCCCGTGGATGAGCGCGCAGTCCTCGGCGCCGACGGCGAGTTTCACCGCCGCGTCCTGGGCCTCGTTGTTGTCGACGAACGTCCCGGTCACCTCGCCGAATTCGGGCTCGCGCCGGCCGAACAGGACGTCTTTCTCGTCGGGGGACTGGGTCAGGACGGCGTCGTGGAGCGCGGTGAGCATCCGGTCGGTCGTCAGCTCCGAGGGGTAGATGTCCAGGCGGCGCAGTGCCACGGGCTCGTCGGCGGTGACGACGATCTCGGGCGCGCCGTCCGCACCGTCCGCGTCGTCCGCTCCCCCGCCCAGTCGCTCGACGCGCGCGAGTTCGGCCTCGCCGCGGATCGGCTCGCCGTCGCTCGCGAGCACGAGGTCGCCCTCGCGGATCTTCGAGACGGCGCCGGTCCCCCTGGCCCTGAGTTCCCAGCGGCCGCCGTCGAGTTCCCTCTGTCCCGTGGGTTCGAGGTTCACGAGCGCACGGTCGTCGTTCGCCCGCTCCTCGGGGCTCTGCTCCCAGAGCTTGGCGTACTCGCGGTGGACGGCCCGGCGCTCGCGCTCGATGGCCCTGTACGTGCGGTCGAAGTACGCCCGTTCCTCCTCGGGCACCGGGGTCCCGACTTCCCCCGCCTTCGACTCCTGTGCGAGCCGGCCCGAGACGGCCATGCAAGTGTCCTGCTCGAAGCAGTACTCGCATTTGGCGTCGGCCTCGTAGCCCGTCGGCACGCCCGAGTCGTGTTCCATCGCGGCCAGCGCGTTCCGCGTCCGGAGGACGAACTTGAGCAGGCCGGATCCGATGGAGAAGTCCTTGGCCGGCGAGAGGTCGCCGCTCTCCTCGGTGCGCTCGACCGCGGCGTTTTTGGTGTAGAGCAAGGTCCCTGTATCGGGCGCCTCGCCGCGGCGCTCGCCGAGGATGAGCGCGTAACAGGTGGCCTGCACCTTGTCGTGAAAACGGGGGTCGCGGCGCGTGTTCTTCCCGGTCTTCAGTTCGACCGGCATCCCGCGCCGGACCGCGTCGGCCCGCCCTTTCAGGCCGTAGGTCTCGCTGACGAGCGTCATCTCCGAGCGCCAGTCGTCGGTCTCGGTGAGGGTTCCCTGGTTCAGCCAGCCCTCGATGGCGCTCGCGTGCTGGCGCACCTCCTCCTCGACCGCCGCTGCGTCCTTGCCGAGCAGACCGAGTTCGAGGCCGGCCTCTTCGACGCGCTCGTCGATGGCCTCGTCCAGGTCCCGACCCCGGAGCAGGTCGCCGAACACCTCGTGGACGATGGTCCCCTTGACCACGGGGTAGGCGTTCGGCACGCCGCCGATCTTGTTGAGGTAGTACATCCGCGGGCACTGCACCCACGAGCGCACGTCGGTCACGTCGACGAGGAAGTCGGGTTCGACGACGACCATCGAGTCGCCGGTGGTCTGATACTGGGTCTCCCCCCGATACTCGCGTTCCTCGGGGTCGGTCACCGCGAGTTCCATCCCCGGTTCGAGGTAGTCACCGGTCTCGGTCCACTTGTCCCACAGCGTCACCTGCGTCGGGTCGCCCCGGCCCCGGTCCGGGCGCAGCGTCACTTCGAGCAGTTCGCTCTCGCCGTACTGCGTCGAGACGGTCTTGGGGCCGTCCACGCCGACGACGACGCCGCGGAGAGTCACGCGAACACCTCCGCCGTGCAGTGACTAAAGCCCTGCCGTCCGGGCCGCGCCCGGGCGTAGCCGATGGAGGTGTGTCGGCGGCCCGACCTCGCCCGAACCGGTGCCTTCATTCTCCGCCGCGCCCTTGGGCCGGGCATGCGCGTCCGCGACTGGCAGGACATACTGACCGACGTCGTGGAGAGCAACGCCGACCCCGACGGCTGGCGCGCGGTCGGCGGCGACCGCGCCCGCGGCATCGGCGAAGACCTCTACTTCGGCCACCCCCGCGTCGGCGTCTTCCAGGTGAAGACATACGCGAAAAACCCCTACGAGGTCCAGGGCGTCGGCGCCGAAGTCGCCCGCCGGATCGACGACGAACTCGACCCGCTCTTCCCGAAGGAGGCCGACGAGGGGATGTTCGGCGTCCAGCAGGCCGTCGAGAGCGAGGACGAGGCCGAGGACAAGGCCTCGAAACTCGAGGAGGTCGTCCAGACCCACGCGGACGCACCGACCACGCCCGACGCGCTGTTCGAGGACGTGATGGACGTGCTCGACAGCCCGGCCTACGGACCGATGGAGTTCGACCACTACGACCGCCCCGACGCCCTCGACGACCTCGCCGACACCTTCGAGGAGGCCGAGGAGTTGCTCGACGCCGAGTTCGAGGACGTCGTCGAGGAGGACGTCGACAGAGGGTTCCAGTGACGGGCGCTCGCTCGCGGATCGAGGCGTACTACGAGGCCCTGGACGACGGCGACCCGCTGCACCCGTACTTCGCGCCCGACACCGGCGTGGTGAAAGTCGCGATTTCCGAACGCCTCGTCGGCTACGAGGCCGTCGAGGCGGCGCTCCGCGAGCAGAACCGGACCACTGCGGACTGGACCGTCGAGAGTCGCGACCTCCGGGTGACCGAGCGCGACCGGCACGCCTGGTTCGCCGACGCCGTCTCCCTGGCCTGGACCGACACCGAGCGCGACGAGCGCCACTCCTTCGAGACGCGCTGGAGCGGGACGCTCGAACGCGAGCGCCGGACCGCGGGCGAGAGCGACGACGGACCGGGCGACTGGCGGTTCGTCGGCATGCACGTCAGCACCGCGAGGGAGATCGAATGACCGGGCCAGCGAACCGAACGAGGGAGGCGCGTCGATGGTCGACCCGATAGGCGACGAGGAGCGCGCGTCGTTCACCCGGAAACTGAAGTTAGGCGTGACGGTCCTGGTCGGTCTCTCTGCGGGCCTCGTCGCCGCGCAGGCCGACGCTTCGCTCACCGAATCGGCCGGCGCCGTCGCGCTCGGTTTCGCCGTCGGATACGTGCTCGCGCGGTACGCCGTCCCCTCCGGTCCCGCACCCGCGACGCGGCAGCGCCAGCGCCGCGAGCGCCAGCGCGACACCACCGTCGAGAACCCGTTCGCCGACGGCGGTGACCTCGGATCCGACGACGGTGACCGCGGAGTCGGCGATGGAGACCACGGAGCCGACGGCGGAATCGGCGACGATGCGAGCGAGCGAGCGGCCGACCGATCGAACGGCCGGTCCGACCGCTAAGCGCGGCGAGAAAGCGGGGAAAAGCGGTCACCTATTGCCTGTTCAGACCCGTTCTTCTTCGGCGTTGGGCGCGTTGCGCTTGACGCTCTCGATGGCGTCGTAGGCCTTGTTGCGCTCGGTGTAGCCCTCGCCGGAGTCGGCGAGGATGTTGCCGTTGCGGTGGCGCAGTCGCCAGCGGAACTCGCCGGCCTTGTCCTCGAAGACTTCGAAGGCCGCGCGGCCGATGTCGAGGATCCGGGCGTCGGGCGCGTAGTTCTGGATCCGCTCGACGGCTTCTTCGACGCCGCTGCGTGAGCTATACCCCTCGCCGCTGTCGGCGACGATGCGGTCGTTGCCGCCCGTCAATCGCCAGCGGTACTCGCCCGCGTTGTCCTCGAACACCTCGAACTCGAGGTCGTCGATGCGTTCGCGGAGGCGGTCGGCGGCCCGGCGGGCGTCGTTTCGGCGGCTGTACCCCTCGCCGCTGTCGGCGAGGATGTTGCCGTTGCGGTGGACGAGTCGCCAGCGCCACTCCTCGGCGGCGTCGCGGTACACCTCGAACCCGACGGGGTCGAACCGCAGGTAGTCCGCCGGCGCAGCGTACTCGCGGATCCGGGTCACCGCGCGGCGGGCGTTGCTCGCCGAGGAGTACCCCTCGCCGCTGTCGGCGATGATGTTCCCGTTGTCGTGGCGGAGCCGCCAGCGGTACTTGCCTTCGGCGTCCTCGTGGATCTCGTAGGTGCCCTGGCTCTCGAGTTCGACGACGGGTTCGAACTCCTCGTCTTCCTCGGGCACTTCCTCCTCACGCTCGATGTGCATGACGGTCGCGCCGAGCGCGTTGCGGCGGACGCTCTGCATCCCCTTCTGGGCGTTGTGCTTGCGGGTGTAGCCCTCGCCGCTGTCACCGATGACGTTGCCGTTGCGGTGGCGCAGCCGCCAGCGCCACTGGTCGCCGCGGTCCTGGTACAGTTCGAACCGGGCCTGGCTCGCGCGGATGGCCTCCAGTCGCGCCGCGAGGTCGGCCTCGTCGGCGACGGTGTCGGCCTGCTTGGCCCGGATTTCGTCGATGACCGCCGCGAGGTCTTCCTCGTCGGCCTCGGCGTCTTCCAGCGCGTCCTGGAGCTCTTCGAGTCGCTCGCGCTGGTAGGACAGCTCTTCTTGCTGACTCTCGATCTCCGCCTGCTGGCGGGCGATCTCGGCCTCACGCTCGGCGTTTTTCCCGAGGATCGGGACGAACACGCCGCCGACGGCCATGATCAGGAGTCCGGCCGAGTACAGGCCGATGATCATGCTGGCGCTGTCTCGCCAGCCCGGATACGCGGTGACGAACCAGGGGACTGCAGCGAGTCCCAGCAACGCCCCCAGGTAGACGAGGACGTTCGCCAGCGGCCGCAAGGGCAATCTGATCAGCGGCCCCGCGATGAGAAGGATCAGCGCGACCGCTGCCAGCACGACCGGCCACTGCGGAACTGGCCCTTCCAGGTCGTTCGAGATCAGGAGTCCGACGCCGACGATCCCGAGCACGACGCCGAGCGCGAACAACAGATAGCCGCGTGCTTCGTCCGCCGTGTCAGGTTTGCCGATCCGGGAACTGTACCATTGTGTCAGCGAATCGTCCGTAGGTTCTTCAGCAGCCATAGCGATTACAGTTGTCTATTCGCGTACCTCTCACTTAGCTGTTGGCCGAAAGATTATATTATGATAGATCAAACATAATCCGACTCGGGCCTCAGCTCGGGCGGAAGCGACGGTCTGACAGGCGAGACGACGGTGTCTCGGGTTCGAACCGGGGCGATGAGTCGAGTGACACCGAACGGGAGAGTCAGTCGTCCATCCGGGCGACCCACAGGTCTGGGTCGTCGAGTTCCTCGTCGGTCGGGAGGTAGTTCGAACTGTCCCAGACCCGGCCGGCGTACTCGACGTCGCGGGCGTCGACGACGGCGTCGAAGAAGGCCTTGCCGCGCTCGTACTGGCGCTCTTTCATGCCCAGGCCGAGCAGGCGCCGGACCAGTTTCGCGACCGGGCCCCGCCCCTGTCGGCGTTCGTCCACCTTCCGGCGCAGGTCGGCGTACTCCTCGTCGAACGCGCGGTCCATGACGAGTTCGGCGTAGCCCTCGACGGCGGTCATGGTCGTGTCGAGTTCCGAGAGGGCGTCCCTGTCGAGCGTGCCCTCGGTGAGGTCCTCGATGGCGCCTTCCATCGTTTCCTCGAGGTAGCCCGACAGCCACGGCGCGGCGCCGAACTCCGCGGCGTGGGTCACCTCGTGGAAGGCGATCCACCGGCGGAAGCGGGGGAACTCCACGTCGAGTTCGGCCGCGACGCGCTCGATGTTCGGGTGGACGAAATACAGCGCGTGGTCGTCGCCCTCGGCGAGCAAGAGCGGGTCGTACTGGCCCAGCACGTTGTTCCCGAGGAAGCCGAGCGCGACGGCCATCGACCCCGTGTTGACGACGCGGGCCGCGCCGGGGAAGATCCCGGTCTGGTCCTCGAGCGGGCGCATGACCCGGCGGAACGTGGCGACGTTCGCGTCGATCCAGTGGTGGCGATGCTGGATCTCGACGGTCGCCGGGAGGTCGAAATCGAGCGCGGCCACCTCGCGGACGCGGTCGCGCGCGTCCCTGACGTCGGTCGCGTAGCCCGCCTCGACCTCCGGCGCGAGGTCGATCGATCCGGGATCGGTCGAGGCCTTCGCCGCCGCCGCGACCGCCTCCCAGTCGACGGGCCCGTCCCCCGACGCCCCCGACACCGCCCGCACGCTCTCGTACAGTCCCATACCCGAACCTGGCGCTGGCCGGGCATAGGCCTTCCCCTCGCACATCCCCCTCACGAAAAAATCGCACGACCCGAGCGCCGGTTCCGGGTCCTGGACACCCTCCGTTCGACTGTCAGGCCGGTGGCTACTCCTCGTCCTCGCCACCGCCGAAGACCTTCTTGATCACGACCGCGAGGACGACCAGCGCGACGACCGCGAAGACGGCCGCGCCGGGGTTCGGGCCGCTGCCGTCGGTGTCGGCGTCGACGTCGAAGTTGTCCCAGTCCGCGTCCTCCGCGTCTTCCGCGTCGGCGCTGCTGAAGGGTGCGTTCGCCGTGAACTCTGCGCCGTCAAGGTGGATCTCGAAAAATGTGAACTCGACCATACGTCGAGTTCGCCTGGCGGCCGGAAAGAGGTTTCGCTGACGCCACTCGTTCGGTGTGCGAACGCGCCGCGGGGCTTTCCACTCGTTTAATAGGACCTGCGATGCACGCGGTCGGTATGGCACCGGAGATCACGAAAATCGAGAGCGTCGAGTTCAGCTACGAGATCCCCGACGTCGGGACCGACCAGCACGGGTTCAACCTCGTATACGAACCGGGTGCGGTGACGGAGCGAAAGCTGTTCGCTCTGCAGATCCACACCGACGAGGGGATCACCGGCGAGTACGTCGGCGGCAACTCCCCCGGCGCCGCCCAGATCCACACCTTCGCCGACTACCTCGTCGGCGCAAACCCGCTCGAACGGGAGAAACACTGGTCGGAGATCAAACGGGCGCTGCGCAAGTACGACCGGATGGGGATCGGCCCCATCGACATCGCGCTGTGGGACTTCGCCGGCAAGTACTACGACGCACCGATCCACGAACTGCTGGGCACCTACCAGACCCGCTTCCCCGCCTACGCATCCACCTACCACGGCGACGAGAACGGCGGGCTCGAGACGCCCGAGGACTTCGCCGACTTCGCCGAGGAGTGCCTGGAGATGGGGTATCCCGCGTTCAAGATCCACGGCTGGGGCGGCAGCGAAGGGTCCCGGGACCTGAGCCGCGAAATCGCCGCCGTCGAGGCCGTCGGCGACCGCGTCGGCGACGAGATGGACCTGATGCACGACCCCGCCTGCGAACTGGAGACGTTCGCCGACACGATGAAACTCGGCCGCGCCCTCGACGAGGCCGGGTTCTACTGGTTCGAGGACCCCTACCGCGACGGCGGCATCTCCCAGCACGCCCACCGCAAACTCCGCCAGCAGATCGACACGCCCGTCCTTCAGACCGAGCATATCCGCGGGCTGGAACCCTTCACCGACTTCATCGACAGCGAGGCGACCGACTTCGTCCGCGCCGACCCCGAGTACGACGGCGGGATCACCGGCGCGATGAAGCGCGTCCGCGTCGCCGAGGGCCACGGCCTCGACGTGGAGTTCCACGCGCCCGGCCCCGCGCAACGGCACTGCATCGCCGCGACGCGCAACACCAACTACTACGAACTCGCCCTGGTCCACCCCGACTGCCCGAACACCCAGCCACCGGTCTACGAGGGTGACTACTCCGACATGATCGACACCGTCGACGACGAGGGTCGCGTCGAAGTCCCGGAGGGCCCGGGCCTCGGCGTCGACTACGACTGGGCGTTCATCGAGGATAACGCCACCGGCAGCGTCCATACCTACGAGTGACCGGCTGTTCGCGTCGACGAGTGAACGGATACTGACCGGTCGCCTTCCTCTCTCGAACGCTGTTCTGTCACGAACAACGCATCTCCACGAAAACACCCAAGAGGGACGGGCGAGAACCCGGGTTCCATGACCGATTTCCGTGCCGGGATCGTCGGGGCCGGCGGGATCGCCGGGCTGGGTATCCTCGGGCTGCACGAGAGGGAAGACATCGGGCGAAAGAAGTTCACCGCGAGCCACGCGGGCGGCTACGACGCGACCGACGACGTCGAACTCGTCGCCGTCGCCGACGTCGACGCGGAGAAGCTGGCGACGTTCGGCGAGGCGTGGGACATCGACGAAAGCGGGCTGTACACCGACCACCGAGAGATGCTCGAATCGGAGGACCTGGACGCCGTCTCGGTGTGCACGCCCTCGTATCTCCACCGCGACCACGTCGTCGACGCCGTCGAGTACGGCGACCCCGACGTGGTCTGGTGCGAGAAGCCGATCGCCTCGTCGGTGACCGACGCGAACGAGATGGTCGCGGCCTGCGACGACGCCAACACCGAATTGCTCGTCAATCACTCCTTTCGATTCACCGAGAAACAGCGCCGCCTGCGCGAGCTGATCCGCGAGGAAGGGATCCTCGGGGAGGTCCACTCCGTGAGCACGCAGTTCCGGATGGAACTGCTCCGCAACTCGACGCACCTGCTCGACACGCTCGTCTACCTCCTCGACGCGCGCGCCGAGCAGGTGTCGGGGTACATCACCGGCGAGAACGAGGCCGTCGACTCGCTCGACGCCGGCCAGACCGTCGACGACGCCGGCGGCGGCGGCTTCGTCGTGATGGACGACGGATCCTTCGTCACCGTCGACTGCACCATCCCGCGCGCGGACTCCTCGATGACGATGCAACTCGTCGGGAGCGAAGGGAAGCTGTACATGAACAACGACGACGGCGAGTGGCGCTACTGGACGCTGGACGAGGGCGACCACGTCGAGGTCGACCTCGCCGAGTGGGGCATCGAGGGCGCCTGGACGTGGGACGACGACTACGAGCGGGCGTTCCCCAACGCCGCCCGCCACGTCGCACAACTCCTGCGGGGCGAGGCCGAGAACCGCTCGACAGGCCGCGAGGCCACCCGCTCGCTGGAGATTATCGTCGGCTTCTACCTCTCGCATTACACCGGCGGGCAGGTGTCGGTGCCGCTCGACCGACCGCTGCGGGACGTGGAGATAACGTCGTGGTAAGACCGGAGTGAACGACAGGGGAGAGACGTCAGGAGAGAGATATGCTCGTCGACACGCACACGCACGCCTGGGGCGCCGACACGGACGAACTGCCGTGGAAAGAGTCGATGCTCCCGCCGGGGTGGAAGGGGAGCTACACGCACGGAGACCTCGTCGCGGATATGGATCGCCTCGGAATCCACGAGGCCGTCGTCGTCACGAACCCCCTCTATGGGAGGGGGCCACGCGCCAACGAGTACACGATGCGCGCCATCGAGGCCCACCCCGACCGGCTCTACGGCGTGGGTCACACGGACTACTTCGGCGGCGGTCGCGCCGGCGCGGACCGCGACCGCGCCAGCGACGAATCGGCCGTCCGCGAGCGCGTCCGGCAGGTCGTCGGCCACGAACGGATGCTCGGGATCAGGTTCTACGCCGCGCTCGACTACGCCGAGTTCCCGACGGAACTGGACCGAGCGGGCGGGTGGATCCGCGACGACGCGCTCGACCCGGTGTTCGACGAACTCGTCGCCCAGGACGCCTGTCTCTACGTCTTCCCGAAGGCCGAGCAACTGACGCAGGTCGCCGCCATCACAGAGGAGAATCCCGACCTCTCGGTCGTCGTCGACCACATGGCCTTCCCCGACGAGACGACCGACCCCGACGAAGCGCCGTGGACGGATTTCGAGAGCGTGGCCGAGTGCGAGAACACGTACGTCAAAGTGAGTTCGCTCCCGCGGTCCGCGGACTCAAACTTTCCGTACCCGGACCTGCACGGCTACGTCCGGAACCTGCTGGAGTGGTTCGGGCCCGAACGGCTCCTGCTGGGGTCGGATTACCCGTGGATGGACGACTGGGCCGACTACGGCGACTGTCTGCGGTGGGTCGAGGAAGTCGACTGGCTGTCGGCGCGGGACGTCTCCTACCTGCAGTATCGGACCTTTCGACGTCTCCACGGCCTGAGCGGCTGACGACCGCTCGGGCGGATCGCGGGGTCGGTACCGCCGTCGGTCGGTACCGCCGCAGACCGATACCGCCGCCGGTAGACGGACGTTTCAAGTCGATAGCTTCGCATTACCGGCCATGGACGACGCGCGCAGACAGTTCCTCGACGACCTGCTCGACACCGCCAGCCCCTCGGGCTACGAGGTGCCCGGTCAGCGGGTCTGGGTCGACTACGTGAGCGAGTACGCCGACGAGGTCCGGACGGACGAGTACGGCAACGCAGTCGCCGTCCACGAGGGCGATCCCGAGTGTGCGGTCGAGATAGCCCTCGCGGGCCACGGCGACGAGATCGGGTTCATCGTCCGAGACGTGACCGACGACGGCTTCCTCAAGATCGGGCGGGTCGGCGGGTCGGACAAGACGGTCACGCGCGGCCAGCACGTCACCGTCCACGCCGAGGACGGTCCCGTCCCGGGCGTCGTCGGCCAGACGGCGATCCACCTGCGAGAGAACGGCGACGACGACCCGCCGGACGTGGCCGAACAGCGCGTCGATATCGGCGCGACCGACGAGGAGACCGCCGCGGAACTCGTCGAGGTGGGCGACCCGGTGACGTTCACTCAGCAGGTCCACGAACTCGCCGACGGGCGACTCACGGCTCGCGGGATGGACAACCGTATCGGGATCTGGGCGGCCGCGGAGGGGCTTCGCCGCGCGGCAGCGGAAGGCGCCGACGCGACCGTCTACGCTGTCAGCACTGTTCAGGAGGAAGTCGGCCTGCAGGGCGCGCGGATGGTCGGGTTCGACCTCGACCCCGATGCGGTGATCGCGACGGACGTGACCCACGCGACGGACTCGCCGGGCGTTCCCAGCGGGAAGTCCACGGGCGTCGAACTCAGTGAGGGGCCGGTCGTCGCCCGCGGGAGCGCGAACCACCCGGCGCTCGTGGCGGCGGTGCGGGACGTGGCCGCGGAGGCCGAGATCGACGTGCAGTTGCAGGCGACGGGGAGTCGGACGGGCACCGACGCCGACGCCTTCTACACCTCGCGGGGCGGCACGCCGTCGCTGAACGTCGGGCTCCCGAACCGGTACATGCACACGCCGGTCGAGGTGATAGACGAGGCGGACCTGACGGAGCTGGCCGCGCTGCTCGGTGCGGTGGGGGCACGCGCAGAGGCGTTCGCGCCGTTCGGCGTCGACCTCTGACGGTGCCGTGGCCGTGTGGCGGGGACCGGCGTGGACTCGTGAGACCGGCAGGCGAGGGAAACCGGCCGGTAAATGCTTTCTGTTCGGGGAACCCCGGGAGCGCGTCGGTAGCGGAGTCGGTACGTTTATGCCCGCGACGACAGCCAGTTCGGGTATGAGCGGACGACCGCTGGACGTGTTGGAAGCGTCGCTCGGCGAGGAGGTCGCGGTCCGTCTGAAAGGCGGCGAGGAGTACGTGGGCGAACTCGCCGGCTACGACCAGCACATGAACCTGGTCATCGAGGACGGCCAAGACACAACGATTATACGCGGCGACAACGTCGTCTCGATAAGCCCATGACTGGCGCAGGAACCCCGAGTCAAGGCAAGAAAAACACCACGACACACGTCAAGTGTCGCCGGTGTGGCGAGAAATCGTATCACAAACGCAAGAAAGTCTGTGCGTCCTGTGGCTTCGGCAAATCGGCCAAGCGCCGAGAGTACGCCTGGCAGGGCAAAGCGGGCGAGTAAGGAATGCACGAGAAGTGCGGCGTTGTCGGCGTCTCACTCGCCGACCGCGACGTCGCCCGACCCCTCTACTACTCTCTCTACGCTCTCCAGCACCGCGGCCAGGAATCGGCCGGCATCGTCACCCACGACGGCTTCCAGCAGTACGAACACGTCGAGATGGGACTGGTCAGCGAGGCCTTTCAGGAAGGTGACCTCGAACCGCTGAACGGTTCCAATGGCATCGGCCACGTCCGCTACCCCACCTCGGGGAGCGTCGACGCCTGCTGTGCCCAGCCGTTTTCCGTCTCGTTCAAGAGCGGGTCGCTCGGCCTCTCGCACAACGGCAACCTCGTCAACACCGACGAAATCCGCGAGGAACTGGCCGGCCTCGGCCACGCCTTCACTTCCGACGGCGACACCGAGGTCATCGCCCACGACCTGGCGCGAAACCTCCTCGAGGCCGACCTCGTGCGGGCGGTCAAGCGGACGATGAACCGCATCCACGGCTCCTATTCGCTGACGATCATGCACGACGAGACGGTGCTCGGACTGCGCGACCCGCAGGGCAATCGGCCCCTCTGTATCGGCGAACTCGAGGACGGCTACGTGCTGGCGTCCGAGAGCGCCGCCATCGACACCCTCGACGGCGAACTGATCCGCGACGTCCGACCGGGCGAGCTCGTCGTCCTCCACCCCGACGGCACCGGCTACGACACCTACCAGCTCGTCGAGACGGAGAACACCGCGCACTGTTTCTTCGAGCACGTCTACTTCGCGCGGCCGGACTCGGTCATCGACGACGAACTCGTCTACAAGGTCCGGCGAGAACTCGGCCGCTCGCTCTGGGAGGAGTCGGGTATCGAGACGGACGTCGTGATGCCCGTCCCGGACTCCGGGCGGTCGTTCGCCTCGGGCTACGCCGACGCCGCGCCGGAGGGCGTCGAGTTCGCCGAGGGGCTGATGAAAAACCGCTACGTCGGGCGCACGTTCATCATGCCCACCCAGGACGAACGGGAGCGGGCCGTCCGCCTGAAGCTCAACCCGATCAAGAGCACGGTCGAAGGGAGGACCGTCACCGTCATCGACGACTCCATCGTCCGCGGGACGACGTCGTCGCAACTGGTCGAACTCCTCTACGAGGCGGGCGCCGAGGAGGTCCACGTCCGGATCGGCGCGCCGCCGATCGTCGCGCCCTGCTACATGGGGATCGATATGGCCTCCCGCGAGGAACTCATCGCCGCGGACCGGTCGATCGAGGAGATCCGCGAGGAGATCCACGCGGACAGCCTCGGGTACCTCTCGATCGACGCCGTCGCCGACGTGCTCGGAGAGTCACGGCTCGATCTCTGTCTCGGCTGCGTGACCGGCGAGTACCCCTACGACATCGACGGTGAAGACACGGACCGCGACGTCCGACGGCCGGTCATCGACGACGGTGCGACCGCCAGCGCCGACGACTGATCGTCGGCTTCAGAAATCGGACGGGGAGTCAGCAGCAGAGCGCGTTCACAGACAGAACAGGAACGGGTTGACCAACGCGACTCGGTCGCCCGCGTTCAGTTTCGTGTCGAAGCCGGCGAGGTTCTCGTTGAACTGCCCGTTGACGAGGATCCGCGCGTACGCTCGCGTCTGCTCGCCATCGGGGTTCTTCCGGAGCTCACCCGGCACGTCGTCGGCGTCGATGGGTGCCCACCCGCGCGTCGACGACTCCGCTTCCGTCTCGGCGATCACGAGGTCGCGGACGTCGTACTCGGCGAAGAAGGCGTCGACGAACTCCCGGAGCGTGTCGCCCTCGAACGTGAACGAGAGTTTCGGCGTCCCGAGGGCGTCGCGAACGTGTCCCGTCGCGCGCACCTCGACGGTCGTCTGTATCGTCTCCAGGGCGGACTGCGACTGAGCCATAGCGGATGTAGGAGACGCATAGACTAATCCCTGTATCCGAATATGTTCGGTTTTCTATTCGTTTCGGCGACGCGGCCGGGACGGCCGCCACGGGATCAGTACACGACGTAGAGCAGGACGTAGACGACGTCCCCGAGTGCGAAGGAGACGAACCACAGTGCGGCCGCGACCCGCCCGACGCGTCGGTGGGGCGTCTCGTAGAGTTCCGCGACCGGGCGAGAGAGCGCGAGGAAGAGCACGTAGTACAGGAGCGGGATACAGACGATCGCGAGCAGGACGTGGACCGCGAGCGTGGGG
>ENA-ORCS01000257-ORCS01000257.1-marine-metagenome-genome-assembly--contig:-NODE-257-length-48304-cov-3.360835_pt1 | contig 48304 bp, 43 predicted proteins | sample MGYA00237781_ERZ508513 | MGnify/ENA primary metagenome ERZ508513 (study PRJEB26184, sample SAMN06268793) | marine metagenome | isolation source: Eden Landing Ponds, San Francisco, CA, USA | place...
GGCGCGGGCGGTCGACTGGTCGAGCGAGTCGATGAACGACGCCGCGTGACTCGCCGCGGTGTCGGGGTCGTCGGTCGCCAGCGTCGTCGCCCGCTGGTGTTGCCGGACGAACTCCGTCGCGAGGTCACGGTTGTCCTCGCGCAGGCGGTCGTGCATCAGCGTCACCGCGGCGGGCTGGCCGGGCATGAAGTCGCCGGCCCAGGCGACGGACTGGAAGGGCGCACCCTCGGCCTCGATTATCGTCGGGACTGGTTCCATGATGCTCGTTCCGTCGACCTCGCCGGCGAGCAGCGCCTGCTGGACGGCCGTCGCGCCGCCCAGTCCCCTGATGTCGACGTCGCTCTCGGGGTCGAGCCCGAGCGTCTGGTCGATCCAGTAGCGGAGCAGGATGTCGGGCACCGACCCCGGCGGAAAGGTTCCGAAGGTGAACTTCCGGCCCGTCTGGGCCTCGAACTCCGCGAAGGCATCTTTCCCGTGTTCCTCCCACAACCCGGCGAACTCGTCGGTCGCGAGGATCTGCATCGCGTCCTCGATGTTCGCCGCGGTGATCTTCGAGGGGATGCCCTTGTCCATGATGATCATCGCCGGGACGACGCCGAACATCATCACGTCGAAATCGCCCTTGGCCGAGGCCTGGACGATACTCGGCCCGTCGGGGAACTGCTCGCCGTTAACCGGCACCGAGAGCTCGTCGAAGTAGCCCTCCTCTTCCATCACGAAGTACTGCATGTCGGGGTAGATGGGCATGTAGGCCACGTCGAGTTCGTCCAGCCCCGACGACCCTGACCCGGTGACGCTGGAACAACCCGCCAGCATCGCAGTGCCCGCTGCTGCCGCCCCGATCCCCTGCAGATATCGCCGCCGCGACACGCCGTCGTGCTCGCTCATTACAGCCGCCTCAGCGCGCTACAGCCTTTCAGGACACGGTTCCCGTAAAACGTACCGCTACGCCGGTTGAGCGGCGGAAAGCCGTTTCGGGGCCTGCCGGACCTGATCCCGCCCCTCGCTGGGAATCGACGGCCCGAGCCCGTCACAGTTACCGGCCAGTATTACGGATTCCGGGTGCGAGGACCGGCTGTCCTCCGCCGAGCGGGCAGGGGAGAGCGATGGGAGGGGTCGCGGAAACCCTCAACAGTTATCGGGAAGCCCTCCCGAGGGCCGGTATGACCGACTTCTCCCGGCGCGTCGAGAAGGTATCGATCTCGGGGATCCGCGAGGTGTTCGAGGCCGCGGGCGAGGACGCCATCAACCTCGGGCTGGGCCAGCCGGACTTCCCGACGCCCGAACACGCCCGCGAGGGCGCTATCGAGGCGATCCGGGCCGGCAAGGCCGACGAGTACACCTCGAACAAGGGCACTCGGTCGCTCCGCGAGGCCATCGCCCATCGGTACGACGCCGACCGCGGCCTCGACGTCGATCCTGAAGACGTGATCGCCACTGCCGGCGGCAGCGAGGCGCTCCACATCGCGCTGGAAGCGCACGTCGACCCGGGTGAGGAAGTGGTCTTCCCGGACCCGGGCTTCGTCTCGTACGAGGCGCTGACCCACATCGCAAACGGTGAACCGGTCCCCGTCCCGCTCCGGGAGGACCTCACGCTGGACCCCCAGACGATCGAGGACGCGATCACCGAGGACACGGCGGCGTTCGTCGTCAACAGTCCCGCCAACCCCACAGGTGCAGTACAGTCGCCCGACGATATGCGCGAGTTCGCCCGCATCGCCGACGAGCACGACGTGCTCTGTATCTCCGACGAGGTGTACGAACACATCGTCTTCGAGGGCGAACACCGCTCGCCCATCGAGTTCGCCGAGACGGACAACGTGGTCGTCGTCGGCGCCTGCTCGAAGACCTACTCGATGACGGGCTGGCGGCTCGGGTGGGTGACTGGCTCGAACCGCAGAGTCGAGCGCATGCTCCGGGTCCACCAGTACGGCCAGGCCTGCGCGGCCGCGGCGTCCCAGCACGCCGCCGAGGCCGCGCTGCGGGGCCCCCAGGACGTCGTCGACGAGATGGTCGCGTCCTTCGAACAGCGCCGCGACGTCCTGCTGGACGGGCTGGACGACATCGGGCTGGAGTGTCCCACGCCGAAGGGCGCGTTCTACGCGATGCCCAGAGTGCCAGAGGGGTTCGTCGACGAGGTCATCGACCGCGGCGTCGTGCTCGTGCCCGGCGAGGCCTTCGGCGAGCACGGTGGGGGGTACGCGCGCATCTCGTATGCCGTGAACGTCGAGACCCTCGAAGAGGCCCTGTCGGTCATGGACGACGCCTATCGGGCCGTCCAGTAGCGCCAGCATCCGGGGTTTGCCCGGCGACCGCGGCGCTGATATGGGTTCGGGACCAAGTGAACGGTGATGGACCAGTTGGCGCCCTCGAACATCCCCACCTACGAGACGCGGGCGGAGGGGCAGTCGCTGTGGCAGCGGTGTGCCGACCGCGGACAGCCAGTCGTCGCCGTCCGCGAGGGCGAGCGCGGCTACATCGTCCGCTACGACCTCGCCCACCTCGACAGCGAACTCTCCGAGTCGGCCCTCCGGGACCTGCGCAACCACGTCCGCTCGCTCCGGTCGTACGCGCTCCGGGTCGACCCGCTCTCGGAGACGGAGGCGCTCGGCGGCGAGACGGGTCACGTCGCCGGCGACCTCCACGCCGCCACCGAGCGTGACGCCCGCGAACTCGCCTCGCACGTCTCCTCGTTCGTCTTCGACGACGACAATCTGGTCTGACCCGGTCGCCGGAGCGTCCCGGGTCGCATCGACGCCGAAGCCAAACCTGTTGCCGGCTTGTATTTTTAACCCGTCCGCCCGTGGGTGCGCACATGGCGATGGCCACTGCCGGACGCGGACCGCTCGCTGCCATCCGAGCGTTCGCCTCGCAGGTCCACCCGGTCTTCATGCTCCCGCCGCTCTCGTCGTCGCTGTTCGGTGGCCTCCTGGCCGCGAGTCTCGGGACGGCCACCTTCGACGGGCGGGTCGCGGCGGTCCACGTCGTCGCCGCGTTCTTCGCACTCTACACCGCCCACGTCAAGGACGGCTACGTCGACTTCTACGCCCGCGGCGAGGATGACGACCACCCACTCACGGCCAGGGGCTGTCGGGTCGCCCTCGCCGGCGCGTCGGTCGCCTTCTTCGCCTGCGCGGCCCTCGTCTGGTGGCTCGTCAGTCCGCTCGCGGCGCTCATCACGCTCCCCGGGTGGCTCGTCGGCTTCAACCACGCCCCTCGCCTCGACATGCACCCCGTCTCGGCGACGGCCGGCTATCCCACGGGCATCGCGTTCGCGTTGCTGGGCGGGTACTACGTCCAGGCGACGACGCTGTCGCCCACGGTGCTCGCCCTCGCCGGGGTCTTCCTCGTCGTCCTCTCGGGGATCAAAGTGATCGACGACTCGAAAGACTACGACTACGACCGGTCTATCGGCAAGCGGACGGCGGCGGTCGCGATCGGCCCGGACGCGGCCTACCGGGCGGCCTACGCGCTGATGGCCACCGGGATGGTCGCGGTGCTCGTGATGGCCGTCGGGCTCGAGGGGGTGCCGCCGAGCGCCGTCGGCGCGCCGGTCGTCTTCGCGCTCGTCGCCGTCGCCGCCCGCCGGGCCGACCCGGAACTCGCGACGAAACTGCTCATCCGCGGCTCGTATCTCTTCCTCGCCGTCCTCGTCGGGGCGGGGGGGTTCCGACCGCTGGTCTGACCGACTATCTGTCCGACCGCCTCTCCGAACGAGCGTCGGCGAGGCACGTCGGGGCGGCGACACGCACCCGTCGGTCTCACCCCTCGCCTTCGTCGCCGCGAGGCGCAGACTCGTCGGCCGAACGGCCTCCCGGGTGGTCGGTGTCCGGCATCGCGCCGAGCCCGTAGGCGGTCGACACCTCGGGAGTGATCGCTTCCCCGCGGACGAGTTCCCAGAACGCGACGCGCACGAGGTGGATCGCGGCGATCAGCAGAAAGGGGCCGAAGAAGATACCGTACCAGCCGAAGGTGAGGCCGCCGAGGATGTAGGCGAACATCATCAGCCCCTGGTGTGTGCTCTGTCCGGCGAGAAACGGCCTGACTACCGTGATCGGGAAGAGGTCGAGGACGAGAAGCGACACGACCAGAAACAGTACCGGGAACCACAGGCCCGCAGGTTCGGACTGGATGGCCCGGACGGCGAGGTAGCCGCCGACCGGAACGTAGACGATCTTGCCGACGACCACGGGGACGAGCGTCGCCGCGCCGGTCAGCAGCGCCATGACGTTCGGGACGGGGATCCGGAGGCCGGCGGGTGCCACGGCGTTGAGCGCGTTGTAGACGACGATGGCTACGAGCGCGACGACGAGGACAGTCTGGACGTTCCCGAAGTAGACCACGCTGAGGTCCCGGTCGACGAGTGTCCCGTATGTCCACAGCGCCGAGTCCTCGCCGACCTCGTCTCGCACCCAGTCCGCCAACCGTGGGCCGTCGCGCAGGAGGAAGAAGGCGACCGTGACCGCGAGCGCCAGGTGCAACAGGAAGACCAGGACGGGTTCGAGGACGTCCGCCCCGCCGGTCACCAGCGAGACGACGGTGGCCCTGTCGAGTGCCAGGGCGTAGGAGGCCGGGTCGGCGATGGCTCGCTCTATCTCGCCGGTCGAGACCGGGAGCACGCGCGCGACGACGTCCGCGCCGGCCCCCGCGGACGATTCGAGCCCGCGCACCGCGAGGAGGACGGTCCCGACCGACACGAGGAGAAACGGGATCTCGAAGGCGAAGATGGCGGTCCCAGCGGCGATCCCCGACGACCCGACCACCGGTCGCAACCGCCGGTAGACCGGCCGTGACGCGTAGTAGACGAAGAGACCGAGAACGAACGTCCCGACGTACGAGTAGAGGACGAACACCAGCACGCCCGCGAGTGCCGCCAGGAGCACCCACCAGACCGCTCGCGACCGGTCGAAGCGCTCCCAGTCCATACTGCAGACGACCACGGCCGACCTAATAAGTCCCAAGACGGAACCAGCGTGCACGTCCGACCTGCGGGCCGACCAGTCACGGTACCGCGACGGATACCCGACACCGTAGACGACGGTCTCCACGCGCCCCAGTTCCCGGCGAAGTCCCCGACACCGTCTGCCGACTTTCGCGGGACGGGGGGAAAACACGTGCGTACCGGGTACGGACTGCGTTCGTCTCGGAATCGGAAACAGATGGCCTCAGGCAATGCGAGAGCGGCGGTCTCACCCGGGCCGGTCAAAACGGACGTACGGCGATCGAAAGCGGCACGAGTGCGAGCGAGGCGACGAACCCGGCCAGCGCGCGTCGGTCCTCGACGAGACGGCGCTGGACCCGTTCCACGGCCCCGAGATACGGGTCGAACGCGACCAGTGCGACCAGCGTGACGAGCGCCCCGACAGTGAGTAGTGGGGCGACGACCGTGACGCCGGGAGCGTCCGCTCTCGAAAGAGGTTTAGATGCCGAACGACAATACCTGTGCGGCATGGACGAACTCCGAACGGGCCTCTCGTACGGCGACGTGTTGCTGGTCCCCCAGCGCTCGCCCGTCGACAGCCGGAGCGACGTCGACCTCTCGACGCCGCTGACCCCTGGTATCGAACTCGACACTCCACTGCTCTCGGCGCCGATGGACACAGTCACAGAGCACGAGGCGGCCATCGCGCTCGGTCGGGCGGGCGGGTTCGGGACGATCCACCGCTTTCTCGACGCCGAGGAACAGGCCGCCGAGGTCCGCCGGGTCGTCGAGGCGGGCCAGCCCGTCGGAGCAGCGGTCGGCATCGCCGAGGACAGCGTCGCGCGGACCGCCGCAGTGCTGGAGGCGGGCGCGGACTGCGTGATGGTCGACGTCGCCCACGGTCACCTCGAACGGTGTCTCGACGCGGTCGAGACGCTCGCGAGCGAGTTCTCCGACGCCGAGATCGTCGCCGGGAACGTCGCCACCCCGGAGGGTGTCACAGACCTGTACCACGCGGGTGCGGACGCGGTGAAAGTCGGTATCGGTCCCGGGTCACACTGCACGACGCGGCGCGTGGCGGGCGCGGGGGTCCCACAGTTGACTGCCGTCGACGACTGCGCCGAGACGGCGGGCGAGTTGGGAGTCCCGGTGATAGCCGACGGCGGTATCCGCTCGTCGGGGGACGCGGTCAAGGCGCTGATGGCCGGCGCCGACACGGTGATGCTGGGCAGTCTCTTCGCCGGCACCGACGAGGCCCCACCCGAGATCGTCCATATCGAGGGCGAACCCTACAAGCGCTCGCGGGGGATGGCGACGACCGCCGCCGCCGACGACCGCTCGGACAAGGAGGGGGATGGCGACGAACTCGTCGCCGCCGACGAGGGCGTCGAGGGGTTCACCCGGTGCAAGGGTCCGCTCGAGGACGTCGCCGGCGAGTTCGCCGCCGGTATCCGGTCCGGCCTCTCCTACTGTGGCGGTCACACCGTCCCGGTGGCCCGGGAGAACGCCGAGTTCATCCGCGTCGAACAGGCCGCCAAGGAGCGCGAGGGTGCCCACGGCGACCACGACTGGGAGAGCGTCTCCGTCGACGACTGACCGGGACCGATGACCGACCCCCGCTCCCGTGCGGACGATGTGTACGCACTCGACGGCGGCCGTTCGGGCGAGATGACGCTCGTGTTCACCCGTCCGGCCCTCGAGAGATTCGCCGACCCCGCGGCAGTCTCCAGGGAGGCCCGCCAGTGGAGTCGCTATCTCGGAGTTGTCGACAACGACGCCGACGCGGTGGCGGCGTTCTGCGACGAACACGGACTCGAACCCGACTTCGACACCGGCGACGCGGACAAGTGGCTCGCGATGGAGGAGATCGGGAAGGCGACCGAGACGCCCCGGCACGTCTTCGTCGGGACCTCGATGGAGGACCGCCGGATCGCCGACCACCTCGGCTGGGAGTACCGCACGGTCGAGGGAGTCGCCGAGAGGGCTGACTGGACGCTCGCGAAGGACGAGACGCCCGACGGACCGCTCGGGCGCGTGCTGGCGCGCCTCCTCGGAGGCTGAGGCCCGCAGTCGCTCAGTTCGCCGTCGAGACGATCTTGATCACGTCGCCCTCGTCGAGTTCCTGTTCGTCGCTGACCCGCATCCCCTTCCGGGCGTCGACGGCGTGGAGGTAGCCGTCGCCGATGTCGGAGTGGATGGCGTAGGCCAGGTCCCGCGGCGTCGACCCGTCAGGGAGGAGGAAGGCGTCGGGGAGCGTGTTGCCCTGGCCGTCGGTCCAGTGTGTCTCGTCCTGGACCGGGTAGGCGGTGAGGTGCTCGAGCACGTCGTAGACTGCGCGGTCGAGCGCTTCCTGGACGCCGGTCCCGCCGTGGTCGGCCATCACCTCGCGGATCTGTTCGAGACCGGCCTGCTGCTGGTCGCTGACATCGCCGACGATCTCGAAGTCCGGATCCCCCGGGTCGTAGTCGACGATGCCCGCCTCCGCACCGCGACGGAGTGCGAGTTCGCCGTCGGCGGTCGTCGGGATGGTGGCCTCGTTGCGCTCTTTGAGCGCCTGGAGGTTCTCCGGCGGCGCGACGTCGGCCTTGTTGGCCACGACGACGATCGGCTTCGAGCGCTCTCGGATCTGACTCGCCAGCGCCTCTCGGTGCTCGTCGGTCCACTGGATGGGGTCTGCGGGGTACTCGACTTCCCGGAGAGTCCGCGCGACGTCGAGTTCGGTCGCGCCGACGCCGGTCAGCATCTCGGTGAGTTCCTCGTCCAGGTCGAAGTCAGGGGACCGGGAAGCGCGCTCGACGGACTCCCAGTTGCGCTCGACGATACTCGCCAGCCACAGATCCATCTCCTCCTCGATAAACTGCAGGTCCTCGACGGGGTCGTGTTCGCCCACCTCGACGGGTTCGCCCTCGGCGTCGGTCCCCCCGGAAGCGTCGACGACGTGCAGGATGACGTCCGCGTTCGTGAGCTCGTCGAGGAACTGGTTGCCCAGCCCTCTGCCCTCGTGTGCACCGGGGACGAGACCGGCGACGTCGAGCAGCTCGACGGGGACGTAGCGCTTGCCGTCGTGACAGTTCTCCGCGCCACAGCGCTGTTCGCGGTCGAGACAGGGGCACTCGGTGCGGACGTGGGTCACGCCGCGGTTGGCGTCGATCGTCGTGAAGGGGTAGTTCCCCACGTCCACGTCGGCCATCGTCGCGGCCTTGTAGAAGGTCGACTTGCCGGCGTTCGGTTTGCCGGCAAGCGCGATAGAGAGCATACCTCCGCTACTCGAGAGTGTCAAAAGCGCCTTTCGGTCCATCTTTTTCTCCGAGGGGTTTCCTCGCGCCCTGCGGGCGCTGCGGGAACCCCTCGAACAAAAACATGGGTGAAAAAGCGGGACGCTCCCTTCGGTCGCGTCCCGTGAACCGCCTCGCTCCGCTCGGCGGACGTTCAGTACAGACGGTGGACTTACCATCTCCTAAAGCCTCGTGATAGTACATGAGCGAGGAAGGCGAGACAGGGCTGAGCGGGAAAGACACGGGGGTAGGGATGGCGATTGGACTTGGAATCGGCGTCGCTATCGGTTCTGCTACGGATAATCTCGGACTGTGGCTCGCTATCGGTGTTGCACTTGGTGCTGCAATCGGAACTGGACTGAGTAACCGAGAATAGAGAGATATGAATTTGATTGATGAGTAGGCACAACAGAGCGAACAAACCGTTTCGACGGAACGAGGAAACTTGGATCTCCGGAAGACTTCCGCAACGCCTCCGGCGGACCGAATCAGTCCGCGTCGGGCGTGACCTCTGCGTCCTCGTCGTGGCCGTTCGGTTCGGGGTCGCGACTCTCGCCCATCATCGGCACGACGCCGTCGAGCGACTCCTCGATCGTCTCACGGCTCTCTATCTCCTCCCGGTCGGCGTCCGTGTCATCGCCGTCCCCGCTCTCGGCGTCCTCGACCGGGATATCGGACGAGTCGTCGGTCTCGTCGTCCGCTCCGGTGGGCCCGTCGTCCGGCGAGTCGGTCACGCCGTCACCCTCGGCGGTCTCGGTACCGCTATCGGTGGTCTCCGACACGCCGTCGTCCGCCGAATCGGCTTCGCTCTCTGCCGGTTCGGGGCCGAGCGCGTCGCGGACCTGCGTGAGTTCGCCGCTCACCCGGATGGTGCCCTCGACGACGGCGTGTTCGTGGAGCGCGACGTCGTCGGCGGAGACGTCGCCCCAGACGTGGGCGCCCTCCTCGATACGGACGTCGCCGCCCCGGGTCGTGACGTCGCCTTTGATCTCGGTCCCCTCCCCGACGGTGACGTCGCCTTTCGCGCGCAGACTCCCGAAGACGATACTGTCGGATCCGACCGTCAGCGACTCGGCGCGGATGTTCCCGTGGAGGCGACAGTCGTCGCCGATGGTCGCGGGCGTCGAGACGCGCCAGGCGTCGTCGCTGACGCGGGCGCTCCGCGGGATCACCACGGGCTGGGCCTCGCCCTCGTCGGCCTCGACGAGCTGGTCGGCCAGTTCCTCGGCGGCTTCCTCCTCGCCGATACGGAGCAGTTGCGAGAGGTAGATGACGAGGAAGACCACCGTCGGCATCGGATTGCGGATCTCGATGGTCCCGCTGGCCTCGAACGACTCGGCGATGTCCACGTCGTCGCCGATGTCGGCGTTGCCGGCGACCTTGAGCTGGCCGTCGATACTGACGCGCTCGCCGAGGTAGGCGTTCCCGCCCACGAGGACGTCCTCGGCGACCTCGCTCCACATGTCGAGGCGGCAGTCGCCCTCGGCCTCGATGTGGCCGCCGAACGCGACGCGCTCGCCCGCCATGACGTCCTGGCCGCGGACGCCGAACCCCACGGTGGACTGGCCTCCGACGACCACGTCGCCGTCGGTCACGAGGTCGTGTTCCTCGACGGTCGTGCCGTCCGGGATCGCGAGTTCGTCCAGCCGGGCCGAGCGCAAAGACACAGTCCGTATAGCGCGTTCGACCGTCTTAAACCCTCACGCCGCGCACGACGAGCGTCTGACGGGCGTCTGACGGTGGCGGGTCGCGACCTGAAAAGATTTAACCGGCAGTCGCCTACCGGGGGGTATGACGGTTCTTTCTTTCGACGACCAGGGTGTGGACGTCGTCTACGAGGGTCACGACTTCCGCCTGGAGAAGTCGCTGATCGAGGACGCGACCCAGAAGGCCTATCCCGACGTGACGGACCACGAGGTGCTCAAACTCGTGGAGGAGAACCCCAGTCTCTCGGGCGAACCCCGACGGATCGCCGACATCGTGAACTGATGGTCGTGACGCGGCGCGAGGTGCTCGCCTCGGTCCCGGTCGCGCTCTCGCTGTCGGGGTGTTCGCAGGTCGTCGGCGACGACGGGTCGAACGGGCGACCACCCTACGTCGTCGCGAACGAGAGCGACGCGACCCGCGACGTGACACTCCGCGTCTGGGAGGTCGGCCCCGTCGACCCGCTCGAAGAGCGCCCGGACTCGTTCCGCGAGGACTTCGAGACCGGGGTCGCCGACGGGTCCGTCGTCGAATCGGACTACCGGAGCGTGGCCGGCTACGAGGTGACCGTCGAACCAGGGTCGACGGCGAGGCCCCTCGACTCCACCAGCGCGAGCGGGCTTCTATATCTCCACGGTCGGGCCGACCACAGAGAGACCATCGGCGTCTGGCTCGAAGTGGCGGGCCCGGACGAACCTTTCTTCCCAGACGTCTCGGTGTACGGGAACGGGATGAGCGTCACGACCGGAGAGTACTGATACTCGGCCAATACTGGCCAAAGCGAAAGTCACTGGTCCCTCGGTGCCTCTATGTGGGTCTTCACGTTCGCCAGCGTCGTCGACAGTTCCCGTTCGTTGTACCGGCGGACGAACGGCCGGGCGACGCGCCCGAGCACCTGCCCCGGCAGGTCGTAGCGGCCGGTGTAGGTGAGACGGGTTCCGCCGTCGACGGGCTCGAACGTGAGTTCGATCTCCCCCGACAGTTGCCCGCGCATCGCGAACAGGATCCGGTCGTCCGTGGCACGCTCGATTTCTTCGAGTTCGCCGTCGAGCGAGATGCCGGCCATCCGGAACGTGTGGTCGAGCCGTTTCCCGCCGTCGTCGAGACGCTCGACGTTTCGCACGTCGGCGAGGCTCGGGGTGACGGTCAGGTGGTTCTCGGGGTCGTCCATGAACGCGAAGACGTCCTCGACGGGCGCGTCGACGACGATGGATTCGCTGGCCTCGATCATGTGCACCGGTAGGTGGCCCATGCGCTTCGCTCTCCCGGTCAGAGCGCGAAGGCGACGACCAGATACGGCAGAACGAACAGCAAAACGAACAAGAAAAGCAGTATCAGGCCGTAACTGGCGAGCGTGCCGGCGGCGGTCAGCCACGCCGGGTGGTCGAACTGGTCGAACCGGTCGAGCGTGTTCATACCCGACGTTGGAACCGGTCCGTCTTAGTGATACGTGTCACTCCGGGGCGAGTGAGCGTCGCAAAACCGCACAGCAGACGAGCGTTGCGTCCCGACGACCGACGCCGTCCGGCTACGCGAACGTGCGCGAGACGTCTTCTTCCTCGTCTTCGGCCTGGATCTTGTCCCAGGCCTCGACGAAGTCCTCCATCCGGACCTCGGTGCGCTCGTCGCGGATGGCGAACATGCCGGCCTCGGTACAGACGGCCTTGACGTCCGCACCGGAGGCTTCGCCCGTCTCGTTGGCGAGTTTCTCGAAGTCCAGGTCCTCTGCGAGGTTCATGTTTCGGGTGTGGATCCGGAAGATCTGCTCGCGACCGGCCTCGTCGGGCTTGGGGACCTCGATGAGGCGGTCGAAGCGACCCGGCCGGAGGATGGCGCGGTCGAGCATATCGAAGCGGTTGGTCGCGGCGATGATTCGGATCTCGCCACGGTCCTCGAAGCCGTCCATCTCCGAGAGCAGTTGCATCATCGTCCGCTGGACCTCGGCGTCACCGGAGGTCTTCGAATCAGTGCGCTTGGCCGCGATGGCGTCGATCTCGTCGATAAAGAGGACGGACGGCTCGTGCTGGCGAGCGAGTTCGAAGAGGTCCCGCACCAGTTTCGCGCCCTCGCCGATGAACTTGTGGACGAGTTCCGAGCCGGCCATCTTGATGAAGGTGGCGTCGGTCTGGTTGGCGACGGCCTTGGCCATCATCGTCTTGCCGGTGCCGGGCGGCCCGTGCAGGAGGACACCAGACGGCGGGTCGATGCCGACCTCCTCGAACATCCCCGGGTTCTCGAGGGGCATCTCGACGGTTTCGCGCACCTCGTCGAGCTGGTCCTCGATGCCGCCGATGTCCTGATAGGTGACCTCGGGGGACTCCTCGACCTCCATCACGCGGGCGCGGACGTCGGTCTCGTCGTCGAGGCTCTTGACGATAGAGAGAGAGTTGTTGACGGCGACCCGGGAGTCGGGTTCGAGACCGTCGCGCATCTCGTCGGTGACCTCGGTGATGGCCTCCTGGTTGTTGCCGTGTTGTTTGATGATGATCCCGTCGTCCGTGATCTCCTGGACCGTGGCGACGAACAGCGGCGACTGCTTGAGTTTCTTGTTCTCGTGGGTCAGCCGCTCCAGTTTCTGCTGGTACTTGTTGTTCTCCGCGTTCGCGTCGAGGAGTTTGTCACGCATCTCCTCGTTCTGGCTCTCGAGTACCTCCAGACGCTCTTCCAGCGCCTCGATCTTGTCCTGCTGTGACGCGTCGTCGTCGTACGGCAGGTCCACCTCGTCCACGGTGTCGGTCATTACACCGCCCCTAGCGGACGGGATAATAAGAGGTTTCGGGTCGCAACAAACCCGGATTCCGCCGTGACACCCGATTGCACCCCGAAACTAGCCCAGGTCCGAAGCGGCGCGTCTGCCGCCGGTCTGCCGCGTGGTCGACGCCACTGTGTCGTGTCTCGCACCGGCAGTCAACCAGAGCCCGACGACAGGAAAACGAGACGGGGAGTGAAACAGCACGGGCCGGAACGGCTGGAAACGTCAGCGGGGGCGGGAACGAAGACCAGCGCCGCTCAGTCGTCCTGAGAGAGCGGGCCGGCGGTGCTGCGGGCGGTGCTGGACGGCGCGGTGTGGAAGTAGCGAGCCCAGACGGTGATCAGACTGGGGAGGACGAACACCGCGACGACGAACGACGTGACCATCGCGAGGACGACCAGCGTCCCGAAGCTCTGGATCTGGGGGTGAGGGTGGAGCAGGAGGGCACTGAACGCGCCGGCGGAGGTGAGAGTGCTCCCCAGCAGTGCGCCGCCGGTACCGGTGGTGGCTTCGCGGAGCGCACCCGGCACCGTCCGACCGCGTTCGAGTTCCTGGGCGAAGCGGTCGCTGATGTGGATGTTGTAGTCGATGCCGAGCCCGATGACCAGGCTCAACAGGAGGGCCGTCACGAGCGTCAGCGGAACGTTCAATACCCACATCCCACCGACGACCAGTGCCGTCACGACGACGATGGGGACGGCCGTGACCGCACCGAGCGTGGCGCTGCCAGCGACGTACCGGTAGACGAGCGTCAGCAGCGCACCGACAGCCCCCAGCGCGAGGAGCAGCGTCCTGAGGATCCCGTCGGAGACCTGGGAGAGTTCGGCAGCGGTCAGCGTCCCCGACCCGACCGCGATGGCGCTGACGGCGTCACCGTTGTCCTCGGCTGCACTCGCGACGTCACGCATCGCGTCGGTCTGGCCCGAAATCGTCGCACCGGGTTCGACCGGGACGACGACCCGGAGCGAGCGGTAGTCGCCACCCTCGCGGTCGATGACCTGACTCGCGGCGTCGGGCGCGGCGGCGAACAGCGCGTCGTAGACGCCCGCGACGTTCCGGTCGGGGACGCCGTCGCCGTCGGTGTCCGCGTCGGCGAAGGTGTTAGCGAACTCGTCGTTCCGTGCGGCGACGGCCTGCATCACGGTCAGCGGGGACTGCAGCGGGACGGAATCGCCCTGGCTGTAGACCGCGTCGGCCTCGCCCGCGCGGTCGTGGACGGCCTGGACACTCGCCAGCGCACCGGGATCGGTGACCGACCCCTCTAGCAACACGTTCGAGCGGCGCCGGTCGTCCTCGGTGGCGGCTCTGTACTGTTCGTCGACGTAATCGAGGTGGTGTGAGGCCTCGGAGACCTCCCAGGCGAGCGGGCCGGGGAGGTCCTGTTTCCACTCGGCGATACCGTCGGTGTCCTGCTGGACGGATTGCCTGTCGAGGTCGGTCCAGGCGACGGCGCCGGCCGACCCCGCGACGAGTGCGAGGACGATGACGACCGGTGCGGCCTTGCGAGCGAGGGTCACGCCGCTCGAGAGCAACGGTTCGAGCAGGCGAGTCTTCCCGAGGGGCTGTTTGCGCCGTTCGAAGCCGACGCGTCCCAGCAGGCTGTCGACGGTGATCTTCAGCGCAGGAACGAGCGTCAGCGAGACGACTAACGTCGAGAACACGCCCAGGGAGATGCCGTAGGCGAGTTGCCGGATGCTCGTCAGTCCGTTGACGGCGTTGGCCATGAACCCGACCATCGCGGTCAGCGTCACCAGTCCGAGCGCGACCGAGACAGACGAGAGTGAACGGACCATCGGCTCGCGAACGGATTCCTCGGCGCCGCGTTCCTCGCGGTAGCGCATGAACACGTGCAGTCCGTAGTCGACGCTCAGCCCGACGATGAGGACCGGGCCGATGATCATGGTCATGCCGGCGGGGATCCCCATCCAGCCGAGAATGCCGAACATCCACAGCACCGAGAGGACGACGCCAGCGAAGCCGACGAGGACGTCGACGACGTCGCGATAGGAGAAGGCAAGCACCGCGAAGATCATCAGGAGCGCCGCGGGCACGATGAGTTGCATCGTGTTCTGATTGTACTGGGCGTTCATCTCCTCGACTGCGTGCTCACCGACGGTGAAGAACTCGGGGTTCTCGGTGTCCTGGGCGGTCTCGTAGAGGGCGGCGGTCGCCCCAGCGTCAGCCGACGGCCCGCGAGGGCCCGAGTCCTCGGCGGCGAACTGGAAGACGACACGCGTACTCTCCGCGCTCGCGGTGCCCGGTTCGTACGAACTCGGCACGAGGGCGAGCGCCGTCGACCCGTCCTGGAGCGTCGACCCGACGAGGCGCTGTACCTCCGAGTCACTGGCCGACTGGACGGCGGCGACCTGCTCGTCTATCGTCGCGTCCTGACTGCCCGCCGCGCGCATCGCGACGAGGTTCGCGACCGAGAACACCTGGCGGTCGCCGAGACTCGCGGCGACCGACGCGTTGTTCGTGACGTTTTGCTGGTACTGGAGGGTGTCTACCAGCGCGGCCTTCGAGAGGGCGTTCCCACCCTCGTCACGGACGTAGACCGACGCTGGTACCGTTCCGGTCGACCCGTTCGTCTCGTTCGTGCCGTAGCCGGACCGGATGTAGTCGAGTTTCTGTGCGACTTCGGTGTCGCCCACAGTACCGGAGGCGTTGGCCTGGCTCTGGGTCTGGAGCTGGCCCGTTCCGGCGGCGACGCCGGCGGTCACCAGCAACATGAGCACGAGCACGATCAGGTTGTGCTCGGTGACGAACCCGAACGTCTTCTCCAGGGCGTCTCTCATCGGCTCACACCTCCAGACCTGGCGGTCGGCGGTGGTGAGCGGTCTCCAGTGCTGTGCGACATGGCTTCCACCCGTTCGTACAGTGGGACGGACGAGGGACCAGTGGACGGTCGCGTGAACATTGCACTCGCACCGTCTCCCCCCACCCGCATATAAACGGAAACAGAATTTCAGGGTCAGAAACTGTGCGAAAACACCTGTCATAGTGGTCGTTGTAGCGATTTGTCGGGACGCGCCGACGGACTTCGGTCGACAGCCTTATTTTTACCGAACGTTCAGTAAGCACATGAGCGATCCCACGTCGGGCCGTCGTCCGGTCGTCGCCGCGCTGCTCGCGGTGGCGGTAACCGGACTCGGCCACGTGTACCTGCGTCGCTGGGCCAGAGCGCTCGGGTGGATCACGGTTGGCTACGCCGCAGTGGTCCTCTTCGTCCCGGAATCGGCACTGACCGCACTCACTGGCGGCGGCGAAGTCGACCCACTGGCACTCGCCCCGGTCGCGGCCGTCGGACTCCTGAGCGCGGTCGACGCCTACCGGATCGCGTTGTTCAGCCAACGACAGTCGGCCAGGGCGGCCGCCACCGACGTGAAAGTCGACTGTCCGGCTTGCGGGAAACCGGTCGACCCCGAACTCGGCTTCTGTCACTGGTGTACGACCCAGTTTACCGACCTGCGAGTGACCGAAGCCGACGGCGATAGCGCAGCCCCGACAGTGGCCGACGAAGACGGGACAACCACGACAGCGACCGACGACGACGAACGGGGTGACTGAGCGTGGGGGAGGATCCGACAGGGTCGGCCGCGAGGCCGGAGACGAACTGGAGCCCCGCGGAGGAAGACATCATGAAAGCGACGTATCGCGCGCTACTCCAACACGGCTACGCGGGACTGTCGATCTCGCGGATCGCCGAGGAACTCGACAAATCCAAGGCTTCGATCTACTACCACTACGACTCGAAAGACGACCTCCTGGTCACGTTTCTGGAGTACGCGGCCGACCAGTTCGAGTCGTCGGTCGCGACCGAGACCGGCGACGACCCGCGGGCCGACCTCGAACACGTGGTCGAGAAGTTACTGCCACGACAGCTCGACGAGGAGCAACGCCAGGTCCAGTCGGTCGTGCTGGGCCTGCGCGGACAGGCCGTGACCAGCGAGCCGTTCCGCGAGCAGATCACTGCGATGGACGACCGCCTCGCGAGCACCGTTCGGGAGATCGTCGACCGCGGTATCGAGGACGGGACCTTCCGCGACGTCGACTCGTGGAGGGTCGCCGAACACGTCCTCGCGACGGTCAACGGGGCGATGTACGCACGCGCGACGACCGACCGCGAGAACGCCGTCGTCGCGGCTCGTGACTCACTGTCGGCCTATCTCGACGTGACCCTGGTGGGTGAGTCGTCACCCCCCGAGAGTGAGTCGTCGACCCAGGCGGACGAGACGTCGACACAGGAGGCCCAGCCGTCGACCCAGGAGGACGGGACGTGAGCGGTCGTGACGTCGACGTGGTCGATGGCGACCTGTTCAAGCCGCTACTCGTCCTCTCACTGCCGATCGTCCTCTCCCAGATGCTCCAGGTCGGCTACAACCTCGCCGACACCTTCTGGGTCGGCCGCCTCGGCCAGGAAGCCGTCTCGGCGCTCTCGTACTCCTGGCCGCTGGTATTCCTGATGATCTCCGTCGCGGGCGGGTTCACCGTGGCGGGGACGGTGCTCGTCGCACAGCACAAGGGCGCCGGCAACGACGACCGTGTGAACTACGCCGCCGGCCAGACTATCGCCTTCGTCGGCGTCCTCGCCGTCGCCTTCTCGGTGCTTGGCTACGTCCTCACGCCCACGCTCGTCTCGCTCGTCGGCGCGACTCCCGGGTCTACCGAGTACGCCCTCTCGGTGGAGTACACGCGCACTATCTTCCTCGGCGTCGTCTTCATGTTCGGCTTCTTCATCTTCCAGGCGCTCCTCCGTGGCTGGGGCGATACGCGGACGCCGCTGTATCTCATGGCGCTGGGCGTCGCGCTCAACGTCGTCCTCGACCCGTTCCTGATCCTCGGCTTCCAGGAGAACGTCCTCTTTACGACACTGGGACTGGACGGTCTCCAGTCCTGGCTCTACGCCCAGACCGGCTTCGCCGGCTTCGGCGTCCAGGGGGCGGCCATCGCCACAGTCTTCTCCCGGGGGGCCGGTGCCGTGCTCGGGATGGTGTGGCTGTTCTCGGGCGCCGTCGGGATCCACCTCTCGCTGTCGGATCTCAGACTCGACCCGGAGATGGTCAGGCGGATCGTCTCGCTCGGCGCACCCTCCAGCGTCGAGCAGTCGACGCGTGCGCTCGGGATCACGGTCCTCACCGCCCTCGTCGCACTGGCCGGTGACGACGCCGTCGCCGCGCTGGGCATCGGCAACCGGATCAACTCGCTCGTGTTCCTCCCCGCGCTCGGCCTGGCCCGCGGGACGGAGACGGTCGTCGGGCAGAACCTCGGCCGCGACCAGATCGACCGCGCCAAGCGTGCAGTGGGGTACAGCAGCGGCATGGTGGCCGGCGTGCTCGCGCTGGTCGGCGTCGTCGCCTACCTCTTCGCCGAACCCATCACGGCGGTCTTCATCCCGGGTGCGCCCGACGTCATCGCCATCGGCGCCGACTACCTGCGGATCATCGGCCCCACGTTCCTGTTCATCGGCGTCTTCCAGGTCGTCCAGGGCGCGTTCCGGGGCAGTGGCTCAACCCGGCTCGCGATGGTCTTCGCCATCCTCTCGCTGTGGGCGTTCCGACTGCCACCCGCCTACCTGCTGTTGGTCGTCGCCGACATGGGTGCGACGGGCGTCTGGTACGCCATCGCGCTCTCGAACGTCCTCGCGATGCTCGCCGCCACCCTCTGGTTCCTCCGGGGCACCTGGACCGAGAACGTCATCGAGGAGGAACCGAATCCGGTCCCCGGCGACGACGATTGAGGGTGAAGAGAACTACCACGGTTCGTCCGCCCCAGTGAGGATCGCGCACAGTTCGGCCCAGTGAGAAACGGCCACAGTTCGTCTCCCACAAAGCTTTCCACACGGCCGAGCAAGCGTCCGTGCATGGGTTCTCGGAGGTCAGTACTCCTCGAGGAGATGGTATGGCCAGAAGTCGAATCAGCCCTCGAAGACGGGAAGCGTACTGCGATCGTGGCCGTCGGCTCGATCGAACAGCACGGGCCACATCTACCCCTGAATATGGATACGCTGGACGGCGACGAACTCGCTCGGCGGATCGCGACGACACTCGGGGACGCGCTCGCGGCACCCACGATACGCCCGGGTTGTTCGGGCCACCACATGGAGTTCCCGGGGACGATCACTGTCCCCCCCGAGACGCTGATGGACGTGATCCGTTCGTATTGCCGGTCACTCGACGAACACGGGTTCGAACACATCGTCCTCGTGCCGACCCATGGCGGGAACTTCGGCCCGGTCGAGACCGTCGCGCCCGACGTCGCTCGCGAGATCGACGCGACCGTCATCCCGCTCGCCGACCTCGACGAGCACATGCGACTGCTGAACGAGGGACTCGCCGAGGCCGGCGTCGAATACGAGCAAGACGTGATCCACGCTGGCGCGGCCGAGACCGCGGTCGTACTGGCGATCGACGAGGACCTCGTCAGAGTAGAGAACCTCCAGCGCGGTCCCGAAGGGGACCTGTCCACCGCCCGACTGCTCAGCGAGGGGTTCAAGACGATCACCGAGAACGGCGTGCTCGGAGACCCACACAGAGCGAACGCGGAAGCCGGGGAACGGATCATCCAGACGGTCGTCGACGCGTACGTCGACCACATCGAGGCTGAACGGAATGCAGTCTGACTCGAAGCCGAACGGAGTGCAGTCTGACTCGAAACGGAACGGAGTGCAGTCTGACCGAGCGGGGCGCGGGCCTGGTTCTTGCTACCCCTGCCGTCTGTGCCAGCCCACCAGTATGCCCGACACAGCAGGCCCTCTCGGGCAATTCTCACCCGGGTCCCGCTATCGAGACCCGGGCTCAGGGATCAGGTGGACCGACTCCGGAGGGACCAGTGCGCTGACCTCGGAGCCGACCTCGACCGCCAACCGTTCGAACGTCGGCCGGCGAACGTTCGCGGTGAGAGTGAGCGCTCCACCCTCGATATCGACGTCGATCCGGTACTCGTTCCCCTCGTTCAGCCAGTGAGCCACGGTGCCAGTGACGGCGTTCGCCTGGCCCGCCCCACCGTCGACGGACGTGTCGGCGGGCTCCAGTTCGACTCGCGACGGGTGGATACAGACTGTGACGTTCGACCCCTGGATAATCGACTCCGGAACACCCGAGACAGCAGTCCGGAATTCCACGTCGCCGACCGCCACCCACACCCCGTCCCCGTTCCGTTCGGTTACCGTTCCTTCGAAGAGGTTCTCGGTGCCGGTAAAGCGGGCGACGAACCGACTGGCGGGTCGGTCGAGCACTGCCGAGGGCGACCCGACCTGTTCGACGTCGCCGTCGCGGACGATGGCGATCCGGTCGCCGAGCGCCGTCGCCGTCCGCTGGTCGTGCGTGACGTAGAGCACCGGGATGTCCAGCGAGGTGAACAGCCCGTGCAGTTCGTCGCGGAGGCGTTTCCGGATCGGCGCGTCGAGACTGGAGAGGGGTTCGTCGAGCAAGAGGACGTCCGGGTCGGCCGCCAGCGTCCGTGCGAGCGCGACCCGCTGGCGCTCGCCGCCCGAGAGCGTCGCCGGTCGCCTGTCGAGTACCCCGTCGAGTTCGAGCACCGAGGCGAGTTCCGCGACGCGTTCGTCGCTCGCGGCGGCGTACTCGACGTTCTCCCGGGCGGTCATGTGCGGGAAAAGCGCGCCCTCCTGGAACACCATCCCCACCCGCCGGTCTTCGAGGGGGAGCCCGACCAGTTCGCGCTCATCCAGCAGTATCGACCCCGAATCGGGCTCGGCGATGCCCGCGACCAGCGAGAGGAGCGTCGTCTTGCCACTGCCCGAAGGACCCAGCACGGCCAGGACCTCGTCCTCGACGGTCAACTCGACCGGTCCGAACGTGAACTCGCCGTATGCCTTCGTCAATCGAGCGAGTTCGAGCGTCATCGCCAGGGGTTCGACGCGACGGTGTTCAAAACGATGAGCGCCGCGACGGAGATGACGACCAGGAGTATCGCCACCGGGTAGGCGTGGTCGAGCCCGAGCGACTGAAACGACATCCAGATCTCGATGGGCATCGTCCGCGGGTAGTACGCCATCATCATCGTCGCGCCGAACTCGCCCATCGCCCGCGCGAACGCCAGTGTCACCCCGGCGAGGATACCCGGACCGGCCAGCGGCAGCGTCACGTTGCGGGCGGTCGTCCACCGACTCTTGCCCAGCGAGCGCGAGGCGTGTTCGAGCGTGCGGTCGACGCTCTCGAAGGCGGCTTTGGCCGTCACGACGACGAACGGTGACGCGACGAACGTCTGGGCGAGGACGACACCGGCCAGCGACCGCGTCAGTGGAACGCCCGCCGCGGCCGCCGTGCCCCCGAGGAGCGTGTTCGGCCCGAACACCGTGAGCAACACGACGCCGCCGACCGTCGGCGGGAGCACCAGGGGGAGCACCACGACGGCGAGGACGGCGTTCTTCCAGGGCGTCTCGGCGCGTGCGAGCCAGTACGCCAGCGGCAGACCCAGAACCGTCGCGAGCACTGTCGTGATCGACGCCGACAACAGCGAGGTCGTCGCTGCCGACCTGACGGCGGGGTCGGCCAGTCGCCCGAGAACCTCGCCCGGCGAGGCCGACAGGAACAGCGACAGCAACGGGGCGAAGTAGTAGACGAGCAACAGTCCGCCGAGCACCAGCGCGACCGACAGCCAGTCGACCGACTGGTACCACCGCGTGTGCGCCGAACGCCTGGACTGGTTCGATCCCGTGGCCATGGCTGAATCAGGTCAGCGCTGTGGTTTCCGAGTCGGTCTCCGCCGACCCGCTCGTCGCCCGTCGCACTGGTTCGGGCACGTCACCCTCGTAGCGGGGGAACTGTTCGCGGAGCAGGAACCCCGACTCGGCGAGGTACTCCCCGGTCGTCAGCACGTCGAACACGGAGCGGGCGGCGTCGCTCGGTTTCCGGATCGTCGACCCGTACCCGATAAGTCCCCCTCGAATTTCCTGCCCGCTCGGGAGTTCGTAGGAGACCGTCTCGTACCAGTCGTCGGCGAATTCGGGGTTGCTGAGGTCGATCTGGTCCGGGAGTCCGACGTACTCGTAGTCGCGCTCGACGGCCATGTTCCGGTAGGCGAGGGCCGCGTCGATCGACCCGGTTTCGAACTGACTGATCAGCCCCGTCTCCGGGTAGACCTGCTTGCGTGTCGGAATCCGCTCGTGCAGCGCGGGCGCATCGTCGTAATACCGCGAGGCGAGTTCGAGCACGAACAGCGCACGATAGCCCAGCGGGTCCTGGTCGGGGTCGGTCCGCCCGAGTCGGACGTCCCCGTCGAGGAGCGGGTCGTACCACCGCTCGGTCCCCGTCTGCGCCCTTTCCCCTCCCCCCGCATCGGCCTCGGCGATCCGCTGTCCTCCGTCGGTCTCGGGGTTGTACGCGAGGACGACGGCGTTGCTCGCGAACACCGAGTGCCACGGCGGCGACAGCGGTTGCTCGAAGAGTGCGGTGTCCGCGACCGCGGCAATATCGGGGTCGCGCTGGCCCTCGTCGATCAGTCGGGCGACCGTCGCCGACCCGTGGGACTCGATCCGCAACTGGACGTCCACCGCGGGGACGAGCCCGGTTTCGAACGCGTGCTGGAGACTCCCCGCCGCGAGGACGTCGACGGGCGCCGAACTCGTGGTCGCGTCCCCGGAACCTTCCCGGCCGAGGGACACCCCGCTCGGACAGCCCGCGAGCCCCGTGAGCCCCGCGACAGCCCCCAGCGCAGTCGCTCGCAAGAATCCCCGGCGTGAGCGGGCGTGTGCGTTCCCCCGTTGTTTCCGCATAGACACAACCACCGTTGTGTCCATGCCGGCATAACCGTTTTGCCCGTCGGCGAACAGGGGACCGCATGGACCACGAGGTCGACGTCGACACGCGACTCGACAGGGAGGGGGTGCGGTTCGCGGAGCGCGATGCCCAGCTGCTCCGGGCAATAGGCGAGCACGGGTCGCTGAACGCGGCAGCGAACGCGCTGGGGCGGTCGTACTCGCGCTCCCAGCGGCGCGTGGTCGAACTCGAGGACGCCTTCGGTCAACTCGTCGAACGTACGCGTGGGGGCTCGGGTGGCGGCGGGAGTTCCCTCACCGGGACCGCCGAGACGCTGCTGGCGGAGTTCGACCGCCTGGAGGCCGAGTTCGCCGGCCTGACAGAGGTCGAGGAGACGGTCCTCGGGGGAAGCGTCGTCGACCGGGACGGCGAACTCGGCACTGTCGAGACCGACGCGGGGCTCGTCCGGGCGATCGTCCCCCCGACAGCCGAGGACGTTCGACTCGCGGTCCGGGCGGACGCCATCACGCTGCACGCCCCCGGCAGTGCTCCGGAGACGGAGACGAGCGCACGGAACCGGTTCCGCGGGGAGGTTCAGGAGGTCGTGACGGGCGACGCGCTCGGACGCGTCGTCCTCGATATCGACGCCGACACCGACCTGACCGTCCTCGTGACACAGACGAGCATCGACACCCTCGGTCTCGCGCCCGGCGTCGAAGTGGTCGCCTCGTTCAAAGCGACCGCGACGCGGGCGTATCCCGCCGGGTCGTTCGATGCCAGCGAGTGAATTCGTATCGCGAGAGACGGTTTATCCTAAATATCGGAATTCGCAGAGTCGGCCGACGACAACAGTTACGTCGCTGGCGGGCGCGAGTCCGGTATGGCGCTCAGGCAGTCGCCCATGGCCGACGCACACGCCGAGCGCGGCGCGAAGACGACGGATTTCGGCGGCTGGGAGATGCCCGTCGAGTTCGACTCCATCCGCGAGGAACACGAAGCGGTCCGCGCGGCCGCCGGCAAGTTCGACGTCTCCCACATGAGCGAGTTGCTCGTCGCCGGCCCCCATGCCGCCGAACTGACCGACCGCCTCGTCACGAACAGCGTTCGCGACCGCTCTCGCGGCGAGGCGTGTTACGCCGCGGTCACAGACCGCGACGGTGTGATGCTCGACGACGCCGTCGTCTACCACCTGCCCGACGACTGGCTCGACGGCTCGCACCTCGTGGTCCCCAACGCCGGCCACGACGCCGAGATGGCCGCCCGCTGGCGTGACCATCGCGACGAGTGGGACCTCGACGCGACGGTCGACAACCGCACCGAGGACCTCGCGATGATCGCCGTGCAGGGCCCCGAGGCCCCCGAGGTGCTCGCCTCCGAACTCGACGAGGGGACGGGCAGCGAAGCAGGTGCCGGGCTGGATGCACTCGGCCGATTCGAGGCGACCGTCGCGGCGGTGGCGGGCGTCGAGTGTCTGGTGGCCAACACTGGCTACACCGGTGAACGCGGTTTCGAATTACTCACCCCGTGGGACGAAGCGACCACAGTCTGGAACGCACTCGACTGTCAGCCCTGCGGGCTCGGTGCCCGCGACACCCTCCGCCTGGAGATGGGCTTTCTCCTCTCGGGCCAGGACTTCGACCCGGAAACCGACCCCAGAACCCCCTTCGAGGCCGACATCGGCTTCGCAGTCGACCTCGACGGCGAGTTCGTCGGGCGCGACGCGCTCGCACGCGGGAGTGATCCCGACGAGCGACTCCAGGGGCTCCGACTCGAAGCACGCGGCGTCCCCCGCGAGGGGTACCCCGTGACGACGCCCGACGGCGACCCGCTCGGGACGGTCACCAGCGGGACGATGAGCCCGACGCTCGGCGAGGGCATCGGCCTGGCGTATCTCCCCGCGGATCTGGAACCAGGTAGTGAGATCGCAGTCGAAATCCGCGGCGAAGGGAAAGAAGCACGGACCTGCGCGACACCATTCCTCGACGGATGAGTTTCGAGACCCCAGACGACCTGCGCTATCTCGACACCCACGAGTGGGTGCGGGTCACCGACGGCACGGCACGCATCGGCATCTCCGACTTCGCCCAGGACGAACTCGGCGACGTCGTCTTCGTCGACGTCCCCGACGAGGGCGAGAAGCTATCGGCCGGCGACTCCTTCGGCGTCGTCGAGTCGATCAAGGCGGTCTCGGACCTCTACGCGCCAGTTTCCGGCACCGTCACCGACCACAACGACGCGCTCGAATCCGAGCCCGAACTGCTCAACCAGGACCCCTACGGCGAGGGTTGGCTGCTCGAAATCGAACTCGCCGACGAGAGCGAACTCGAGGACCTGCTCGACGCCGAGGCCTACGCCGACCAGATCGCCTGATTCTCGCGTTCTTTCGGTTGTTCTGGACGCCCAGACCGCCGACCGGTCGGTTTCATCGCCGACTCGTAAATTGCCATTCGCTATATCAAATCACCCTCCACAGTGGTTCTGGCTCTCTCGGTGCAGACGGTCTCGGATTATCTCCGGGTGTGAACCGCTCCTGGGATGGCCGTTGAACGAGACACCGTTGCGAACACGAATCCCGGTCGAGACTCCGCCGACACTGTCGATATCCTTGGGGGTCGCCTGTGAGAGCGTCCGAGCGACCCGAGGGAGCCATTCGATCGGATTCGACGGTTGAACGCCAATCGTTTTCCCCCACACCACCATCAGTTGAGCCGTATCGACCGCCGAGTACGGCACACCGGCGTGTCCACAGATAGTAACGCATGACACTCGCCCAACTCCTCGAACAGTACGTCAGTCTCGGTATCTTCGTCCTCGCTGGGGGGCTCAGCGTCCTCAGCTTTCTCGCGTGGCGACGGGAACGTGCTGATCGGATGCAAATCGTCACACTCGGGTACGCGATGTTCGCCGTCTACGGACTCATCGTGTTCCTCGAGTATCCGCTACTCCCCTATCTCCCGTCCGCGACCCTGGAGTTGCTCGAACACGGGAGTGCAATCCTGATCCTCGGTGGCCTCCTGGCGTTTTTCGCCGCTCTCACCCGGGACTGAGCAATGTCGGACCCCGACCTCGAACTGGACTCTCGACGGGCTATCTACCAGCGGATAGCCGATACGCCGGGCGTGCACTTTCGTGCGCTCCTCGACGACCTCGAGTACGCGCAGGGGACACTCCAGTACCAGCTTCGCTGGCTCGCTGACGAAGACCTGATCGACGTCTCCGACGACGGCAAGTACACGCGGTACTACCCCGCCGCCGAGTTCGACGAAGCCGACCGAGCAGTGATGAACGCGTTGCGACGGGAGTACAGTCGCCGCATCCTCGCACACCTCCTCACAGATGGCCCGCTCTCGACAACCGAACTCAGCGACCGCCTGAACAAGGCGCAATCGACCGTCTCGTGGCATCTTTCCAGCCTCGCCGACGCCGACCTCCTCACGAAAGAACGTGACGGCCGGAGTGTCGTCTACGAAGTCAACGATCCTGACCGCGTCAAGTACCTCTATACGGTTCATCGACGCTCGTTTACCGACAAAGTCGTCGACCGCATGCTGGGCCTCTGGGACAGCTACTAACTCGGGGTCGCGGTCGACGGTCCCCCACGAAGCATCAGCAGACGTAACAGGAGCACGTACACGAGAAACGCAACCGAGGGGCCCAGCAGGGGACGAACCAGTCCCGGTAGGTCGGTGCCAATCGCTGCCGCGTGAATCGTCCCGAAGACGAACCCGGCATAGGCGAACGAGTGAACGACACGCGGCCCCCAGGGCCGCTCGAAGCGGTTCGCGTCAGTAAAACCAAGCACGGCGACGACGAGCATGAGCAACGCCCCTGCGCCAACCGCGACGCCGCCGACAAAGTACGGTATCGAGTACGTCGGAGCCGGAACCTGTCCGGTGACGACGAACCACGCGTCGAGGATACCGAGCCCCGCGTGCAACAGCGTGACGACCATCGCGAACACCGATAGTTCGATGTGTATCCGTTGGGCACCCTCGTGGAGCACCCCGAACGACTCCGTGTTGTAGAGGACCCCCGACAGTACCGCCAGGTACAGCAATGGATACGTGACGAGCGCGGCACCGCGGTCGAGGAGCCAGACCAGTTGTGACATTACGATGCCCCCGTCGTTTCGACGACATCGGGACAGCCGTCCGAATCCTGGAACCCGTTATTCGTCTCTGGGCGCGTCGGACACGTGTCGGCGGAGTCATTGATACCATCCCCGTCGTAATCCGCCGGTGCCTGTCGCTCCGAAACGGCCCGGTCGACGAGGTCGCTTTGCTTCTCTTCGGTCGCCTGGGCGGCACGCACCCCGCCGATCTGCCAGAGTGCCGGAACGGCCACGACCAGCACGACAATTGCGACGACGGTGATCCGCTGCTTATGTGTCCATGACATGTGTATCGAACCGCTCTGTCGTGTGGAAGACGCCGTCGTGAACGACCAGCGCCTCTAGTCCGTCCCACTCGGCCGCTAATTCGCGTGCCTCGTCGAGAGGGAGTGCGGCCAGCGTCGTCGCCAAGGCGTCAGCCTCCATGCAGTCGCGACGCGCGAGGACGGTAACGGACTCGTGACGCGAGCCGAGCGACTCGGTGCTCGAATCGTAGATGTGGTCCGTCCCGTCTCGCGAGCGTCGGTATCCACCGGATGTCGCGACGTGCCAGTCCGTGTCTAGAATCTTCAGCGGTGTGTCCTCGCCGTACGGGCTCTCGATGCCGACCGGACCCGTCGGCGGGGACATATCTCCACCACCACTGACGAACCCACGTCGAACACGACCCGCGAGTGCCTCGCTGGCCCGGTCGACGACGTACCCTTTCGCGAGACCATTGAGGTCGAGTTCGACGTCGGTAGCGACCTGGGACCCGCTGATCCGGACGGTTCCAGTATCGAATGCTGTGGGGAGTGTGTCACTATCACCACGCAGGAACGTTTTGAGTTCCTGTTCGACGCGCCCCTGATGGATATCGAACACTCCCCCCGTGCGATCGTTGTATTCGAGTCCCCGGCGGACGATACGGGCGACGTGGTCGTTGACGACCGCACCGTCGCGGTTGAGCTGGCTGACGGCACTCGCCTCGTCGAAGGCGTTCAGCTGTGCTTCGAGTGACTCGGCCGTGTCTCGGGCCGCAGTCACCGCAGCGTCGGCCCGGACGCCTGTCGCCTGGACCCGAAAGGTCGTATCACAACAGTCGAACTCGCGACGAGTGTCGCCGAACCGGTCGGTGAGCGATGCGAACGATCCCATCATCTCGGTCAGTCGTCTTCCCCGTAGTCGTCGTCTTCCTCGTGTTCTTCCCCGTAATCGTCGTCTTCCTCGTGTTCTTCCCCGTAGTCCTCGTCTTCCTCGTGGTCGTCGTCTTCTTCAGACGCTTCGTGTTCCTCGTCCTCGTAGCCAGATTGCGTCCGGACTGCTGGCGTGAAGTCCTGATTGGGCGTTGGGGCATCGGCAGCAACCTGTTGTGACACGTCGGACGCGGACGTTCCAGGCGAATCAGACCGCTCGCCAGCCTGCCCGAGGCCGCCACCGGGCATAGCAAGGGCCCCGGCTACAAGGGCCGTGAGGAAGGCACCTGCCAGCGTGAAGGCGACGAGTTTGTTATTGGGGACTGGAATACGCATGGTCAGTCACACCCCGCTGTAGAATCGCTCCCTTCGATGCGTCGGTCGTTGCTTCCTGCCATTGCAAATAGAGAGTGGAGACAGGCTTAGTAAGCCGTTCGCGTCCAACTATCGAATCGTCGTACAGCTATCGAATCCATTCGAGATGGAGCGATCTCGTCCGGAAATCGCAGACCCGAGATCGCACAGTTGATTCAATGGTTCGAAAGGCCGACAGCAGTTGTGCCCCCAGTCTTCATCCATCTGGCGGTGCCACTTTGGGGTGTCTGGAAAGCAACTACCGGTCGGGAACGCCTCCTCGGGGCATTTGCCCACGAGTTTGGCAGTCACATACGTACGTCCCCAGTAGGGGGAACCAGGTGGTCATTCTCCCGTTGTTTCACTCTCGTACGTGCGTCACGAGTCGTTCGTACACCGACCGGAAGACGGATCGCGAGACGACCTGCCCGGGCTCGTAGATATCGAGCCCAGCCAGTACGAAGAACAGCCCCATCAGGACGAGTGCGAACTGGTCGGAGAAGCCGAGTACCGCTCGACGTCCTTTCATCCCCTCGACAGAACTGTTCGGCGCGTGGCCTCGGGGCGGTCGGACGGTCCTCGTCGGTTCGGCGAAACGCGGCAGGACTCCACCGACGGTTCCTCGGCTCAGACTACGTCATATGCAGGTGTCAAACTTAGGGACTCTCCAGTAAACGGAGTTGACAATGGGATATCGGGTTCGCAATCAGGTGGTAGTGGCAGGTGGACAGGGACACAACGGACTCACGGGAGTGGACAGAGTCGACGGAAACAGTCTATCGAAGTGCTGCACTGCCGATAACCGACTCCGTGGCGGTGGACCATCGATAGCGAGACAGCGAGATCTCCGGTGGCGTCAGGTCCGGCAGCGAACGAGTGGAACGGGAGGGACATGAAGAATGAGCACGGACGAGTCAGGTGGTACCAGACAGCGACTGTACGCGCTCGCATTGACAGCCCTGGTCGTCGGGTCGGTGTACGCTGGACCGGTCTCGTTCAGCGGACAGGCCGGCGGGTCGACGGCCGGCAACGACCAGATCACCGATCCGGAGAACGGTCCCCTACCGGGTGCCGGGAACGCTCCCGTCGCGCAGGTGACGGTACGTAGCGAGGACGCGGTCGTCAACGATCACACCGGGTCGAGCAACGCCGCGGCGGGCGACACCGTCGGAACGTTCGGAAGCGACGCGTTCTATATCGACGCGGACGGGAGCACGGACTACACCACCGGCGACGAGGTCGTACTGGACGACGATGGGGACGGGACGTACACCGCAACCCGGGAGACGCTCGTCTCGGGGTTCTCGCTGGGATCAGAACTGACGACGACCGACGGGTTCGACAGTGACTGGTCGCTCGATTCCTACGACGCCGACGAGACTGACGGCGTGTGGGACGCCAGTCAGGACGCCATCGTCATCGAGAGCGGCGACGGGGGTACGTACTCGACCGGGACGGACACCGTTCTCAACGCCGGGCCAAGTTCGGTCGCGGACGTCTCGGCCGAGAAGACGCTCAGGCCGATGAGTGATATCTCCGGGGCGGAGACTGGTCCCCACCTGGTCGACAGTAACCGCAACGGTGAGTTCGACCACGGCGAAGATACCGTCGAGGACAACGACGAGGACGACCAGTACACCGCACAGGTAGACACAAAACTCGACGCCAACGCGGGCGGCGGGACGTACGACCCCGCGTTCGCCGCGTTCGACGCTCCACCTGGCGCGTCGATGACCGGCGCGGAATTGGTCTCGATTCCCGCCGGTGACGATAGCCTCTCGAACGGGAACGCACTCTACTACGTCGACAGTGACAGCAGCGGCGACTACACCACGTCCGACGAGATAGTGCTGGACCCCAACGCTGGCAGCGCGGGGATTTTGACCTACGACGCCAACGGTGCCAGCGACGAGGACGGGGACGGCTCGGCGGGGGACGACGTCCTGCTGTTCAACGGCGACGATTTCGATAACCAGGCAAACGAGGGCGATACGCTCCACCGGTTTGTCGCCGCGGACCACGTCGCCTTCGAGGACTCGGGCCACGACGGGACCGACGACGGCGAGTACCAGCGGGGTGAGGAAATCTACGTCGACCACGCCGATGGGGGGACTGTCTCGCAAAGCGCGGACATTGTACTCAACGGAGACGACAGCGTGGACGCGACGGCGGGCGACCCGCTGGTCGCGCTGAACGGACTCGACTCGCCGTCGAACCTCAGGTGGTGGGACGAGGACAACAACGACGGCTACGACACAGACGACGAAATCGTCCTCGACGAGGACGACGACGGTGTGTACACGGGATCGGCCGACACGCTCGTGGCGGGCACGGCACCGAGTGCAGGTGCGTCGCTCTCGACTGGACAGGACGCCGACTGGGCCATCGACGCCCACGATGCCGTCGACGGGAACGACTGGGAGCGGACGACAGACGGTCTGTTTCTCGACGGTGGCGACAGCGTGTACTCGACCGACGACACGCTCGTCGCCGGCGAGCGGATTCCGGGCGGGACGAGCGTCACCACCGCCGACGCCTTCGACGGCGACTGGTCGCTGGATTCATACGATGCCGACGACACCGACGGCACGTTCGACCCCAGCGAAGACGCCATCGTCTACGAGAGCCGTGACAACGGCAAGTACAGCGCCTCGACGGACACGGTGTTGAACTTCGGGAGCGATGACGACGTGGACAGTTCCGCCGGCACGACCGTCGAACCGATGAGTGACATCGATTCCGACTACTATTTGGCAGATAGCAACGGTAACGGCGAGTTCGACGCCGGCGAGGATACCGTGTGTTGCGACGCCGACAGTGACGGCCAGTTCACGGACAAGGCAGACACGTTCATCGACACTGACGGGACATACAGTACAGGGGATTACGGGAGTACCCCCGACGCCAATCTCGCCCACTCGGTGACTGGCGCGGAGACGGTCTCGCCCTTGGTTGGGGAAGTTGGCGGACCGGTCCCGGACAACGGAAACGCGCTCTACTACGTCGACAGCGACGACAGCGGCGACTACACCACGTCCGACGAACTGGTACTCGAGCCAAACGCCGGGTCGGCGACCAGCCTGACGCTCGATACCGGCTACGTCAGTGACGACGACGGCGACGGAGAGAACGGTGACGACACGATCCTCTCTTCGGGGTCGGATGGAACCAACAACGCGGCCGACGGCGACACGCTCCACCGGTTCCGGGCCTCGGACCACGTCGCCTTCGAGGATGCTGGGGAAGATGGGACCGACGACAGCCAGTATCAGGATGGCGAGGACATCGTCGTCGACTACTACGACGGCGGGACGATAAGTTTTGATTACGCACTCGATACCGTCACCAACGACGGTGGTTCCCAGCAGGTCTCCGGCGGTGACCCCCTTGTCGGACTCGACAGTCTCTCGACGCCCTCGGGTATCGGCTGGCTCGACGAGGACAACAGCAACACATACACAAGGGCCGACGAGGTCGTTGTCGACGACGACAACGACGGGGCGTACACGGCCAGCACCGACCTGGTCGTCGCCGGGACCGCCCCGAGTGCCGGCACGTCCATCTCGGCGGGACAAGACGGCGACTGGGCAATCGATTCCTACGACGACAGCGACGGCGGGTCGTGGGACGGCACCACGGACGCGCTCTTCAGCGACAAAAACGGTGGCGGCACGTTCTCGGTGACGGCTGACACGCGGGTCAACGCAGGCGAGGACGGCACGTTCGACGCATCGAACGGCGCCGCGCTCGAAGACCTCGACGAGTCCACCTACGGTTACGTGGACACCGACGGCAACGGTCTCGACACGGGCGACGAGGTGTACACAGAAGGCGATGCCGACTCGTTGTCGGGCGCGAGCGTGTACGGCGAGAAACTGACTTCGCTAACGGTCGAGCAGGTCGGCACCCTCGACCCGCAGTACATCGAGAGTGTCGATCTCTACCGCGACGACGGCGACGGGGCCTTCGACCCGGGCGGGGACGACACTCTCGTCCGGAGTGGAGCATCCCAGTCCGGGAGCAGGTACACTTTCAGCGGTCTCTCGGAGCTGGTCGGTCCCAGCGAGACGACCTACCACGTCGCGGTCGCCCTGCAGAGCGATGCGCCCGTCGGACAGACACTCGAATTCGAAGTCCCCGGGAACGGCATCACGTTCGACCAGGACGGCGCGACTGGTGCTTTCGGGTGGACAGCTATCGAGATCGACAACCCGCCGACTCCGACTCCAACCCCAACAGCAACTCCAACCCCAACAGCGACTCCGACTCCAACCCCAACAGCAACCCCAACCCCAACACCGACTCCGACTCCAACCCCAACAGCAACCCCAACCCCAACACCGACTCCAACAGCAACCCCAACACAGACACCGACTCCGACTCCGACTCCAACAGCAACCCCAACGCCGACACGGACGAATACGATGACGCGAACGCAGTCTTCTGACGACGGTGGCGTGAACGGCGGTGACGACAGTAGCGGGACCGGCGACAGCGGCGAGCCACGGCAATCGACACCGACGCCCACGTTCACTCCGACATCGACGCCCACGTCCACTCCGACGCCGACGCCCACGTCTACTCAGACGCCGACTCCGACGTCCACTCCGACACCGACGCCCACGTCCACTCCGACGTCGATGCCGACATCCACTCAAACACTGTCGTCCACGTCCGCACCGACACCCTCTCCAACGCCGACGTCGAGTGCGACACTAGCGCCGACTCCACTCCCGGCTGGGACCGTGGAAGAGTCGGCACAGCAACCGGGTGGGACTGCAACTGCTGCACCGACTGACGGGACCGCTGGTGCCGACGGGGGATCAGGGATACCAGTGCTCGGTGGACTGCTGGCACTGTTCGCACTCGGCGGACTCACGCTCGGTCTCCTCCGCTGGCGCGGCTGAACCCACTGTACTCTCGACTCCCTGCCCAACTGTTAGCCTGTACTGTGAGCACCCTGAACGTGTCGAACCGGTTTCGAGCGACCCGAGCTGGGGCTGGCGGACCCGTCGACCGGCACGACGGACGCCGGTGACGGCTCGCCGCTGGGACCTCGCCACCACGCCCCCCGGCGGCCGACGCGAACGAGCGAATCCACCGATATCACCACGTATATCCCCTCTAAAACGGAATTTAATTCGGCTAAATTCGGCAGAAACCGGTGTGACTGTCGGCCCCATACATGATGTCGGGGTATAACAGTGGATAGTAGATGAGTTCAGAAACGGACCCACTCGGAGGAGTGTTGGGACAGGAACGACTCAGGGCCGCCAGTACAGTCGTCCTCGGCGTGGCCGCGCTCGTACTGTTGGCGGTGCTCGTCTCGCTGTTGCCGGCCGGGGCCGGAACGGACGCCACTGTGTTCGGACTCCTGGGCGTGCTGGCGCTCGGACTCTTCGGCTACGTCGGCTGGGGCCTCGCGACACTCGTTCGGACGGAACCCGGGAGGTTGCGAGACGAAGCGAGTGAAACGGGCTCGCTGGTCCAGTGGACCGCCGTCCTGACGGTCCTGCCGGTCGTCTACACCGGACTCGGCCCGGTCGTGGCTCCGACCCTCGGCGACGCCGCCGTCGTGTACGACGTCGTCTTCCTGCTGGTCGCGGTGGTACCGCTCGTCGCCATCGCGACGTGCCTGCGTCAGCCCCGGTCCGGGGAGAACTCCTTCGCCGAGAAGATCGCCCGCATCCGGGAGGACCTGAACCCCGATTCCTCGACCGACCCGGACGCCGACGACGACTGACCACGGGTCGCTCCCGTCTCGGGGCACTGTTCTGACGTCTCGCCGGGTTCGTCTGTTCTGACGTCTCGCCGGGTTCGTCTGTTCCGGTCTGTTGCATCGAGAGTGACGGAGTGTCGTCAGTCTTCGGCCTGCAGGGCCGTCCGCTCCTCGGGGACGGCCAGTTCGAGTTCGACGACGACTGTCGTGCCCTCACCGTCGGGCTCCCGGCTGACAGCGCCCTGCGAGGAGTCGACGACCCAGCGGGTCAACCAGAGGCCGAGGCCGCTGCCGTGGCTGAGCTGGGTGATCTCGGTCTCTCCGGTGACGACGTGCCACTCCTCGTCGGGGATACCCGAACCGTTGTCGGCAAAGCGGACCGCGACCCGCCCGGCATCGTCGTCGACCGTCGCGTCGACCCGGAGTTCGGGCTCGGCGGCGTCGTTGTGTTCGAGGGCGTTCTCGACGAGTTCCTCGAAGGCTCGGCGGAGGGTAGCGCTGCCCCTGACGGGCAACGCCGCCGGCAGGTCGACCGTGACACTCGCCGACGGGAACCGGTCGCGCTGTTCGTCGACCACACTGTGACAGAGCTCCGCGGCGTCGACCACGCCCGGGTCGTCGCGCGCGCTCACCACCTGTTCGATCGCGCGTGCTTTCTCGCCGAGTTCGGCCACCTCTCTGGCGTTTCCCAGGAGCGTCTCCGCACGACCCCGTCGTTCGCCGTTGAGTTCGCTCGCGAGTTGCTCGCCCAGACCGATGACGACGTTCATGTCGTTGCGGATGTTGTGTCTGAGGACGCGGTTGAGCACCTGCAGGTAGCGCTCGCGCTCCTTCTGGTCGGTGATATCGGTGTAGACCGCGAACGCGTAGGTCCGGCCGTCGCGCTCGTAGGGAATCGCGCGCATGAGGAAATCCCGGACACCCCCGACCGTCACGCGTTTGACCTCGACACTGGTCTGCTCGCCGTTCCTGGCCTGGTCGTCGACCTGCCGAGCCGAATCCTCGTCGTCGTCGGGGACGATGAGCGCGTTCAGGTTCGCACCGGCGACCGACGCCGGGTCGTAGCCGAACACGTCGGCGAACGCGTCGTTGACGTACTGGACGACCGGCGTCTCGTCGTCGAAACGTATCTCGACGACGGGATCGGTGATATTCTCGACCAGCTCACGGAACCGGTCGCGCTCGGCCGCGAGTTGTCCCCGCGTCTCGGCGAGTTCGCTGATGTCGTCGGCGATCCCGGCGACGCTCGGGCTGTCGTCGTCGACGGACACGGTCGACAGTTCGAGTTCGACCGGCCGCGTTCCCTCGTCGGTCCCCAGGTTGACCTCCACGGTGAGCAGGTCCGACCGCGGACGCTCCCGGAGCTCGGCGAACGCTGTGTCGAAGCGGTCCGTGCTCTCCCCGGAGACCAGCGCCGACAGCGGCGTCTCGAGGAGGGCCGACCGCCTCCGTCCGACGTATCTCGCGAACTGCTCGCTGACGAACGTGAACCGGCCGGTGTCGTCCAGCAGGAACACCATCTCGTCGAGGTGGTCGACGATGCGCTGGAGCTGGCGCGTCTCGCGTTCGCGCTCGAGGCGGTCCAGCGCCTCCGTCGCCGTCAGTGCCAGCAACTCCACGAGCGCGACGTCCGCGTCGGTGAACGCTCCCGTCTCGAAGGCACCGACGCTGAAGACGCCGTGGTCTGCCAGCGGGAGCACCATCGCGGACTCGAAGGGCCCGTAGCCGTCCGCGACCGCCGCCTTGGAGAGGTCGTCGATCACGACCGACTCGCCCGACCGGTAGACCTCGCCGACGACACCCTCGTCGGAGCCGTAGACCGGATACTCCGACAGCAGTCCGTCGTCCGGCGACGCCTGTACCACCGGTAACGTATCGGTCGCCTCGTCGTGGAGGCGGACGATACTGTCCTCGTAGCCGAATACGTCGGCGGCCGAATCCATCAGTGTCGTGACGAGTTCGTCGGCGTCGCTCACCCGGTGGAACGCCTGGCTGGCCGCGAGCAGGTCGTCAAGGATCTGTTCGCGCTCCTTTCGTTCGGTGACGTCGGTGAAATACACCGACAGTCCGTCCGGGTCGGGATAGGCGTTGACCTCGAACCAGACCCCCATCGGTTCGTACCGGGCCTCGAAGGACGCCGACTCCTGGCTCTCCATCGCCTCGTGGTAGGTGTCGTAAAACGCCGAATCGACGGCGTCGGGGATCTCCGCCCAGAGGTGGCGCCCGAGCAGGTCCGCCGCGTCGTCGGCGTCCATCGCCTCGCGCAGGACCGCGGCACCCGCTTCGTTGACGTAGGTGATCTGCCAGTCGTCGTCGACCGCGAAGAAGGCGTCGTCGACCCGTTCGAGGATCTGTTCGAGCCGCCCTCGAGCGTCTTCGGCTTCCTCGCGATAGGACTGCCGTTCGAGTTCCTGACGGAGCCACTGGCTCATGATCTCCAGCAGGAGGCGTTCGTCCTCGGTGAACGACGACCGGTGGGGGTCTCCGTCGGCGAAACAGAGCGTCCCGTAGACCTCACCGTCGACGACGACCTCCGTCCCGACGTAACAACCCAGCCCGAACTTCTCGTAGGCCGGGTCGCCCGCCATCGTCTCGTCGGCGTCCGGCACCGTCCAGGTTCTCGGTCTGTCGTCGCCGACGAGTCGCCGACAGTACGTCTCGGAGAGCGGGCTCCACTCGCCTGCCTGGATGAGTTCGTGGTCCCCCTGGGCGGCGACCACCTCGAAGTCGCCCGCATCCGGATCGATCTCCGAGATAAAGGCGATATCCATGCCGAACTGGTCGGCACCGAACGCGAGCAACTGGTCGACCTGTTCCTCGAGCGAAAGCCCCGGACTGGCCGTGATGTCGTGGAGTCGGTGGAGGGTCTCGCGGCGGTCCCGGAGGCGCTGTTCGGTCCGTCTCCGCTCGGTGACGTCACGGACGAACGCGAGCACGCGCTCTGTCCCGCCTATCTCGGCTGGTTCGAGGGTGACTTCGACCCAGCCACCCTCCCCGTCACCGGCGGTCATCGGCCACTCGAACGTCCGAGACCCCTTCTCGACTGTTGATCTGACGAGTTCCCGGGCGGCGTCGACGCCGTACTCGTCGACGCCCGCGCTGATGGTGTCCATCGTCAGTCCACTCGCATCGTCGGGGTCGAGTCCCAGGATCCGATAGAACTCCCGGTTGGCTTCGAGGACGTCGCCCGTCTCGGGGTCGTGGACGACGATCCCGTCGCTCGCGGCCTGGAATATCCGCTCGTAGGTGTTGCGCTCGTAGTTCCCCGAGACGATCGACTCGATCCGGTGCGTGACGAGACCGGAGTGGAGTTGCCCGTCTGTCACCTGCAGGACGTCAGTCGGCCCCTCCGGGATCACGTCGTCGACGTGTTCGAGGTCGGTCGCGACCAGCATCGGTCGCTCCGGTTCGATACTCCGGAGCGCCCCGAGTACCTCGATGCCGTCGACCGCCGGCGGGTCGTGCAGGCAGACCACGCAATCGACGTGTTCGCGCGAGAGGGTCGCACGTGCGCTCTCGACGCCGGTCGCCGTCGTTACCGACAGACTCGCCTCCTCACCCGCCAACTGTGACTCCAGACCGAGACCGCTATCGCCCGCCGGTTCGACCGCGAGGACCCGTATGGCTGTAGGGGAACTACCCCTATCCATTTCGAGACAGGTAATAGATTTATAAATTTAAGTGTATTGGTCGACCGACCTGCACGAACTATCGGTACGGCACCCGACAGCCGAGATCCCGTATCGAGCCTACACATCCCCGAACAGCCCACATTCCGAACCAGACTGTTCGTTCAATCGACGACCGGCACACTCGGTATCGGTAGTTACAGTCCGCTGAATTGTTCGGTGTACGGTCACTCCACCATTACGAGAGAGTGGCGAGGAAAAAGGGCTTCATCCCGTCCTCGGTTGTCGGGTCCGGGACGTCCCAGACCCCTCGTATCTCGAATCCACAGGCCTCGATATCGGTTCTGGTGGCCTCGGGTCCTGCCATCGACCAGTGCATCTCGGTGCCACTACCGAGCCAGTCGGGATTCGACCCGGTCCACTCGACACCACCCTCGGTGACCAGCAACGTCCCACCGGACCGGAGCACTCGTGCAAACTCTTCGAGGGCCGCTGGATGGTCGTCCACCGGGACGTGGATCAGAGAGTACATCGCGCATACGGCATCGAAGGAGTCGCTGGTAAACGGGAGTCGCGTCATCTCTCCCTGTACGAGACCTGCCGCGACTGTCTCCCGGGCGAGTGACAACTGCTCACGGGAGATATCGAGACCGAGACCACGCTCGCCGGCCAGTTCTAGTGTCCGCCGTCCGGGTCCACAACCGGCGTCCAGCAGTTCGTCTTCGGGCCCGAGTTCGTCCCGAAATCGTCTCACGGGTTCGGGTGGTTCCGGCGACCCCGATATCACCCGCTCGACGTACGCTGTCCCCATCTCGTCATAGGCGTTTTTCACGAGGTGGCGGTCGGCCATGGACGAACCCACACCCAGCCATCACTTCAGCGTTCTCCCGGGTGCCGCCTACCCAGTGAGGCCAACGTTGTCGAACCATACTGTTTTGCGATTCGGCTCGGGAGTCCCGGTACGGTCGGTACCGTCTCCCTCGGCACGGTGCCCGTCGCCGCCCCTACCGACACGATGGTCGTCGTCCCTCCGGTCGACACTGGCCGACGCCCGGGGAAGCGGGTACACTGTTCGTCGACGACTTCCCGGACCGACCAGACGACGTTGACGACGTCGGTCTCGTCGTGAGCGCTGACGACCCGGTCTATCTCCCGGGCCTTCTCGCCGAGGTCGGCCACGGCCCGGGCGTTTCCCAGGAGTCCGCGTGCGGGTTTCGAGTTCACCGTCGAGGTCGTCCACGAGTTGTTCGCCGATGCCCACCACGACGTTCGTGTCGTTGCGGATGTCGTGTCTGGGGACGCGGTCGAGCACCTGCAGGTAGCGCTCGCGCTCTTTCAGGTCGGTGATATCGGGTGTCAGGACCACAGTACGACGGTTTCGAGAGTCGCCACAGCGACAGGGACGACGACCGAGTACGGCGGACAGGGCCGTGACCGGGGACGTTTTCTATAGCGTGTGATGGTTCACCGAGTCGGCGACTATCGGAGGGCAAACGGGGAATATTCGGGGCGTCAAAATAGGTACTGCTCGTCAGGGTTTGTGCCGTTATCTCCACACCCTGTTACAGAGTCGCGAGGTTCTGCCGGAGTTTGATCGTCGCGGTCATGAGCGCGGTGGCGGTCATGATGACGAACACCACCTGGAGGTGGACGACGATAACCCGGTCGAGGCCGGCGACGGTGGCGAGGTCGACGGCGGGAACGAGCGTGGCGAAGGCCAGCACCGGCAGGAGGTGGCGCAGCAGGGAGTCGATCATCGTCCCCTGGACCATCGCGGCGTCGGTCTGGCGGCGGCCGAAACGGAAGCCGTAGCCGGCGAAGACGAGCGCGCCGACCCCCTGCAGTGCGAGTAACTCCCGGCGCAGGCCCAGGAGGGCGATGCCGAAGATGACGACGGCGACGACGCCGACGAAGGCGAGTTCGAGCGCCTGGCGACCGCGAAAGTCCGTTCGCCCCTCCGCATCGGTCGACAGCGCGCCGTTGTAGTAGACCTCTCGGACCGCGAGCGCGAGCAGAAGGACGACCGCAAGCAGGAGTCCCTGCTTGAACGTGGCGCGTATCGAGGAGACTATCTCGAGGACGCCCACCAGCGCGTAGGCGGTCGCGAGCAGTCCGACGGCCAGCAGGTACTCCCAGAGGACGGCGTCCCCGGTCGCGACGGTCGCTCGGCGGTTCAACGCGGCGTAGACCCCGAAACGGGCCGCGATCACTCCCAGAAGGACCATCGCGACGAACGCGATGAACGTGAGGTTCGGGTCGTCGGCCAGCAGGTGCAAACCGAACTCCAGGCCCGCCACGCTACCGACACCTCCTCTGGCGTCGAACGACGAACGGTCGGTCCGGACAGTGCTCCGTCCCGGCGGGGGTGTCGGTCTCACGACTGCCGTCGTCACGCATCGTCGACCGCCTCCAGGAGACGTTGCCTTGCCTGCGTGAGTTCCCGCTCGAAGGCCGTCACCGTCTCGTAGCGCTTGAGTTTTCGCGTGGCGGTGGCTTTCCTCACGACCCGGTGTAAGGAGTCGGGCAGTTCGGGGTTGACTCGCCGGGGGTCAGGTGCCTCGTCAGAGAGCACCTTCCCGCGAACGGTGGCGGCGTCGCCGGTGTAGGGGTGGTGGTCGGTACAGAGCCTGAAGAGCAGTGTACCCAGTCCGTAGACGTCCGTCGCGCCGTCGACGCGGCCGTAGCTATCGTCGTAGTGTTCTGGCGCGGCGTAGCGCGGGTCGATCCCGCCGGGGCCGGCGTTATCGGGGTCGCCGCTCGACGCCGCGGGGTCGGGGCCGCCGCCCGACGCTGTGGTGTCGTCGCTCGACGCGGAGTGGTTTCCCGCACCGAATCTTCCGCTCAACGTCGCGATCTGCGGGTTCGACAGCAACGGCTGGCGGCGTTCGTGTTCGTCGAGTACCGCGTCCCGATAGACGACGTTTCCGGGGTCGATAGCACCGTGGACCAGTCCGTGCTGGTGGGCGTGGACGACCCCCGAGGCGAGTTCGAGCACGGTCCACAGCGGCTCGTTCGGCGGGTCGGATCGCGTCGCGAGCGACTCGCCAGCGTACTCGACGGTCGCCCACGGGCGCGGGCGGACACCCCAGTCGTAGACCGGCAGGAGCGCCCGGTGAGAGTCGACCGCCTCCCACTGGTCCACGGCAGTTCGGAAGCCGGCGACGAACGACTCCTGGTCCGCGGGGAGCCGGTAGACCGTCAGTGCGACGGCGTACTCCTCACCGTCCATTCGGCCCGCACTCCGGTAGACGACCCCGTAGCGGTCCCGTCGTCCCTCGGTCAGGACCGTCAGTTCGTCGAACTTGCTCCTGGCGACGATCTCGGAGAGTCGCCGCGAGACGGCCCGAAGTGTCACGGCCGTGGCTCGGGGGCCGCCCTCGACAGTACCGCCCCCCGACGGGCCCTCACTGTCGCTCTCTCCGAGTGGTGGGTCGTCGCCGTGTTCGTCGTCGCCGTTCGAGTGCTCCTCTTCGCTCTCGGGGGTGGTCTTCTCGGTTCGTTCCGCATCGTCGGGTGCGTAGACCTGTCGCGAATCGTCGACGTCGGACTCACCCCGGGCCCGTGTTCGACCGACTGGCCGGTCGGGATCCCCGGGAGCGAAATACTCGCTCCGGAGGAACCCGCCGTCCGCCCCCGAACGGGAACGGTGGTCGCGTACCCGGCCCTCGGCATCGCCATCGAGGGTTTCGACCGCCGCTTCGACGGCTTCGGGGTGACGAGCGGCGAGGTACTCGAGTGCGTATCCCACTTCGTCGTGAGCGTTCCCGTCGAGTCGGGCGAAGAGGCGTTCGGCGACGGCTTCGCGAATCTCCGGGTCCGTCTCGGCGACCAGACAGAGCGCCGTGCCGGCGACCAGTCGGTGTCGTGGGTCGCCGTCGTCGAGCACCGTGAGGAGATACGGGACGCGAGACCGCCCGGTCGCCGGGTCGGCCAGCGTCGCCACCAGCGAGTCCGGCAGGGCGTCCCGACCGCTCGATTGGTCCTCGGCCATCCTCTCCCCGTCGGTTCTCCCAGTGTTTCCCGTCGCGAGACATCACTGTTTGGGTCCCAGTCTCGCTCCTGAGACTCGCCCGGACCGACGCGGGCTTGGACCGCGGACGTGGGGACGCCACCGTGACTCGCGACGCTCACGTTCCCGCCTCTGACAGTCGCGACACTCGCGTTCGCGGGACCGGAAATGCCGCGAGTCTTAACTGTCCAGCCTGCGACACCGACCGTATGCAGGTTCTCGCGGTCCCGTGGCCGCGGTCGGACGGAGTCACGTCTCACGGACGGAGGGTCCCACCGTGCTGACGAAGGCGCTCGAGTCGGTGAAAGTGTTCGCGGCGAACACGCCCTCGTTGCGCGACCTCGCGCGCGGTCGGCGCCGCGTCTTCGACGACGTCGAGTGTGTCCTCCCCTCTCGTGTCACCACCGACGAGTCGCTGTCGGCGACCGTCTCGCTGTGGGACGAGTACCTCCGTCTCCTCGGCGAGTACTCCGGGACCTTCACACTCGGTTCGACCGACCCAGAAGCGACGTTCCCCGACCGGCTCGCGGTCGGACTCGACGACGACCCGGTCCAGCAACTGCGGGGGGGCGAGTTCGGGACGCCGGGCATCCAGTATCTCACGCTGACCGACGGCGATGGACGACGCTTCGTCTCCAACCCGGTCCAGGTGTTCGACTCCGAGCCCCAGAATCGCCTCTACTGGGGAGATATCCACCTCCACTCCCAGTACTCCGACGGCGCGGGGACGATGACGAAAGGCTTCGAGTTCGGCCGCGACGTGATGGATCTGGACGTCGTCGCCTACGCCGACCACGACACGATGGGGTTTTTCATCCCGCCGAAACTCCAGCAGCGCCGGATGCGTCGGCGGTACTTCGACGAGGTCCGTGAGGTGACCGAGGCCAACCACGACCCCGGCGAGTTCGTGACGCTGTTTGCCTACGAGTGGACGAAACAACCCAACATGGGCGGGCACATCAACGTCTACTTCGAAGAGCCCCAGGACGCCGAACTGTTCGATTCGCTCGACCCCGAGACCAATCGCTACGAGAAACTCTGGCGCGCGCTCCGGGAGTGGCGAGAACGCAACGAGTCGGACGTCCTCACCATCCCCCACCATCCCGCCGAGGCGATGTATCCCTTCGACTTCTCGGCGGTGGACTACGACGACGAACTCGCGCCGCTCGTGGAGGTCTACTCCCAGTGGGGTTCCAGCGAGATGCCCCGCGCCGAGGGCAACCCCCGACCCGTCGAGATGGGCCAGGGCGAGATGGGTGACCCGGGCCACTACGTCCAGGACGCCCACGAACTCGGCTATCGCGTCGGCGTCATGGGGTCGTCGGACTTCCACGCACCCCGGCCGGGTCGCTCACACATCCACCTCCCGCCACACTTCCCGTCGTTCGCCGACATCTGGCAGGACGGCGTCGGGTGGGGCCACATCTGGCGCATCTGGGAGGAGGGCAGCTACCCCGGCGGACTCACGGGCTTTTTCGCCCCGGAGCTCACCCGCGAGGCGGTCTTCGAGAGCCTCCGCTCGCGCAGCGTCTACGCGACGAGCCAGCCACACCGGATCCTCGTCCAGTTTTCCGTCGACGGGACGGCCGTCGGCGACGACGACAGCACCGTGACCGCAGACGGCCCTCGCGAGATATCCTACAGAGTCGCCGGCACGGCCCCGATAGACCGCGTCACCGTCGTCAAGAACAACGAGAACTGGCACCTCGACCACGGGACGTCGGACCTGGGTGCGGGTCTGTCGACGTACACCCGCTCGGGTGACGTGACCGACGACACGCCCGTGACCGGCATGGCGTGGGACGAGGAACGCGGGTCGGCGGCGGACGTCTACTACCTCCGGGTCGAACAGGCCGACGACGGCATGGCCTGGGTGGGCCCGATCTGGGCCGAACCGGCCTGATCGGGGCCGGTCTGGGCGGAACCAGTCCGAGCGAGTCCTATCTGAGTCGAACCGGCCCGAGTCGGTGATTCGACTGCATCGGTGGTTCGACTCCCCCGTTTTTCGCGGTAGCGCCCTGGGTTTATCACGCCTGAGAATAGCGCAGGAACCCTTTACAGGGAGCAATCCTCTCTTTCGTCCGATGACAGCAGACGCACCGTCACTGCTCCCCGAAGCAGTACGGACGTCCTACGCGGCACGGTTGGGTGTGGCACTCGCGGTCGCCGTCGTGGTGATCGTCGGCTTCGGCGCCGTCATCAGCACGCAGGCGTCGGCCACGCTCCAGGACGACGTCCAAGGGGACCTGCAGACCCTCTCAGAGACGCGAACCGACCAGTTGGACACCTGGCTCGACTCGGTCCGGCGCGAGACCGTCCTGACGGCACAGCACCAGGCGGTCCGCTCGGGTGACCCCGGGACCGTCGACGAGTACATCGAGTCACAGGTCGCCGCTGGGCACGTCCCCGAGGACGTCCTCGCGATCCACTACCTCGACACCGGATCGATGACCATCGAACGGAGTTCGATGGACGAGATGGAAGGAGTCAGCCCCGCCGAACAGGGCGCGCCCTTCGCGACCGACCCGCCGACGTTCGAGTCCGCCGACGACGTGGCCGTCACGGAACCGTTCTCGGTCAGCGTCGTCGACCGGCCTGTTGTGGCCGTTATCACGCCGATCCCAGGTGTCGAGAACCGTGCGCTCGTCTACATGACCGACATCGAGGCGCGTTCCCAGGCGCTGTCGGACTCCCGGGGGGACACCTCGACGGTCGTCGTCAACAGCGCGGGCAACTACGTCGCCCACCCGAACGCGAGCAAGATCCTGACCGCCCACGAGGGCCACGGCGCGGACTACTCGACGTTCGAAGCGGGCGAGACGCGCTTTACTGACACCGGCGACGTGCTGATGGCGAGTACGCGCATGCCCAGCACGGACTGGGTCGTGATGATCCACTCGCCGAAGGCGACGGCGTACGCGCTCGGGTCGCAGATCAACTCCGACCTGGTCGGACTCGTCCTCCTCGCGGTGATCACGCTTGGCCTCGTCGGCGTCACGATCGGGTCGAACACGATCATCTCGTTGAACCGGGTCTCCGAACGGGCACAGGCGATGGCCGACGGCGACCTCGACGTGGACCTGCAGACGACCCGCGACGACGAGATCGGGACGCTCTATCGCTCGTTCGCGGACATGCGCGACTCGATACGCGAGAAGATCGCCGAGGCCGAAAAAGCGCGCGAGGACGCCGAGACGGCCCGCGCGGAGGCCGAGAGCGCCCAGTCCCGCGCAGAGCGCGAGGCCGGGGAACTGGAGGCGATGACGAGCCACCTGGAGACGAAAGCCGACGACTACGGGGCGGTGCTCGCGGCAGCCGCCGACGGTGACCTCACCCGGCGGGTCGATACCGACAGCGAGAACGACTCGATGGCGTCGGTCGGTCGAAGCATCAACGAGACGCTCGACGCCCTCGAAGGGACTATCTCCGAGATGAAGACCTTCGCCGACGAGGTGCTCGACTCCAGCGAACGCGTCGGCGAGAACGCGGACCGCGTCGACCAGGCCAGCCAGCAGGTGACGAGTTCGATCGGCGAGATATTTGAGGGCACCACCGAGCAGTCCGAACGCCTCGCGGAGGCGGCCGACGAGATGGAGAACCTCTCGGCGACCGCCCAGCAGGTCGCCGCGTCGGCCCAGCAGGTCGCGACTACCTCCGAGGGTGCGGCCGCGGCCGGCGAAGAGGGGCGCGAGGCGGCACAGCGCGCCATCTCAGAGATGAACGCCATCGACGACGAAACCGAAGAGACGGTGCAGGCGATCAACGACCTCGACGACGAACTCGACGAGATCGGCCAGATCGTCTCGGTGATCACCGATATCGTCGAGCAGACGAACATGCTGGCGCTGAACGCCTCGATCGAGGCCGCACACGCCGACGGTGACGGTGCTGGCTTCGCGGTCGTCGCCGACGAGATCAAGGGCCTCGCCGAGGAGACCAAAGACGCCGCCGGCGACATCGAAACCCGGATCGAGACGATCCAGGCCCAGGCCGGCGAGACCGTCGACCGGATGGAGACGACGAGCCAGCGCGTCACTGACGGGGTCGAAACCGTCGAGGAAGCCGTCGACGCCCTCGAAGAGATAGTCGAGTACACCGAGGAAGTCGACACCGGCGTCCAGGAGATCGACGACGCCACGGAGGAACAGGCCCGGTCGGCCCAGGAGGTGATGGGGCTGATAGACGACCTCTCGGCGATCAGCCAGCAGACGGCCACCGAGGCGGACACGGTGGCCGGCGCCGCCGACGACCAGTCCCAGTCCATCGGGCAGGTCGCGGAGTCGGCGCGTGACCTCCAGCGGCGGGCGGGCGAACTGGAGACGGCACTCGACCGGTTCCGGACCCGCGACGGTATCGACGCGACGGCGACGAACGCGGCTGCGGCCACTGACGACGACTGACAATGGTAGACATCTCACTCTGGTTCACACTCGGCACGCTCGGTATGGTCGTCGGGACGGCGATGCTCGCGTACGGGCTCGTTCTCGTCCCGCGAGAGAAGCGCGGGCTCCTGGCCTGGATGGTCGCGGTGCCGGCGATAGCGGCGGTCGCCTACGCACTCATGGCGCTCGGAATCGGCGGGTTCCGGGTCGCGGACGGTGGCCTCGTGTTCGTCCCGCGGTACGTCGACTGGCTGTTGACGACGCCGATCCACGTCGCCGTGATCGCGCTGGTCGTCGGCGCTTCACGCCGGCTCGTCGCCAGGATCGCGGTCTTGCAGGCGCTGACTATCGTCTTCGGGTTCGCCGCTGCGGGACTGGCCGCGCCGCTGAGCTGGGGACTCTACGCTCTCGGTAGCGTCTGCTTCGTCGGCGTCGTCTACATGTTCTTCCGCGACCTCGAAAACCGCGCCGCGGACGCCTCCGACGAGGCGGCCGCGCTCTTCCGGAAACTCCGGGCGTTCGTCGTCGTGCTCTGGCTGGTCTACCCCGTCATCTGGCTGCTCGCCTCCTCCGGGGTTGGCATCATGGACAGCGAGACGACTGCGCTGGTCGTCAGCTACATCGACGTCGTCGCGAAGGTCGGCTTCGGCCTCATCGCTATCAACGACTACGTCAAACTGGCGGCCATCGACGACGAACTCCCCGACGACGTCGAACTGTCTGTGTCTGACGTCACCGACGGCGAGAGTCCGACCGCGGACTGACTCGATCAGGTAGAGGTGGGGACTGTTGACGACCCAGGCGAGGCTGGGGAGTGGTAACGGCCGAAAAACGGTGAGTGGCGGCCGGAGCGGCCGCCGGGCGCGTGAACGTGACCGCCGCGGTCAGTGGATGCCCATCGCTTCGATCTGTTCCTGATAGCGGTTCCGGATGGTGACCTCTGTCACCTGCGCGACGTCCGCGACCTCGCGCTGTGTTTTCTTCTCGTTACACAGAAGCGACGCGGCGTAGATGGCCGCGGCGGCGTAGCCGGTCGGGGACTTGCCCGAGAGCAGTCCCTTCTCGGCGGTGACGTCGATGATCTCGTTGGCCTTGGCCTGGACCTCCTCGCTGAGGCCGAGTTCCGAGACGAAGCGGGGGACGTACTGTTTGGGGTCGACCGGTTCCATCTTCAGGCTGAGTTCCTGGGCGACGTACCGATACGTGCGACCGATCTCCTTCTGTTCGACGCGGGAGACCTCTGAGACCTCCTCCAGCGAGCGGGGGATGTCTTCCTGTCGGCAGGCCGCGTACAGGCAGGCGGTGGCGACGCCCTCGATGGAGCGCCCGCGGATGAGGTCCTCGTCGAGCGCGCGGCGGTAGATGACCGAGGCGACTTCCCGGACGGAGCGGGGGACCCCGAGGGCCGAAGCCATGCGGTCGATCTCCGAGAGCGCGAACTGGAGGTTGCGCTCGCCGGCGTCTTTCGTCCGGATCCGTTCCTGCCACTTTCGCAGTCGGTGCATCTGGCTGCGCTTCTCCGAGGAGAGCGAACGCCCGTAGGCGTCCTTGTCCTTCCAGTCGATCTGGGTGGTCAGCCCCTTGTCGTGCATCGTCTGGGTGGTCGGGGCACCCACGCGGGATTTTTCCTGGCGCTCGCTGTGGTTGAACGCCCGCCACTCCGGTCCCCGGTCGATGTTCGCCTCGTCGATGATGAGTCCGCAGTCCTCACAGACGACCTCACCGCCGTCCGCGCTCGTCACGAGCGCCGACGAATCGCACTCGGGGCACGTCTGTTCGGCCCGCTCATCCTCCGACTCTTGGGCTTTCTCTTCGGACTCCGCGCGCTCACGTTGACGGCTCGGCCGTTCCATTGTTCTTATATAGACAAATTTTGGCCACATTTAAACCTTTCGTCCGTATTCCGTCCTGACTGCGGGGACAGGAGTCGCGAAAACCGGATATGTACCGCTCTGATGGCTATATAGGCGGGTCTGGGGAACTAGTCGGGCATCCAACTGGTGTCAGACGCCGGTGAGACGGGGGTCGTTCGGCCGGACGAACGTATCAGTATCGGCCGAGGTTCACGGGTGACTGTCGGAAACGCTTAATCGGACTCGCCCGCGCATGGTCGGTATGGAGGACGACTCGGCGATGAGCGACCTGTTCGACGAACTGGAGGAGTTAGAGGAGATCGTCGACAGCGAGGCCGAGCGCGAGCAGGTCCGTGAGACGATGCGCGCGGCGATGGAGGCCGACGAGTCACGGGCGTTCGGCCGAATCGCGTTCGGGTTCGACCGCAGCGACGCCGCCGAAGCGCTGCTCGGGGCGCTCCTCTTTGGCATCCCGATGTTCGTCGAGGGCGGGACCCAGGAAGTCGGCACGTACGTCGCCAGCCACCCGCTCTACTTCCTCGCGACGAACGGACTCACGGTCGGACTCGTCGTCGCCATCCTCTACGTCGCCGACATCCAGGACGTCCGCGTGATGGACCCGATATTCGGGCTCGTCCCGCGCAAACTCGTCGGCGTCCTCGCCGTCTCGATGGGGACAGCGCTGTTCATGATGACCGCCTGGG